>Ga0182021_10005175_pt1 | contig 15417 bp, 12 predicted proteins | sample 612E3MmetaG_FD_120493 | JGI IMG/M metagenome (GOLD analysis project Ga0182021, IMG submission 120493) | Permafrost microbial communities from Stordalen Mire, Sweden - 612E3M metaG (Illumina Assembly) | ecosystem: Environmental > Terrestrial > Soil > Wetlands > Permafrost | place: Sweden... | reverse complement strand
TTGTTCTTTCAGAAGTGAGAGAAGCGACGCACCTAGTCGCGGAGTGGGGCGGGCGTTCGGGTCATCGGCCGTCTGCACCGAACAAGTGAGAAGCCCACGCTTCTCGCGGCGGCTGCATTTTCACGCGCCGAAGTCCCTCGGAACCATCGCGCTGGTCGTCCTTCCGCCCGTTTGGGCCTATGGCTGGATAGCTGCGAAGATCGGTGTCGCGGACGCCCCGCCTTTCACAGTGGGTGCACTCCGCAATCTCGGTGCCGCCCTGCTCCTACTCCTGGCGGCGATTGTGACTCGACGGCCCCTCCGTCCGAAGCCCCTGGGCTGGCTGGTCCTCCTTGGGCTGCTCCAGACCACCGGCATGGTCGGACTCTCCATGTGGGCGCTGGAGAAGGGAGGGGCGGGCCAGACCTCTGTGCTGGCCTACACCATGCCGTTCTGGCTTCTCTTGCTCGCGTGGACGTTTCTCGGCGAACGGATCCACGGACTTCAGTGGGCCGCAGTCGCGTGCGCTCTGGCCGGCCTCGTCGCTGTGGTCTCCCCCTGGCGGCTGGAGGGAGTGATGAGCAGTCTGCTGGCGGTGGGTAGCGGCCTCCTCTGGGCCGCCAGCGCCGTTGTGGTCAAGTTGATCCGGAGGAGGAGCTCGTTGAACCTTCTCGCGCTGACCGGATGGCAGATGCTCTTCGGGGCACTCCCGCTTGCGGTCATCGCTCTACTCACTTCGCGAGTGGGTCCCACCTGGTCGGGCTCGTTCATCGCGTCACTCTCTTACCTGATCGTACTCTCAGAGGCGCTCGGATGGTGTCTCTGGCTCTACGTCCTTGCGACTCTACCAGCCTCCACTGCCGGGATCGCGGTCCTTGCCACCCCAGTCATCGCGACCTTTGTTTCGTGGGTCCAACTCGGAGAGCGTCCCGGGGGACTGGAGGCCGCGGGAATGGGGCTTATCCTCCTGGCGCTCTGCGTCATCACGCTTCAGGCAATTCTGGCGCGCGCAAAGCGCCTGAACATGGCCGCGGTCTCCGCCGTCGCGGGGGCCGCCGTCGGGCAGGTGAATCCCGGTGCGCCGAAGGACCCTGTGGATCTCTCCGGATACTAACGAGAAAGGATGGCGGCCTGATGAAAGCGGTCCTATTCGAAGCCGAGTACGCTCCTCGTGAGGGATACAGGCTGACTGAACGCGAGGAAACGACTCACAAGATCAGGAACGGCAGTCAGGTGTGGCGGAACCCGAGCTTCAGCGTTGCGGATCTTCCCATCCCAGAGCCCAAGTCCGATGAGGTCCTCATCGAGGTGAAAGCCTGCGGATACTGCGGATCGGACGTGCACTGCTACGAGACTGGGACTGAGGGGTACGTCGTCTACCCGGCGACGGTCGCCGCTCCCATAGTGCTCGGGCATGAGTTTTCCGGAGTCATCAAAAAGCTCGGATCTTCGGTCACCGGGTTTCGGGTGGGCGATCTCGTCACCGCCGAAGAGATGCAATGGTGCGGGGAGTGCAAAGCCTGCAGGTCCGGCTTGGTGAACCAGTGCAGGACTATCGAGGAGATTGGGTTCACCGTCAACGGTGGCATGGCGGAGTACACGACGTGCAAGGCTCGCTACGTCTGGAAGATCAACGATCTGCTCACGCGGTACGGCGACGAAGACAAAGCCTTCGAGGCGGGCGCGATGGTAGAGCCGACCGGCGTCGCCTACAACGCGATCTTCAATGAAGCCGGCGGTTTCCGCCCGGGCGCCTTTGCCGTCGTGTTCGGGACCGGGCCTATCGGTTTGTGCTCGATCGCGCTGCTGAGGGCGGCGGGAGCCACTCGGATCATCGCCTTTGAGGTCGGGAAGACGCGTGCCGAGTTGGCCGGTCGTTTCGGCGCCGACATGGTGTTCGATCCCGTCGCGCTGGCCCGGGAAGGTCGGGCCCTGTCCGACTTGATCCTGGAGGAGACCGACGGGGAGGGCGCCGACGTGCTCGTGGAGGCCTCCGGCGTGCCCGCACTTGTTCTGCCGGCTTCCACGCCGTCCCTCGCCATGGACGGGAAGGTCGTCCAGATCGGTCGTGCACCTCGGCCAGTCAAACTCGATCTGGAAGACTTCATAGTCCGAGGGGCCACTCTTTCGGCGTCGATCGGACACTCCGGCTTCGGCACGTTCGGCAACGTCATCCGGCTGATGGCGGCCGGCAACATCGACGTGACCCCGGCCATCACAGGGCGCTACAAGCTCGAGAATGCGCTAGAAGGCTTCGAACGGCTGGGCAGCCGTGAGGACGCCAAACTGATGATCCGCATGTAGCAGTTTCACTCAGATAGACCACATCCGTGTTTGTGAATTCGAGAGAGGGGCGGCGTTGTGAAGGGAATGATGCTGAAGGAGTACGGAACACCGTTCACCATGGTCGATCTCGGCCAGCCGGTGTTGGGCGCGAACGACGTTCTGCTGAAGGTCAAAGCCTGCGGTATCTGTGGCACCGACGTGAAGATCAGAGATGGGCTGGTTGCCGCGCCGATAGTCGTTCTACCGCATGTTCCCGGGCACGAGGTGGCCGGCGAAGTTGTAGAAGTCGGCAGCGGTGTCACTGACTTCCAACCCGGCGACAGGGCAACGGTCTATCTCTACATAACCTGCGGGGAATGTGTGCACTGCCGCAGCGGCCGGGAGAACCTCTGCCTCAACTTGACGCGGTTGGGTTTCGAGGTCTACGGAGGTTTTGCCGACTACATGGTCGTTGGCGCGAGGCAGCTTCTCCACATCGGCGCCGACATGCCGTTCGAGCACGCTGCAGTTCTGCCGGATGCGGTCGCCGTGCCCTATCACGCGATTCGCCAGCAGGCGAAGGTGCAAGTGGGGGACAAGGTGCTTGTCGTCGGTCTGGGCGGCCTTGGTATTCATGCGGTCCAGATAGCAAAGGCGGCCGGGGCGGAGATCATCGCGGCAGATATCAATGACGAGAAGCTGGAACTCGCCCGCGAATACGGCGCCGATCATGTGGTCAACCCACGAGTTGGCGACCCGCTGTCAGTGATACGCGAACTCACCGATGGAGTCGGTGTCGACGCCGTCATCGAGAATGTTGGGTCTGCGGAAAGCCTCGCCTGGACTCTGCCCGCCACGAAGAATGGCGGGAAGCTCGTGATCGTCGGCTACAGCCCCGGCAAGCCCTTCCCCTGCGACTCCATGGGGATGCACTACCACGAGTGGGAGATCCTCGGCTCTCGTCTGTCTACCAAGCAGGACCTTGCCGACGTGATCGATCTGGTGCAGCGGGGCCTGGTGCGCCCGCTCGTGACCAAGCGGTTCCCTCTCGAGGCCGTCAACGAGGCCCTGGAAGCACTCGCCGGCGATCAGATCCTTGGCCGCGCCGTGATAATCCCTTAACGAGGAAGGAACCCCGATGGATCAGAGAGTGTTCAGTATCAACGCGGATAGCCAGTGGGTCGCGGACCCGCCCAAACACGAAGACACTACGTCGTATCCGCTCATCAATCCGAAGACCTGCCCCGGGGCGCAGCTGGAGTTTCACGTCACCGAGATCCATGCCGGGCGGGGACGCGCGCTGGACGACGTCCACGAGAACGAAGACCACGTGTTCTATGTCCTATCCGGACATGCTACGGCCAAGGTGGGGGAACAGGTCTACCGGATCGGCCCGGGCGATGCCCTATGGGTGCCCAAGGACACTCTGCACAACTTCGAGGTGATCGGCGGGGAGACGTTTCGCATAGCGGTGGTGTTCGCCCCGGCTCGCGGATTCTGGGTTCAGCCCGCGAACGCTTAGCCGCCGGAGGTCATCGCCTGGGGGGTATACGCGTTCCCTTACGTAGGATCCACTCGGAAGGGGTCTTCGGTGGGATACCCCATAGCGGATACTCTGTCAGCAACGCTGATGGTGGTGAAGCGGCGCTTGCGTAGGCAATCCGCCACGTCCGCGACGAGCGTCTCCGCCCGTGATGCTTCGCGAGCCCGAAGTGTCGTCAGGTATTCCTGCGTGGCTCCGAGGTCCGTGAGGAAACGCGCCTTCGTTTCATCTGGGTCGAAGTCGTAGTCGACGCCATATGTGAAGACCCATTCGTTCTCGCCGACCGAAAGTGGCACATCCAGCTCTTGCGAGGCCTGGTAATGAATCAAGACTTTCTCGGGGGCAATGGCCCTCACTCTGAACTTGAGTTCGACCCTTGGGTTGCTGCCGAACTTTATCTCCACATAGTCGACCCACGTGGAATCTGCGCAGAGCGTTGGTATCTGGCGCCTGAACTCGGCCACGATTTCTTGCGCGTGCACAACGGGGTCGCTCCCACCCGTCGATTCGACGTCGGCGCTGTCGGCTTCTCGACGGGCGTCCCGGCCAGCTCTGGTTAGCAGATCATCTAGTGTGAGATTGTCGAACGTCAACATCAGTCTGTCTCCCGGGACGAATCGCGTCCCTCTGGTACTGCGGGCTATAATAGATGCTCAGGTGCCGTCCGGCCTACTTCGCGCGCGGCACTCCTCGGATGTCCATGGCCGGCGCGTGTTTGGAACGGCAGATACCCATTGAGACCAACAGTCTTCCGACCCCCATCTCCCCGCTTCTACTCTTGGCCGCAGGTGTTCGCTGGTGCCTCGCGCATTGACGTCACCGAGTTGGATCTCTCTGAGACAGGGCAGGGTCATTCAGGGGAGGAACAGGCTGTAGGGTATCTGCTGCGAGTGCGTGAGGCAACGGCACCCACTCGAACAGCGGACCCGTTCACGTCGCAACTTCACCTGATCATGACCGGGTTCGAGGGCCCGCTCCCTCCGAAAACGGGCGATGGATCCGCCGCGACTGCGCAGTCTCTGAAAGCGGGTATTGCGCCGTCGCATGCGTCGCTGACGGAACTTGGGGCAATCGGCCTTGGGGCCGTGTTCTTCACCCACCTTCATCGGCAGCAGCTGGCAAGCCTGGGCGACTTTCGGGAGCCGGTAGAGTGCCTCGTTGGCCACGCGGAAAGACCTGCCGGAAGTCTTCGTTTCCTATACTCCAACCCGCTCCCGTTTGCCGCCAGGATCCAGGAGCTAAGTTTCGAGAAGGCCCAGGAGCTGGCGCCTTTGGGGCCCTGCATGGACATTCTGGGGGATGGAAGTCTCTGGGCCATCTCAACGCCGGGCCACACGATCGGAAGTGTGTCGTATCTCGTCATGGACGCCAAGGGCCCCATCCTTGTGGCCGGTCTCCTTGCGACCGGCCTCCGAGGCCCCCGGTCGGCGGCGAACTGCGGGAGGCACCGGGAATTGGGGCGCTTCAGCCTGCAACGTCTCCATGAATTCCTCGATCTCCATCCGTCGGTGCGGCTGGCCCCAAGTCTCACCGGTCTGATCCCCGCAGCGCCCAGAACGGAATCCGGCGCGGGCGTCGCCTCCGGCTCGGTTGACGACGATGAGTTCGTCGGAGGTCGATTCGAGTAGCAGTCGTTCGTTCGGCGGGACTCCGATCAGACGATCATCATCACTTTGATCGCCTCCGCCTTTTTCGACACCGCGATCTCCACCGCCTCCGCAAGACTGTCGAACGGCAATCGGTGCGAGATCAGTGACGAGAAATCGACAGCCCTTCTGGCGCGGTCCATGAATCTGATGGTTCTCGGCGTGAAGTCCGATATGCCGCCTTGGCCGTAAATCGACATGCCCTTCCAGATGGTCTTGCCGATCTCGACCGGGATCTTACGTCCGATAGAGTGGCCGATCAGTCTCACTCGAGACTGGTAACCGGCGACGTCGAACACGGCCGCGAGCGCAGCATCGCTACCAGACGCCTCGACGACGAGGCTCGGCCCCCGCTTGGTGTCGAAATGCCCGTGGATCTCGGACGCCAGATCACCTGCCGGAGCCGGCCGTATGGCACCATCGGCTCCGAGCGTCTTCGAAAGTTCCAGCCGGTTGGACAGCGGATCGATCACCACCACTTTGGCGCCGGCCACCTTGCATGTGATCAGCGCGCTAAGTCCGATCGGCCCTGCCCCGAAGATGACCACGTCATCGCTGGCATCCACCCAGCCTCCTGGTCCCCATATTCCGTAGTAGCCAACTCCGAACGGCTCGACGAGAGCGCCTTCCTCGAAGCTCCACTCATCGGGTAGCCTGTGCAGATAGCTATCCTCGATCACGAGATACTCGCCCCAGGCGCCGGGGGAATCGGGGCGGAAACCTGCTTCGCGCATATTCAGGCACGCAGCCGGCATCAGCCCTTCTTTGCAGTTGGCGCACTTGAAGCACTTCATCACGCAGTCGCCCGTGACCTTGTCGCCGACCTGGAATCCAACGGCGCCAAGACCGAGGGCGGCGACCTCTCCGGCCCATTCGTGACCGGGCGTGTACGGGGCTATGTCATAGCGCCCTTCTTGGGACTTACCCTCGAAGCACTCCACGTCAGAGCCGCATATGCCCGTGGCCCGTATGCGAACGAGCACCTGACCAGGCCCCGGATCGGGGATGGTCAGGTGCTCGATCCTCAGATCGTGCGGGCCGCGTAAGAAAGCTGCTTTCGCTGTTGTCGGCACCATTGGCCTCCTCCGGCGCGAATCCACGACGAACGGGAAGACTCTCTTGCGATCAGATGCGACAGCCGAGCTCGCGAGCCTCTGTGAGAGCGCTGATGATCAAGGAAGAGTCGACTCCATTGCCACACCCTACGCAATGGATCTCCGGGACCGCGTCCACCAGCGAGTTCCGTAGGTGATCATTCACATTCGGAGGTAGCAGGACCATCACGGTGTCAGCGGTGAGCGCCCTGGTCGTGCCGTCCTTGAGCGAGATCCGAACGCCATCTTTGGTTATCTCGTCACAACGGACGCCGGTGAGCACCTCTACCCCCTCTTTTTCCAGCCAGGGGAGTGTGCGCTTGAGGTAGCGGGGTGGCATGCGGCCGCCCAGCGTATCGCCCTCTTCGAGCACGGTCACGGTGCGGCCCCTCTTCTTGAGGAATACGGCACCCTGCAGGCCCTCGATCTGGCCTCCGACGATGACCACGTTCTTGCCCACACCCGGCAGTGCGATGTTCGAAAGCTTGCCTACCGCATTGGCTCCGAGCAACCGCAGCGGAAGCTCGGCCGCTTGAGCCAGGCTTGCAACGCCTGCGACGTTAGAGCCGAGCATGCCCGGTATTCCTTCCGGCAGTGCGTAGAGCCCTCCGACTGCCAGTATCACCACGTCCGGCTTGGCATCGAGGATGACCTGCTTGTCGACCTCGACGCCGGTCTTGATGGTGATCGGCAACCGCTTCACCTGGTCGGAAAGGTACTCGATGATGGTCGAAACGTCGTCGAATTCGGTGCCCTTGAGCATTGTTGCCAGATGCAGTTTCCCTCCGAGGTGCCCGCTTCTCTCATAGAGTGTGACCTCGTGGCCTCGAAGAGCGGTGACGCGTGCAACCTCCATGCCGGCGGGTCCGGCCCCGACGACAACGACCTTCTTCTTGGCAGGCGCCGGGGCGATAGCCAGTTCCTTCTCACGGCCCAGGGCCGGGTTTACGCGGCAGCGGCGAGGGCCATCCTGCGGGTCCTCGCAGGTAGCGCAGCGGCAGCATCTGACGATGTCGTCCGGCTGTCCCGCTGCGAGCTTGTTCGGGAGTTCGTGGTCGGCCCAAAGCGGACGGCCGAACAGGATCAGGTCGGCCTTGCCGTCGCGTAGGATCTCTTCGCCGAGTTCCTCGTCGAGCCGGCCCACCGTGATCACCGGAACATTGACCACCTTCTTGACGGCCTCGGCGGCCGGTACCATCAGGCCGGTCTTGAACCGCTTGACATACGGCTTCATGAAGTCGTCCGGCTCTGGGTAGGGCCAGTAATCGGCCACGTATTGCATCGGGATCTTGCCGTATCCATAGCCGGTGACGCTGATGTAGTCGACGCCCGCGGCTTCCAGTAGTTTCCCAGCCTCGGCCGCCTCGGCTGGGGTGATGGCGTTGGGATGCCCGAACTCCTGCCCGTTGATCCGCACGCCGATGACGAAGTCCTTGCCGCAGCGCTCGCGGATGGCGGTGATGATCTCGCAATGGAGGCGAGTGCGGTTTTCCATGCTCTGAGGCCCGTATTCATCGGTCCGGTAGTTCCACGCCCGGCTTAGGAAGCTGAGCAGGAAGTAGCCGTTCGCCGAGTGGCACTCCACGCCGTCGAAGCCGGCCTTCTGGGCGCGCACTGCCGCCTCGATATAGTCGGCCTTCATCTTCCCCATCTCATCAATGGAGACCCCGTGAGTCGGGACGCAATAGTCCAGCGGCACCTGATCGACGGTGAGAGTGGTGGAGGCGAGCGGTATGTACGTCGCTGAGATGGGAGCGGGCCCCGGATGATGAAGTTGAACCAGAACATGGCAGTCATGCTTGTGGACGGCGCTGGCCAACTCGGTCATACCGGGGATGTGGCGATCGTCGGAGAGCCCGCCGAAGAGGAACGGCAGTTCCGGCTCAGCCGGCTGGAAGAGGATGGCCCCGATAAGGATCATGCTCGCCCCGCCCTCGGCGATGCCCTCGTACAGATCGATCACCCCATTGGTGATCATCTGTCCCTCGAGCCAGTACTCACTCGACTGCGGCGCCTTGACGATACGGTTCTTCAGCGTCAGGCTGCCGACCTTGATGGGGGAAAAGAGCTTGTCATACTTTTTCAACGGGTTCTCCCTCGCTTACGCCATCCGCGAACGGCAGATATGTGCAACTAGCCCTCAGACTCTACGAGTTCGAGGCAAATCCCATCTGGATCCCGGAAGTAGCACCATTTCCACTCTGGCTGGCCGGTCTCTCTGAAGATGTTTATCGGAGCGTGGAATTCGACGCCAAGACCTTCGAGGCGCTTCCGCTCGGCGACGATGTCATCGACGCGGATGGCCAGGTGAGCCGACCCAGCGATCGACGGGTTCATATGGTAGGGCTGGGAGGCGGGGTCCTTGTATTGTATGAACTCGATCCGGCTCCCGCCAAGTTCCATGACTGCGATCTGCAGATCCGCGTGCGGGTGGTTGAGGCCCCACTTAGTGCCGAACAAGGCGGTGCCTAACCCTTCATACTCGTTCTGGCTTCTAGAACGAAGGCTCAGCCCGAGAACATCTCTATAGAAATGGACGGTCTTTTCAATGTCCGTCACGGAGAAGCTTACGTGGTGAGCGCCCAGTATAGACATTGGTCTCCTTTCGGGGGCGAACTACATTCGCCGAGTCACGCTTTCCCCCGGGTCATCTAGGCACCACCAAGTCTGCCGACCCCTCCACCCGGTGTTTTACTAATACCACAGGTTGCCTCGGCAGGGAATACCCACACTTAAAGTACTCCCTCGCCCAATCTCAGGCCGCCTGGCTCGCGCATACTAGCACGCACCCATCAACGGAAGAATCGTCGTGCCCATGTTCTCCCTGTAAAAGCCGGATTAATCCGACACTCGCACCGATGTCGCGCTGCACGAGTGAGGACTGGCAATTCGATCGCGGCGGGATTGTTGCCAAAACAAAAACCCGCATTCTCAAGTTTGCGTGCACTTAAATTCTTCTTGACTTTTGCTAAAGGCCGACCTATGGTGTGGTCCACGGTTTCGACCACCGTGGGTTGAAAACGTTCGACAGGTGGGGGAGGCCGTCGATGACCCAGCAGGGCTATGAGGGGCTGAGGGGCAAGGTCTGTGTTGTCACCGGCGCCGCCCAGGGTATCGGGCGCGGGATAGCCACCCGGCTGGCAGATGAAGGGTGCATGATCGTCTTCGCGGACATCAATGCGCTCAGTGCCGAGGAGGCCGCGTCGAAGGTCCGGGCTTCCGGTGGGCGAGCTATGGCTGTCCATGTCGACGTGTCCGAGCGCGACTCGGTACGCGAACTGGTCCGCCGCACAGTGGATGAGTTCGGCGCTCTCAACGTAATGTTCAACAACGCCGGTATCACGCACGGTTGCGACTTCCTCGATCTTCAGGAATCGGATTTCAATCGGGTCATGAAGGTGAACGGCCTGGGTGTCCTTTTCGGGATCCAAGAAGCAGCCAAGCAGATGATCGCGCAGGGCTCGGGCGGGAAGATCATCAACACGAATTCTCAGGCTGGAAAGACGGCCTGGCCGGACTACACCGGATACTGCGCCAGCAAGTTCGTCGTGAGCTCGTTGACGCAATCCGGCGCTCGTGCTCTCGCCAAGCATCACATCACCGTCAACTCCTTTGCACCGGGGCTCGCCCACACCCCCATCTGGGATGTGCTGGAGTCGGACGCTCTGGCGGCAGGCCAGATCCAGCAGAAGGGCGAGATGGTCAGAGAGTTCGAAAAGGGAATCCTGCTCGGACGGGGTCAGGAGCCTGCGGAGTTCGGAGGTATCGCCTGCTACTTGGCTTCGGACGACTCCGATTGGATCACCGGGCAGACGATCATGGTCGACGGTGGGATGGTCTTTCTTTAGACATTGGTCGGCAGACGACAAGGGGGTGGCTTGCAGCCTACAGACAGGCAAAGGGTTCCGGGAAGCCGAGTGAACGAGTTGGGAGGGTGAGCTATGAGTGACGAAAGCAAGAGAAGTGACACTGAGCCCCTTGGGGCCGGGAGTGACAAGGGCGTAAGCCGGCGAGATTTCCTGAAGCTGGCCGGTATCGCCGGAGCGACAGTAGGAGTCGCAGGCGGACTGGGCGGGTTCCTCGCCGCTTGCGGCAGCGGGACAACGACGACCACTGCACCAGCGGCGACGACCACGACCGCTGCAGCTGCAGCTGCAACCACGACCACGGCTGGCGCGGTCACCACCACAGTGTCGGCAGGCACCGAAACGACCGCTGCGGCCACGCTGGCGGTCCCGGTCGGCTCGAACGCCGGCGTCCTCAACGACGTCGAGACTGCCGCCAACGACTACTTCAAAGAATGGCAGAGAGGCGCGCAGCAGGCGTGTGACGCGCTGGGCCTGAAACAGGACTTCCTCTCGGCCAACATGGATACGAGCCTACAGGTGAACCAGTTCGAGACGGCCGCCACCCAGGGCACGAAGCTCGCTATCAGCTGCGCCGCCGGGCCGGGTCCCGTGCCGCAGTTGGCTGACACCGCCAACAAGAACAAGATGTTTTGGTGCAACACCTGGGACAACCCGGAATGGACGTTGCCACAGTCGATGGGCAACAACGGCGGGATTGCCTACTACACCACGTACTTCACTCCGCAGGCTCTCAACATCCACGTTCAGAAATGTAAGATGTTGTTCGACGCCATGGGCGGCAAGGGTGGCTTGGTCCATATCAGCGGTCTTCCCGGTGGTTCTGCAGACTGGGCCCGAACCTATGCTACGGACCTGGCGCTCAAGAGCTATCCGAACATCAAATTGCTGTACCGTGAGGCCGGTTCCTGGGTCCGCGACAAGTCTCAGACCGCGATGGAAGCCGCAATCGCGAGGTTCGGCAAGGACATCACCGGTGTTATCGGACAGAACGACGATGAGGCCTCCGGGTGCATCGCGGCTCTCGACGCTGCCGGCATGACCACTGTCCCGGTCGTTGGCTCTGACGGTACGGCTGAGGCCTTGGACTTCGTCGCCAGCGGCAGGATGTTGTGCACGGTCATGGACATCGCTACATGGCAAGCAGGCTATATGGTGGTCAGGGTGTTCGACGCAGCGAACGGCTGGGTGCCGAGCCCGGTCGAGCGGGCCATGAACACCATGGGGATCATCGCGACCAAGGACAACGTAGCGGCGATCCAGGCCAAGTACATCAAGAACGCCACGCCGGCCTTCGACTTCAAGTTGATGTCCCGTGTCCTACATCCCGATGATTGGGATCCGCAGAACGGTATGGTTTGCCTGCAGCCGGACGCTTGGTGGGGCCTTAGTCCCGTCAAGAAACCGGCCAACTGGGACGCGACGCTGGACGCCGACTACAAAGCGGCCGTTGCGGCCGGCAAGTTCGACGAGATCGACAAGCTCTACGCGGACCACTACAAGAAAAAGACCACGGACGGTATTCCGGGCGCGGTGGCTGGCTAGTAGCAGTGACTGTGTTGGGCGTGCCCGAGGGTTCTTCTTTGGGCACGCCCAGTCTTTTCCCGCACAGACAGAAACACCAATGGCTATAGTGGTTACACCTTTGACCCACATGAGTGTGCGCCGACCGGTCGGCGCCGAAGTTCGGAGGGCGGTCGCAAATGGCTGACGTGCATCTCACGGCGCGGGGGATCACAAAGGACTACCCCGGCGTTCGGGCTCTTGATGCCGTGGACGTCGACGTCTTCGAGAACGAGGTCGTCGGCCTCATCGGCGAAAACGGCGCGGGCAAGTCCACCCTGTTGAACGTACTTAGTGGTATCACTCGCGCCACCCACGGCGAGATGCTGCTTAGGGGCGAACCCTTCTTGCCCACCGGCTATCACGATTCGATGCTTCGTGGCGTCGACCGCGTATTTCAGGAGCAGGCGCTGGTACCGAACCTGCGGGTATACGAGAACGTGTTCCTGTCGCACGAAAAGCACTTCCGGACGTGGGGCGCCTTCCTGGATCGTCGGAAGATGGCCGAGACAGCGCGGCAGGAGCTTGCCCTTCTCGGCCTCGATATCGACCCGACAGCGGTCACTGAGAAGTTCAGCACCTCCACGCGTCAGTTGATCGAGATTGCACGAGCCTGCACGATCTCCACGTGGTTGGGGATCGAACGGCCTCTCATACTTCTCGATGAGCCGACAGCGTCGCTGGGGGGAGCAGAAGTCGACGTCTTGTTCGACGTTGTCCGCAAGTTGAAGGCCCGGGCATCTTTCGTCTTCGTCTCTCATCGGCTGCCTGAGGTGCTCGCGCTGAGCGACAGGATCTACGTGATGAAGGACGGCAGGGTGGTGGCCGAGACTACGCCGGGAGCCGCCTCCGAAGGAACCCTGCATGCGCTAATGGTCGGCCGCGAGCGGGTGGCGGACTACTACCGCGAGTCCAGGCAACGCACATCCTACGGCCAGGAGATACTGGCGGTAGAGGGTCTGAGCCACGGGAGGGTCTTCACCGACGTGAGTCTGTCGGTGAGAGAAGGCGAAATCGTCGGCATCGGCGGAGTCCTGGGGTCGGGCAAGACCGAGGTGGGCCGGGCTATCGCCGGCATCCTCCCCGAAGCGGCAGGGGAGATTCGAGTGTGCGGCCAGGTCGTCACGACCCGCGGCATCGTGGAGATGATGGACCGAGGGGTTGCTTACACGCCGCCCGAGCGGCATACAGAGGGTGTGATGCTCGGGGAGCCTGTCGACTGGAACATGTCCCTGGCCTGTCTCCGCCGCACCTTCGGCCGAACAGGTTGGCTCGATCTAGGAATGGAAGGAAAACAAGTCGCGGACTACATCCAGCGGCTGGGGGTGAAGACGCCGAGCCGGCGTACACGCATGTTGAGTTTGAGCGGTGGCAATCAGCAAAAAGTCGTGCTTGCGAAGTGGCTGTTAACTAGTGCTCGGGTGCTCGTTCTGGACAATCCCACCCACGGGATCGATGCAGGGGCCAAGGAAGAGATATACGAGTTACTTCGTGGCCTAGCCGACGAGGGCGTAGGCATTGTGCTCGTCACGGATGATTTGGCGGAGTTGATCGGGTTGAGCGATCGGATTCTCGTCATGAGAGACGGGAAGATCACCTGGCGAGGAGACACACCCTATGGGGCGAAGCCGTCCGAGAAGAGCGTAATTGCAAGCATGGTGTGAATGGCACTTGGGAGGACAAGGTGAGCAACGAGTCAAGCACGACGGTAGATAGCAGCAGGTCGAGAATGCGCGGGATCAGACTGCAGGGACCGGTTCTTGCCCTGCTGTCGTTGGTCCTATTGATCATTGTCTTCTCGGCGATGAACCATAGGTTCTTTAGCGTCGATAACCTGTTCAACATCCTCAGGGGGACATCGGTCCTCCTTGTGGCTGCTTCGGGCGCGACGTTCATCATCATGATGGGGAGTATCGACCTGTCGGTCGGCGCGTTGGTCGGGGGTGCCGGCATCGTCGCCGGCGTTCTGCTTCGAGACTATGGATTTGGCGCCTGGGCCATTCCCGCCGTGCTGGTGTTAGGGCTGATCGTGGGCGCCTTCAGCGGCTTCCTGTTTGCCTACGTGAAGCTTCCCAGCTTCCTGGTGACACTTGGCACTTTGAGCATTGTCGTAGGCTTGTCGGATGTGCTTGTCGGTGGCATCCCCGTCCAGATCCATCGGGAACAGTTGTATGTAAGGCTGCTGGGGGGTGATATCCACGGGTTTCCAGTCATCTCTCTCTGGGCAATCCTGGTAGTCGTAATCTGCTACATCGTCGCTTTCAGGACGCGTTTCGGGCGATATATGTTTGCTCTTGGAGGCGGCGAGCGAGTCGCGGCTCTCGCGGGACTGCCAGTCCGAAGATACAAGCTGTACGCTTTTCTGGTAGCTGGCGCACTTGCCGCCTTTGCGGGCGCGCTGCTCGCGGCACGCCTGTCCTCCGGTACTCCCGGCATGGGTGATTCTTACCTGCTCGACTCGATTGCCGCCGTCGTGATGGGTGGCACGGCGTTGAGCGGCGGGGTCGGAGGCCCACACCGAACGGTACTCGGCGCGCTCATCATCGGCATCCTCAGCAATGGACTGAACCTCGTCGGGGTCGACCCCTTCTGGCAACAGGTGGTCAAAGGATTCGTGGTCATTCTCGCCGTCGCAATGAGCATCGACCGCAAACAGGTCCAGATCATCAAGTAGCGCGCAAGCCGATATCCCGAGTCGCCCAGGAGACCATGCCCGGGCGGGGCTCCTCATGTCTGGAGCCCGTCCATCAGCTAACCGCATGTTTGTTCAAAGGAGGAAGAAGTTGAAAGCGTTCGTCATTACTGCCCCGCACGAGTACGCATACCAGGAATTCCCCGATCCGGTCATCAACGACGATGAGGTCCTCATCAAGTCGCGGGCGAGCGGCATCTGTCACTCGGATTACGAGCTCATCTCGGGACAGTACATCATCCCCTTCACCTATCCCGTCATTCCTGGCCACGAGTGGTCGGGAGAGGTCGTGGAGGTGGGCAAGAATGTGACCCGGTTCCAGCCGGGCGATAGGGTCGTGGGGGAGTGCGTCATCGGTTGCGGCGCCTGCCCTATCTGCCAGAGTGGCAACTTCACCAACTGCCCGACGTCGGACCATTTCGGCTTCACCATAAACGGGGCCCATGCGGAGTACTTGAAAGCCCGGCCCGAGTGGCTCCATAAGCTCCCCGACGCCGTCTCGTACAAACAGGGTGCTTTGATCGAGCCGTTCAGCGTGGCCTACCATGCCATCACGGCGAACGGTGGGACCGACGCGAGCGAGGTCGTTGCCGTTTTGGGCGGAGGTCCGATAGGCCAGGCGGCAGTGGCAGCTGCTAGCGGCATGGGCGCGAGGGTCGTCCTCATCGAGCCTCTCGCTCATCGCCAGGAGATCGGGAAGAAGCTTGGCGCCACGGAGGTGATCGACCCGCGCTCCGCCGATCCAGTGGAACTCGTCAAGTCTATTACC
>Ga0182021_10005174_pt1 | contig 15417 bp, 8 predicted proteins | sample 612E3MmetaG_FD_120493 | JGI IMG/M metagenome (GOLD analysis project Ga0182021, IMG submission 120493) | Permafrost microbial communities from Stordalen Mire, Sweden - 612E3M metaG (Illumina Assembly) | ecosystem: Environmental > Terrestrial > Soil > Wetlands > Permafrost | place: Sweden... | reverse complement strand
CTCTCAACGATCTTCAAAAAATCCCACGTGTGAAATAGCGTCCCCTGTGGGCTGTTTTCGACAAACTGGTCCCAGCGCTTTTTATCGTCGAGCAACTCAACAGCCATTGTTGCGCCACCACACACTTTAAGCTCTACGTTAGTTGCGACGTCGGTCGCTTCTCAAGTCGCAGGTTCGCCTTTCGACTTACGTTCATGCCGCCGAGGCAAGATTTGCTTCTCTCCCAGCTTGGAGGCTGCAAAATTTACGATCTTGCCGCGCGTGTCGATTTTCTCAACATAGCAAAACGGTTCTAGTTCTGGATTAAACTTCGATTTGAATTTAGAGATACGCTGATTAGGTGCGCCAAACAAATCCAGCTTCTTAAAGCCCTCTGATTTTGCGTGCTGAATTATCTCCCATACAAGATACTCGTTCGTGGTCAGATCTGTGCGTGCGCTGACGTTACCGATCCAATAGCCATACCGATCCTCGCGCAGCACACAGCACACGGTTGCGGCAGCGAGCCTTCCGTCGATACTGACGCTGTAAACGGTCACGTCCTGGGGAAATGCAGCCGCAAGCTCCTTTAGATAACTGTCGCTGAGTAGAGGCACTTCTATCCCGCGTTCGCGGAATCTCTCTCGCCAGATGTCAAGAACCAAGCTGACATCGTCTGTTTGTCGTATTTGAGGTGACAGTGCACTTAAGGGTTTGATGCCCTGTCTGCATCTTCTGCTGAACCCGCTCCAGATTTCGTCGATTGGCTTTTCCAAGTCGATGGCATACGTGAACAACAAGTGCGCCGCGAAGTTTTTCCAAATGAAGGAGCGCACGTCAAGAAAATTTGGGACGGTCTTAAAATACACGTGATTCGGAGCGATCTTATCAATTTCCTCGCACAGTTCGCCAGTCACTTGCTCAAAGATTTTTTCCCTGGCAAGTGCCTTGAGTGCTTGCACGCTAGGATCAAAAGCGATACCCAAATACGGAATTTGTGCGTGCGGCGGGGGGGAGCACATGACGGTCAGTCCGAGCCGTCGAGCAACAAAAAAAGGGAATATGCATCTTAGCTGTTCTCCCGAGTATACGCAATAGGGCAAGAACTGGTACCTCGAATGTCGCTCAACGGTCTTTAGGAAGTCCCACTTGTGAAATAGCAATCCCTGCGGGCTATTTTCGACAAACTGGTCCCAGCGCTTTTTATCTTCGAGCAACTCAACAGCCATTCTTACGCCACCACGCGCACACGTCTTTTTCTGTTTGTCGCCAAGCGCCTTTCGGACAGCACTGCAAAACCATTGTATAAAGACGTGTAAATTTCTTCCAAAAGTTCAATCGCGCTAGTGGCGCTCATCTACCCACCAGCGACTTGATAAAAAGATATTTTCCACTGCCGCTTTCTGGAATGTCATCGACGATGTCCCATAGTATTTCACAGTTGCCCATGACAAAACGGATTTTATATTCGACGTCCTCCTGTTCGGAATCCGTCAAAGGACTTCGCAAGGCCACTTTGATCCGTATGCGTGCAAAATCTTCTTGAATCATTTGAAACCTACGTATTGAGTCACGAAAATCGAAAAGAAACCCGAAATAGTTCGCTTCTATCATTGTACCGTCTCTGGTGACGAAGTGGTCGCCGACTCTGCCCGTGAGTCTTCGCAACGTGGGTAACGGGTTTCCACAGGTACAGACGTTGTCTCCGCGCACGACGGTATCTCCCATCTCGTACCGTATCAAAGGCATCGCGTAGTTAGCGAAATTGGTCACAACGACCCTGCCTTCCTCGTTCGCGCCGACTGGCTGATCGTGCTCATCAAGAACTTCAAGCTGGTTAAAAAAGGCGAACTGATGCATGCTGCCCTTCATGCATTCCCCAGCGAGACCGCCCACTTCTCGAGAGCCATAGAAATTGAAGACGTCCGTCTTGAAGGCAGATTCAATGACCTGCCGCATGGAGTCCGTTAAAAGCTCGGCCGAGCTTACGACGGCTTTAGGAGTGTAAAGGCTCCGCTTCTTTCGGAGTGCGTAGTCGCACAGCACGAACAGCGAGTTTGCGTAACCTCTTATAAGTTCCGGATGATGCGCGTTTATCCTGTCTACATACAGCTCCATGTCACTCTCGCTCATTCTGAAACTATTCAAAAACAAGACGTGCGTGAGCCGATTGTTTAAACGCGCTCCGATTCCGACGCTGCCTGTGAAGAGATCCCTTTCGGAGCCCCACAGGATCACCCGTCGTGCGACCGGCTCCTCGATCCCAAGCATGTGCGCGTAGTAATAGTACTCGGCCGCCGCCCCCCATCTCAAAAAATCAGCGTCCTGCACGATACGAACCGGTTCTCCGGTGGAGCCACCGCTCGTGTCGTAAAACCAACGCCTCTTGTCAAGGTCGTTAGGAACAAGTTCCTTGGTGAAACGCCTGAGTATGTCCTTTGTCAGCACGGGGATGCGATCGAATTTCGACATGTCAACGGCTCCGCCGTGAATGAGTCCGATCTCTTTAAAAACCCGGTGGTAGTAAGGCACGTGAGCGTATGCGTGCAAGAGCAGGGCATTGAGACGGGCTTCCTGGAATTCTCTCAACTCCTGCGGTGTCGTTATGTCGCGTAGCTTGCGGTATGTTTCGCTGTGCTTAAAGCGTCGCAGCCGTACCCAATCAATGACGTTACCTTTCACAGTTGCAGCGCCCCCCCATTGCTGACGCTGACCGCCGGACCGTCCGCACGCTTTGCTTCGATCACCGTCGTCGCGCTGAACCGTTCGCTGAAGAAGCTGCGGCCCACAAGACCTTGATTATCTCAACGTGCCATTGCCCTCTTCACGCAACAAAATCGTTGGCCGATTCTCGTTGCGTTATAAGAACCGCAGGTTTTCGTAATAAAGTTTCCTGCATGCACCATCCGGGGCTTCCCATTTAGCATGCCGGCCCGAGCCGGAATCCATCCATACACTCGAATAACCAGGGTCAGGAAGCGGAGGACCCACGTCAGACTCGTTACCTGCACGGCAATATCCGGCTGGCATAGCTCGCCAGCAACCTGCGCCGCGCTTACGAGAGGCCACGATATGTCTTATCCGGCAAGCTTATCGTGATCTTGATCACGGGGCTGTCACATTTACCACCAGGTAGGTCTCCCGATACGGGATTGTCGGATCTGAAGCGCGATACAGTATAAAGTTGATCCGCTCGTTATTTCCAACGAGGTTTGGCTTCAACGCTATAGTCTCTCGCACGGTCTGCCCGTTCGCGACCGATAGGTTCCCTGAATATAACGTAGTGGACGTGCTGCTGTCGTTTAGCGTAGCGAGAAGCGTATAATTGACGTCAGTGCCTTCGTGATTCGCGACGCTGACGGTGACATTTTGTGTGTCGCCGAGCGTGATATTTGTGGGATATCCCTGCATCTTTCCGCCGGGCGCAAGAAGGTAAAACTCGGTATATCGTTCTTGCGGCTCCGGGGTGAGAAACGCGTATGCCAGCGCTGACGCTGAAAAAAGGATGGCACACACAAGCAATATGATCAGGATCCCGTGCGGCCGACCCTTTTCGCGATATGCGCGCATTGTTGTGGAGGGCGCCAACATGCCAAAGCTAACGGAAAAACGTTCGCGAAGAGGAAGTGCGCGCCTTCGCGCATAGGCAGCTGCCGTGCCCGCGATGACAAAAAGGAAAACGGCGATCGCTACCGAGTTCGCGCTGACGCCCCACGCGGTGAGTGCCAAGCCAAAGGCCAGCAGCGGCACAACAGCAATGCTCAGTCCAAATGATAAAGCGATGCGCTCTAGGCCAGAAAGATCCGATTTCCGCGAAAACGTGGCGGCCAGCAAGGCATATCCAGGCACAAACAGCAGGAGGGCCGTCTCAAGGACCGAGCGGACGCTGCTGTCGCTAAGTTTCGGCACGGCCACGAACGCAAGACCGAGCACGCTCACGATCAATACAACGATGAGATCTGCATCAAAAACGCGTACCGCGGCTTTCGTGGCTTTCGAAATGTTGGCAGTCATGGTGGGGATCCTAGAGGCCACAAGCAATCAGCCTTAAGACCACTCGTCTGGACGTTACCACCTTGTCGTAGGCTTATATAAAGGGTCGCAACGAGGGCGCCGAGGCAGCGTCAGCGGGGGCGAAGCGGTTGTTTCGGCCAGCTTCTGTAAGCCGCGCGAGCCGCTGCCCGAGGCGGACTGCGACGACTCGGTGTATTTTCAAGCATTGCGGGAGTCAGTGGACAGCAGTAGCCCAAGTCACAAAAAAGATGGTGCACAGCCACAAATCGGCAGATGACAGTCGTGATGAAGTCGTCTATTCGATTGGCACTAGCTTAGGCGATACGCATGGACCGTACCTGAGTCATACACAAGCGATCCTGCCGGACTAATTACCTGCGGCGCGGGGGGCACTACGGTGTCACCCAAGGGGGTGAGCGTAATCGGCTGACCGATATCTGCGCTTCTCAATAAGATCAAGTCGTTCGGGGTGCGGTTTACCTGGTACAGAGTGACTTGATCGGACTGCGTCAGGTTGTGGTAGAACGTCAAGGCAGGCATGTAGTAGTCGTCGCCGAAGAGGTGTCCGGTACTATTTTGGTAGATGGTGTCAAACGCCTGCACTTCCGAACTGTACAGTGCGAGGGTCCCTTGGCTCGGGCTCAGAAAATGGTTGTCAGTGCTTGCGATCGGACTGAGAATCATGACGAATGAAAGGCACAAAACGATCGTTCCCACAAGGCCCAACTTGATCGTGGTGCTTCTAAAGAGACTCGCTACCAGCACCAGCGTTAGCGCCAGTGGAACTGCGAAAAATATCTGCGCAATACCAGCCCATCGTTCCTGTAACAAAAAGACCCCGAATACATTCGAAAAGGTCAACAACAACATCGGCACCCCCATGAACACCAGCTCCAAAGTGCGCGCATTACCAAATTTTTCGGATAGCATGTAAAGAAGGCCGAGTAACGACAGCGCGAAAAACGCGTACAAGCCGAGGAAACTGAATACTTGTTCGGCAGTAGACTGCGAGAGTGACGTTGCCGATGCTGTTTGCGCAAAGTTTGCCGCCGAGTAGTGAAACAACGAGACCAGAGCGTAGAAGCTGCCCGATATGTTGATCCACCAGAGAAGCATGCCCACGACAAAAGCAAGAGCGAGGGTCAAAGATAAGTTGTTGCTCGTGTCGCTATGGTGGAATCTCTGATGCAACCGCAGCGCGACCACGCCTGCAAGCACAGCTATCGCAAATGCCATGGCAGAGAGTGTGTGCGTGAGAATTACCGCTGCCATGACTAAAAGGATAATCGCGATGTGGCGTGCCGCGTTTTGATCCCTCAATCGCAGAATCTCGTAAATGCCAACCAAGAGCAAGAGGGCGCCAAGCGTGTTGGGGATCGTCCAGGACCCGAGCCAAATGAAGCTATTTGCGGTTACCAATACCAAGGCGGCAAGAAGACCAACTTTGTCACTGATGAGTCTCTTTCCGAGAAGGAAAGTGAACAGCGTGCCGACGATAACAAAGCAGAGCCCGACCGAGAGCATGACCGATAACTTGTAGTCAAGCGACGCTAAGAGCATCGTCGAGGCAACCTCCAAATGAAATAAAGGAAGGGCAGTGTACGCCGTGTTTGCTTGCACGTGTCCAGTTGCGACTATCGTCGATGTGATCCACTCGTGCATCCACGGATCGATCCCGATCATGTTCGGAAAGATGATAAGCTGCGACACTTGTACGCTGACGCCGAGGATTATGATTTGAGGCAAAATAGCAAAGACACTCCGCCGACCCGGCGGAGACGACAATGTCTCGATGGCAACCGCACTCGCCATCAGGGCGGTGCAAACAAAGTAGAGGATGGGGCGAACGTAGACGTCCGATCGAAGGTGCAAAGACAGAACGGAGAGTCCGAAAAAGAGGAAAAACGCGGCGGCGCTTGACAGAAAGACTGCTCCGTGAGTCTGGAGCTGGATTGTTTTCAACGAGTCCCGGTTCCTTATGCACAGCCAAGTAGCGCAGAATATCAAGACGAGTGAAACGGCTATGAGGATATTTGGATTTCGACTACGCGATATGATCGCGCCAGCTATCACCAACGCGGATAGTCCGACACCGCATAACGCGAGGATGCGGTCTAGTTCTCGGTAGATGCTATCGCGTTTCATAGCACAAAGACCGCTCAAACTATGGTAACTCCCACGTAAATTTCCTTCTATCCATCTCGCTCGGGGCAGAGACTGGGGCCACAATAATGTCATGTGAAGGCGCTTCGTTTTGGTGCGTCGCGAGATTTTGAGGTTCTCAAAAGCATGGAACGTCCAACGCGGAGTGTATTAAGTGATAGGAGTTTGCCTTTGCACCCGAGCTTAAGCGTTAATAATGCCAAGCAAGGAACGCGCAGAAGGACTGGATGTCAAGTAAAGAAGCGACGAGCGAGCTGGGGGCGTGCCAACACACGATGCGACCAGGGCGCCCCACGTGCTTGAAGAGTTTAGCGACTTGAAACAACCCGTAGATGAGATACTGGACGTTTGCTGCGCCAACGGCGCGTTTTGGTTACACATCAAGAGCTCCTCTCGAGCAGCGGAGGTTTACGGGCTGGATATCGATGAGATGGGTCTCTCGCCGGAAAGAGAACGATCAAGAAATTCAAGCTAGACATCGAAAAAGAGGGATGCCCGTTGCAGGACGACTATTTTGCGCTGTCTTTGGCGGACGTTATAGGGCACTTGTACGCCCCTGAACATTTTCTGGACGAAATTCATCGCGTGCCCGCAATCTAGCCTCGTAGGAACCAGATAGTAGCCACGCTAGGATTCAAGCCATTCTGGCTGGAGAATAGCGGTAGGTTTCGTGGTGCCGGTAAAATGTAGAAAAAAGCATTTGACACCGTTCCCGTGGAGACAGAGACTCGCCGCTCCACGTTGAGCACTCACAGAATTGCTGCGCTCAAAAATTGAAAAACCGTCAAAAAAGCATCGGTTACCTGTATCCACAGGAGGGCGGTCGCTACAGTCTGTTTAGCTCCACAGACAAACTTATGGGATTTTTGGAGCGAGTTCAGGCATAATAAAGCGGTGTTCTGTCAACTGAGTTCTCCCCCACACCGTCACCAATTGACCACAACACAATGTCACGCCCAGTATCCAGCTACTGTGGCCGCGCTGGCGGCGGAGGCTTCCTACCGCTAGTGCGAACGCTTGGCCGCGCAAGCAGCCGATCGAAGCACGAACAGCAACTGATTTCTTTCGATCTGCTCGTGGCGCATCGAAGAGGGCCTACCCGAGCTAAGAGGCGAGCGACGCGCGGTACACCTTTTCGAGCCGGAGGACAACGTTCTCCCATGTGTACTTTTGGGCTTCGAGCACATTCGCTTTTGCTATCCTGGTGCGAGTTTCGGTGTCGTCTAGTAGGGCGAGTACTTTCTCAGCAAGTGCTCGCGGATTCCTTGGCGAAACGACAAACCCGTTTACCCCATCTGTAACAATTTCGGGTACCCCACCAACGCGCGTGGCGACTATCGGCAATGCCGCAGCCATGGCCTCAAGTATCACATTGGGGAACGCCTCTGAAACGCTTGGCAACACGAAGATGTCAGCCGCCGCCATATACTCGGGGACTCGCTCTGGAGGCACGCTGCCCGCAAACGTAACGCGCTCCTCAATGTTGAGGCCCCTCGCTAATGCTTTCAGATGAGCCCGCTCCGTCCCGTCCCCCACCAAGACCAGCGTCGCGCGCGACTTTTTCTGCTTGACGATGCTCATTGCCTCCAGCAAATAGTCGAGCCCCTTTATCGCGCGCAGCCCGCCGACGAACAGAATGACTTGTTTGTCGCCCTGAACGGCTGACAGCCTACGAGACTCGTGTACGTGCGGTCGTCCAAAACGGCTGAAATCGACGCCGTTCGGTATGACATAAATCGTTCGCTCGCAAAATGTTAATATTTCGTTTTTCATATCGCTCGTCAATGCTATCACGCCGGCAGCATGCCGACACACAAGTCGAGACAAAAGTCGCTTGAATCGCCAAGGCGGATATATATCATCTCTTCCCCAGACGACGTACGGTTGCTTCAGCAATACCTTCGCAAAAAGGGCTGGAACGCCCATGAACACGGTTTGTGCGTGATTGAGCTCAGCATCGATCTTTCCTAAGCTCAAAAACGTCTTAAGCAACATCACCGCATATCCCAAATAGCCACGCGGGATGGAAAAACGGTTGACGTGAACTTGATCTTCAATGGTTCTACTGCTTCTACCGTGATCTAGCATCGTTACGACATGAACGTCGTGTCCTAGCAATGCAAGATGTCGAGCTATGTTTTGAGTCGCCAGCTCGAGTCCCTCACATTTTTCCGGCGGGAATTTCTCCACTAACACCGCGATTTTCATAAGTCCTTTGAAAACGGAGTGGGGTATGTGAGAGCGCTGTGATAGACGACTATATAAAAACTTTGACAACTTATGCGGCGAGGCGAGGTGTACCCGGCTGCACGCTTTCACCTATGCTTTCTTGCAAAAGAGCTCTTGATATTCCGCTAGCGACTTTGCAGCCGAGGATCGGCAGACCATGATCGGCGAGGATGTGGCAGCGAGCAACAGCGTAATAATGCTTCCGCAAACGAAGAACCCGCCTAAAACTGAACCCTCCTCTGCTCGCGGCCCGACCGTTCACGTCTCAGGGACGCTTGCTCACAATAAGGGAGAAGAGGGCACCCTATCCGCGATCATTCAGTTCCATTGAGGATTGCGTCCCATCGCTCTACTGCACTCGCAAAGGAAAACCTTTCTTCCACCAGCGCACGGGCCTGTTCGCGCACCATATTGACCCCTTCACAGGTGAGCACCCTCAAGATACCCTTTGCGATATGCTCCGGCGAGCTACTCTCTAGGAAAAACCCCGTAGCTCCGTCATTTATCACGTCGGGAATCGCTGCTACCGGAGTAGTCAGAGCCGGCGTACCACACGCCATGGCTTCGAGTATTATTGTCGGCAGGCCTTCTTTCGCCTCGACAGTTGTCGGAAAAACGAGCACTTTCAATTCGTTTAGGTAATGCGGAAACTTTGTTTCGGGGATCCACCCGAGATACTCAATTCGAGCGCCGCCGCTTCTTAGTTTTGCCACTTCGGCTTCGACAACGGGCCTTAGGGGGCCATCCCCGCCGATCAAAAAAGAAACATCCGAGTAGGCGTGTCTTTGGATAATCTCCACCGCCCGCAAGAAGTTGAGGGTACCTTTTTTTTCTTCCAGCCTCGAAATGAATCCAACTTTGGTCCTTTGACCGAACTCTTTCTCGATGCGGTACCGTTCGGTGTCTACGTATCGATACCCCTCGCCGACGACCTTCGCTCCGTATTTGCCGAGCGCAAGTTCGGGTACGAGTCTTTTAGATTCAGGGGTGATGATGTCGGTCATGGAGTAGATAAGCTGCTTGTGCAGATTCTGGAGGTAACTGATCGGGCCACGCCCGTCGCCGCCACTCGTGACCATCACCATCCACGTTTTTTTCCGCAGCATCTTGGCAGCGATCAATGGGAGCGCATTGCTAGGGTATGAAATGTAAAACAAAACGACATCGATATTGCGGGCATTTTTGATTAGTGCGGCTGCCTCGAGCACTTGGACGAGAACAGCTTTTACACCCCACAATGCCTTCGAAAGTCGGAGCGAACGGGAGTTGGCGAGGTTGTGATGCATCGTGATGCCGATGTCAGCGAACCTGACGCGTGCCGAGTCGTGCTCGTTCAGGAGCTCGGTACCGCCCCCCACGACGGTAATGAAGTCGGAAATCGGGATCAAAATGCAAAGGATTTGATCCACAAACTTGTAGACCGTTTTTCCCGCGTGTGGAAAATAGACGAGCGCGACCCTCTTATTTCTGGCAGCAGCGTCCTTTGCCGCGCTGAACCTCGACTCGCTTGCCATATGCGCTCTTTTGCTTCTCTCTAAGATAAGCTCGCGATCGAATCGAGCTCGCTCTGTGCTATACTGCCCCAAAGATAGTCCCTGCTGCGTCTTGATCCGTTCTGCGAGAGTGTCGAGCGCAACTCTGGATCATCGAGCATGCTGACTATCGTCTTCGTGAATAGCGCTTCATTCCCTTTTGGGACGTAAACAATGTCGTTTCCCCACACATTTCTCAACGCGGCGAGATCGTACACAATGACAGGCAAGCCGCAGCTCATCGCTTCGACGATCACGAGCGGCCAAGCCTCTGCATAACTTGGGAGCAGAAAAAGCTTTGAGCGAAGCATAACGGCAAAGCGCTCTTGCTGCAGATAACCGCACAAGGTGATGCGTTCGTCGAGTCCTTCATTTTTTATGAGCTTGACGAGCCGGTTTTTTTCAACCCCGTCACCGACAATGGCCAACTTCGCGTCGGGATACACGGCGCAAACGCCCTTCCAGATTCTTATCAAATCCGAGACGCCCTTGCTCTTCACGAGTCGACCAACAAAACACGCATCAAATACCGGTCCCTTTGCCGTCATTTCGGTCATTTCAGACGGAATCGAATCAATGCCGTTGTGTGTGATCCGGATCTTTTGTGCCTCAACCCCTCGCGAGATGAGGAAGTCCTTCACAGGCTGATTTATCGCGAAGACTACGTCGAAAAACCTTCTGAGCAGCGATACGGATATCGCATCGTTGATCTTGCGTGGCAGAAGCCAGCTGGGGCTGGATTCGTCCACGGGGAGCCCGTGATAGTACGCGACGAGACGGCAGGGCGAGTTTCTGGATTTCAAATAGACAGCGGGAAGCACGTCTGTCAAAAAATGATTGGCAGCCACTAACACGTCGTACTTCCCTCGTGGAGGCGAGAACATGAGCTTCAGCACGCGAACACAATACAACAAGACTATTCTCACTATGCTCGACGTTTCGCGTTCTAAAAAAGAATCAATAACGACAGCATTGCCGGCCAAGAGTCCCGCCTTGGTCACATAGGAGTACCCTAAACGAGGGAGTAAGTACGTCAGCCTGTCGGTTTGACTCCACTGCTGAGCGACCTTCAGCGCGTGGTAGTCTCCGCCGGCCATCGGCGTTGTCCAACCGTTTAGGATAACGAGTATTCGTTTCACTTGCAGCTCCGTCCTCAGCCGTCACCACGTCCCAAAGCGGCTTCTTCACAAGGCTAATCCTGTTTCGTTGACGCTCAGATATTGTAAAACGTCCCTAGGAAGTTGCAAGAGCGCTTTCAAATGCCTGAGGCAGTCTCGACCTTCATACCATATCAAGAGCCTTGGTATTAATAAAAGTAGCATCCCTTCGAGGAGGACTAGTGATCGGCTCACCGGCAGAGCGCCACGATTTTGCTCTGAACTGCAACTGTTTTCGCCGGGATACCGCGGCTGTCCAACTCTTTGTACTGGCACGTCCAATGCTTCGGTCCTCCTCTTGATCTAACAGACGCTACGGCGCGCTATATCTCAGCGGTGTGTTCCGCGCTTGACGGCCTTGCTCGCGTGGCAGATAGGTTGCCAATGTCCTTTTTCCTGACGGACGCTTGAAGGTCAAATCGCGTGTTGCTAACATTCAAAAATGAAAAAAGACCTTATTTTGCAAAGAACAATCGTGTCGGTCCAAAGTGAGTGAACGACATGATCGAATGAGTCAAGGATTATTAGCTGCCGACGGAAGGAGACTGAGGAGTGCGAAAGCGCTGTCGCCATCGAATAATATCTCGTTGTAGTATGGGTCTGCTTCGCTGAGAGGGGTTGAGAGCGTGCTACAACGTCAACGCCGCGAAGTCCTGCCGTCCGCAAGTCTTAGACGAACGTGTGCCGTGGTGTACCCCATTGCGGCCGGAATATACCTCCCGGCTTGATAGACGATGAATCCGAAAGTTAGAACGGGATGACGCGCAAACGTCCTCGAATTTCTGATGAAACTCACTCTTAATGGGAAAAACTGCTTCACCCCCCTCCTCGGGTTTTCCTCGATGAATCGCTTTGCCGTGGTTCCGTAGTAATAGTGTTTCTTGACGATGTCTGCGAACGTTCGGGGCTCACCTATGTGCACTTCCTGTGCTTTTATTCTTCCGACTTTGAAACCTGCTCTAAGAATCCTATTGTGAAGATCGTAATCCTCGGCCAGCACCAAGGATTCATTGAATCCCCCAAGAGACTCAAACACATCTCGCTTGAAAAATCTTGCAGCTATATTTAAGTCATCGTTCCGGTAACAGTCCCTTTCCATTTTTCTGACTTTTGACCAGAAGCTGACAGTGGGATCGGAGGTGTTATGCACTGCAATGGCATCATAACCTTCATCGCATTTTTCCACCGCTTCTTCAAGAACTCTCGACTCTAGAATGAAGTCAGAATCGATTCTGTACAAATACTGGCCGCGTGCTTTCGACGCCGCAAAGTTCAGTTGTTCGCTTCGTTCAGTCGCTTCTATAACGAAGACCTGCGCCCCAAAAAGCCGTGCAATTTCAACCGTTTTATCAGTTGAGCCTTTGTCGACGACGATGACTTCATACTCTGTATACGTTTGGCTCCTAACGGATTCCAAGCACCTAGATAGGGTTTCCTCAGAATTGAAAGTTGGGATTATTATTGATACCAAAACTTTTTGGTCCATTCATATCTCAGCCTAACGTTTTACTCGTCCCTTATTTGTGACCCCGGCCGCTCAATTTCCGTGGATGTTGCAATCATGTGCGCCCACGTTGCTTTTACTTTGTCGCTCGATTTCCTGGTTTGAGCACATATCTGATTATTGCTCGCGAAAGACAATAGTTGGGCGAGAGCACCATCAGGGGCTTTGGATCACGTATGTTAAAGTACATGTACTATTAGCAGTCGTCACACCTTTGTCGCGAAACAGGAGAGACTCAATGCGGACGCTAGTTGCGGAGCGATCAGGTTTCAGCCGCGCGTGAAATATCAAGGCGTAGGACCGACGTTCTATCGAACGTAGGCATATGCGGGAGAATCGGCGCTGTCGCCTTTGAAACTCGTGTGGGGGGTGTAGGTATTCTAGGGATGCTGACGGTGAGCGAGCAGGAACCTTTGGCGGCCGCGGTGCCGAGGTGGCCCACTAATTCGGAGAGTTCTGACTGATAACGGTGATCTGTTCATTGAGAACGGCGGGGCCGTTGGCGGTCAGGGTGCCGGAGACAGTGAAGGATTGGCTTACGGCGGGGTTGCGGTTGTTCGCGTTGGCAGTGAGTGTGTTTGGTTAGAGGCTACCGACCCGTGCGGAAAGTGGGGCATACGAGGACGAATAAGCGCTGTCGCCACTGAACCAGATCTCGTAATGGTAGGAGCCTGCGGTGGTTTCGCTGAGTGAGAGTGTGTAGGCGCCACGGCCAGAGGTGGTAGTGGTGCCGACGGTGGACCATTTGCCGGTGGGGTCCTGTTGGATGATGGTGATCTGCTTGCTGGAGAGAGTGGCCCCATTCGTGTCCTTGAGTACGCCGGAGATGTTGAACTGCTGGCTAATGAGGGGGTTGGAATTGTTGGAGACTGCGGTGACGGTGGTGGATTGGAGGGTGCCGATGTTGATAGTTACACCGGCTATAGACTCTGCATAGTTTTGATCTACAACGTAATCTACGGTGTATCGGTAACTCCCGTGCGAGCTTTCACTCCAACTAAACTGATAATACCCTGTCGCGTTCGTGTAGGTGCCAGTCGGCTGCGTGATCTGGCCGCTAGGGTCTTGCCGGTAAAGGTCAATGAGTTTCGTGGCGAGAGGCGTGCCGTTCACTTCTTTGAGGTATCCAGAAAGGGTGAACTGCTTGTTGACGGCGGGGTTAGTATTACTGGCAGTGACGGAAAGTGAGGTCGGCACAAGGGTACCGACACTGACTCGAGTTCCCGCGGTTGCAGCTGCATATTCGGAGTCGCCGTGGAAGTAGCACTCGTACCAGTATAGACCAGCGGTGTGCTCGCTGATAGTGAACGAGTAGTAGCCATTTGAGCTTGTTTGCGTTTCCCCCATCAATTGCCATATATTCCCGGGCATTTCACACTCAAGCTCGATTTGTTTTGCTGTGAGGGGGGTGCCGTTTGCATTTTTTAAATACCCAGAAAACGTGAAGTTTTGATCAGCGCCTGGCGAGGCATTCGAAACGTTGAACGAAAGGCTCGTCCGTTTCAAGTCGCCAACAGCTATCCACTGAGTCCATGTGATGGCGGAATAGTTTGAGTCGCCGTTGAAGCCAACTTCATACACGTAGTTCCCTGTGGGCTCGCTGAGGGTAAAGCGGTACCCACCGGAGCTGTTGGTTATCGTGGTGCCAAGATTATTGCTGGTGGGGTGGGTCTGGAGGAGGTAGATCACTCTGCCGGAGAGGGGAGTGCCGTTTACTCCGTCGAATAACGACCCATACAAGGTGAATGACTGGTTCACGGCAGGCGTAGCGTTTGTTGTATAGAGGTCGAGCACGGCCGGCGTAAGAGTGCCAACCGTCTCGATTACCCCAGTGGTTGCTGGAGCATACGTATTGCCGCCATAAAAGTCAAGTTCATACTTGAATGCACCCTGCGTCGACTCGCTGGTCGCAAATTGGCACGCGCCAGAGCTGTTAGTGGTAGCGTTACCGATAGTGGTTTTCGCGCCAGTGGAATCTATTAGGACGACGACGATTTGTTTGCCGGAGAGGGGTGTGTTGTTCGCATCGGTGAGGTACCCAGAAAGGGTGAACTGCTGGCCGACGGCCGGGTTTCTGTTATCAGTCGTCGCGGTGAGGGTGGTATTCTCAAAAGTGCCAATGGAAAGCGAAAGCGGCGCGTAGGACTTAGCATAGGTCGTGTCGCCGTTGAACCAGATCTCGTAATAGTACACGCCACCGGTCGGTTCGCTGAGGGAGAGGGTGTAGGCGCCGCTGCCAAAGGTGGTGGTGGTGCCGACGGTCGACCATTGGCCAGTGGGGCCGTGTTGGATGATGGTGATCTGCTTTCCTGAGAGCGGGGTGCCGTTGGCGGTGAGCGTGCCGGAGAGGGTGAAGGTCTGATTGACGGCGGGGTGGGGGTTGGAGGTGGTGACGGTGACGGTTGGGTCACTTGGCGTTGCGGTCGGGGTTGCGGTTGGGGTTGCGGTTGGGGTTGCAGTCGGGGTTGGGGTTGGGGTTGCAGTCGGGGTTGCGTTTGTGGTGGGATCGGCGGTAGTGACGGTGACGGTGGCGGTCGGGCTTGTTGAGCTCACGTAGGGGGCGCTGCCCGTGTAGGTGGTGCGGTACAAGCAGGTATTGGCGGTAGTTTCGGTCCGGCTGAAGGAGTAGGTGCCAGAGACGGTCTGTGAGGTGAGGGTGCTCCAGGTATTGCCGTTGAGGCGCTGCAACGAGACGGTGCTTTTGGTCAACGGGGCGCCGTTGGCGGTGAGCTGGCCGCTAATCGAGAAGGATTGCTTGACCTGGGTTGAAGAGGGTGCTGAGATGGTGAGGGCGGTGGAGATCTTGACGGGAGTGACGGTGACGGTGGCGGTCGGGCTT
>Ga0182021_10005172_pt1 | contig 15420 bp, 13 predicted proteins | sample 612E3MmetaG_FD_120493 | JGI IMG/M metagenome (GOLD analysis project Ga0182021, IMG submission 120493) | Permafrost microbial communities from Stordalen Mire, Sweden - 612E3M metaG (Illumina Assembly) | ecosystem: Environmental > Terrestrial > Soil > Wetlands > Permafrost | place: Sweden... | reverse complement strand
CCCGGACATCGCTGGCCTGTGTAGCAGCCGCAGTTCGTTGAACTGTTTGCCCAGGCGGCGCTGGTACCGGGGAACTGTTTGGCCAGCGCGCCACCAGTCGTGTCCATGTGGTCCGTTTCGTAGTAGGTCAACGAGCCTGCCCATTCCTTGTTGAGGTGGCCGGACGCCTCAGCCGTGCGTGATTTCTTCACGTACCGGGTAAAGGCCGGAATCGCCACTGCTGCCAGAATTCCGATGATCGCCACGACGATCATCAGCTCCACCAGGGTGAAGCCTCCGCTTCGCTTACGAGTTCTTGTAGTCATTTTTGCGTGCCTCCTGGTTCTTGCAAGTCTGCACCCGATGTGCCACAGCAAAACTATTCGCGTTATATTATCTAACAAGCTGTGATCCCAATGAAAACCGAGCTTGGTCAGGGCACATCTTCGCAGGTCGACAGTGACAAAGATCGGGTTTGGGCAGCTTCGACTGACAAAAAGAGTCATATTGGACGCGTCTTGTCATGCGTCTGGTCCGGTCGCGAATGGTGGACGATCTCTTGCGGCGCGGGCCAACTGCCACGGGTGCTAGTGCCCGTCGTTGATCGTGCGTAGGGCAGGCGAGTCGTGGGTAAGCACCAGGAAGGTCGCATTGGAGGGAACACCAGACGGGGCGGAGTCGTTGTCGTCTGCGGTGTTGAGATTGCACGCCGCCACCGCATAGAACCAAGGGACGTTCGGTACCGCGGCCCACAGGCTCGACCCGATGGGCGTAGGCAGCGCGTCGGTTGGGCCGCCAGCGTTGACCAGGTAGGTGCAGTAGAGCTGCTTCCAGCGAGGCCGCAGGCCGATCCGGTTCCACGAAGCGGGAGTTGGGGCGACGGAATGCGGTGTGCGTGCCGATTCGAATGTTGAGTTCGTGAGGGCGATGGGGTGATACCCGGTCGCGTCGTCATTCTTGTCGTCCGCGTCGCGCACTGAAACATACGCGCCCACGTCCATGAAGTAGAGCTGCTCCTTGGCCGACAGCTCAGCAAGCATGGCGTTTGCCTCCGAGAGCCGCGCGCGGCCGACGTAGCGCCTGTAGCCGATCGTGGCGACGGCGGCCAAGATACCGATGATGACGACCACGATCATCAACTCGACGAGTGTAGTGCCCTGAGCATGGCAACGACGCTGGCTATTTGTCACAGCATCCATTGTAGTGCCAGGCTGCCAGCCGCTTCAACGAATAGAAATTGACTCACGGCGGCCGAGCGGGGCGAACCCGTTCGCGCCTGGCAGACAGTCGCGCGAGGCCGAGCAAAGCGAGCGGCCCGACACCTCCGCGGCTCCATTCGCCGGGCACGCAACACAGTCGCATTGTACCCTTACTTTAGAACCCCTATACTGAGGCCCTAGCATCGCATCGCGCTAATACTACGCGTCGGCAGTCGACACGACCACCCCGTTTTTCCAAGGAGGGTTTCCGTGGCACTCACGCTTAGAATCGGCCAACAAGCCGTCTATCCTTCGCGCGGCATTGCCGAGGTCGTGAGCATGGAGAAGCGCGAGATCGGCGGCAAGGTACAGAGTTTCTACGTCCTGCGACTGGCCAGCACAGATCTCAAGATCCTCGTTCACGTTGACAAGGCCGAGCAGGTTGGCATCCGGCCGGTCGCGGGTGCCGAGGAGGTGGACGAGGTCCTGCAGATCCTGCGAGAGAAGGCCGTCAGGGTTGAACGCCATCCTTGGAATCGTCGCTATCGTGCCTACATGGACAAGATCAAGTCGGGTTCGCTGTTCGAGGTGGCCGAAGTCTTCCGCGACCTGCATCGGCTGAAGAAGACCAAGGCGCTCTCCTTTGGCGAGCGTCGCATGCTGGATACCGCGCGCGGCTTGGTGTCGCAGGAACTGTCGGTGGCCCGTTCCGTTGATCGGGCCACGATCGAGAGGGAACTGGATTCGGTGCTCAACGAGGGCCAAGCGTAGACCATCAAGCCTGATATGACGCCCGAACCAGGGAAGCCGGAATCCCTCGTGGACCGCGAACACGCGCTGGCGCGGAAGCGGGTCGAGGAGTTGCACAGCCAGATCGCGGACCACGACACCCGCTACTACGTGCTCGATCGTCCCACCATCTCCGACGCCGAGTACGACGGCCTGATGCGCGATCTGCGCGCCCTCGAGCAACGATTCCCGGATCTGGTCACGCCTTCCAGCCCTACCCAACGCGTGGGCGGCAAGGCTTCCGCGCTGTTTGCGCCGGTCAAGCACCCTTCGCCCATGCTGTCGCTGGATAACGTGTTCTCGACCGATGACCTGCGCGCGTGGCTAGGCCGCCTGCAGCGCGCAGTGGGTAGTCGCGTGGGGAGCCCGCCAGCTCCCCCTGCGGGGACTTCGGGACCGACAGCCCACCCCGCCCGCCCCGCGCTTCGCGCGCCCTCGTCGCCGACGGAGGGTTCCCATATCAACGACGACCTCGACTTCGTTTGTGAGCTCAAGATCGACGGATTGGCGGTGTCGCTGCTTTACCAGGATGGCGTCTTTGTGCGCGGAGCCACGCGGGGTGACGGACGTGTGGGGGAGGACATCACCGCCAATCTGCGCACTGTTCGCACGATCCCCGCGCGCCTTTCCGGTAGTCAACACCCGCGCATACTGGAGGTGCGCGGCGAAGTCTACCAGCCAATTTCGGTCTTTCTTCGCCTTAACCAGGAACTCTCAGAAAAGAACCAGCGACCCTTTGCCAATCCCCGCAACGCCGCAGCTGGGAGCCTGCGCCAGAAGGACCCTGCGGTGACCGCAGCCCGCGGGCTGGGATTCTGGTGCTACGGCACTGACACGGGCACGGGCCGGCCCGCGCGCGCCGAACGCCACTCTGATGACTTGGAGTATCTCCGCTCGGTCGGCTTCCCCGTCAACCCGAACATCGAACGCGCATCCACCCTGGAGCAAGTGGCCGCCTACTGCGCCAAATGGCAGGAGCGTCGGCACGACGTCGACTATCAGATCGACGGCGCGGTCATTAAGGTCGACCGCTACCGGCAGCGCGAGAACCTGGGCGCCACCAGCCGCGCCCCACGCTGGGCAGTGGCATACAAGTTTCCACCCGAGGAGTGTGAGGCCCTGGTGAGACGCATTGCCGTGCACACGGGTCGCACCGGTCGGGTCACGCCCTACGTGGAATTGGAGCCCGTGCATGTGGGCGGCGTGACGGTAACCTCGGCCACCCTGCACAACGAGGACGATCTGCGGCGCAAGGATGTGCGCGAGGGAGACACGGTCATCGTCCACCGCGCCGGTGACGTGATACCAGAAGTGGTGGGCCCGGTGCTGGAGAAGCGACCGCCCGGAACGCCGGTCTGGAGCTTTCCCACCCAATGCCCGGCGTGCGGAACACCGCTTGTGCGCAAGCCGGATGAGGCCGACTGGCGCTGCCCCAACCGCAGGGAATGTCCGTCGCAGACCGTGGAATGGCTCTGCCATTTCGGTTCACCGGACGCTCTGGACATCGAGCACCTGGGTTATCAGACGGTGACCGCGCTGGTGGAACGCGGCTGGCTCGCCGATCCAGCGGACCTGTACGCGCTGGATGCGACGCAACTGGTTCAACTCCCCGGATTCGCTGAGAAGTCGGCCCAGAACCTGCTCGATGCCATCGCAGCCTCGAGGCAGCGGCCGGTATGGCGCTTGCTGGTGGGGCTCAACATCCGGCGCGTGGGCGCGCATGTGGCGGAACTGCTGGCGCAACGATTTCAGTCGCTGGACGCCCTTGCCACCGCCAGTCTCGAGGCCCTGCAAGCCGTCGAGGGCGTTGGCCCGGAAATCGCCGGTGCGGTCCACGATTGGTTCCGCGACCCGCAGAATAGCGGGCTCATCGGGAAGCTGAGCCGGGCCGGTTTGCGTATCAAGGACGAGGCAGCCGGGAGTCCGGCCGGTCCCCGCCCGTTCGACGGCAAGATCGTGGTCATCACCGGCACTTTGCCTACCCTCTCGCGCGAAGAAGCCACGACCCTGGCGCAAAAAGCCGGCGCGCGCGTGACGTCAAGCGTGTCCAAGAAGACCAGCTTAGTGGTCGTGGGACAGGACGCCGGGTCCAAGCTGGCCAAGGCGCAGGAACTCGACATCGAAACCATCGACGAGCGGGAGTTTCTGCGCCGGATGGGGCGCGTCGTGCCGCGCCCTCAAGAATGAAATGAATGTCAGCGCGCCAGTTGCCGAGACCATCGTGACGTGCCATTCTCATCCCGTGGCTCGCGCCTGGAGTTCTGCTGATAATGGCGGCGTGGGCTATGCGTTTCTCTCGTGAGTTGCCTGAAGATGAGTCTGGCTGGCCGGCACGCGGAGAGGTCTTGATTCATGGGGATGCGGCTCAGTCTGCTTAGCCTCGCGGATGCCAACATCACCCGCGTCGTCAAGTCCCCTGCCCTGGCCTGGCGCCTCATCGCGCCCGAAAGTCCCCCGTCGGCCGAGGTCGCGGAGCAGAAACCTGCGAGAACCACCGCCCGGGACAAGAAGACCGCCAGCCTCCGGAAGAGCAAGGCCAAGGTTCTCCCCGCGCTGAAGCTGGACGGCAGCGAAGGCACGCGCTGCGATCTCGAGAAGTCGTGGCACGGAATCCACTACCTTCTGACCGGTAGTGCCTGGGAGGGCGAGCCGCCGCTCGATTTCCTGGTCGACGGCGGGCGTCCGGTGGGTCGCATCGACCCCGAGCATGGGCCGGTGCGTGCCTTTTGCGCGAGCGAGACCGGGGCCATCTACCAGAGCATTTCCAGCCTGAGCCCCTATGAATTGCGCAAGCGATTCAACGCCCGGGACATGGCCGCCAAGGAAATCTACCCCGATATCTGGACGCGATCGGTCCTCGAGGAAGACTCGCTCAGGTACCTGATGGACCATCTGGACAGACTGCGGGCTTTTCTCCGCCAGACCGTCGAAGCGCAGCTCGGGATCCTGGCTTTTCTCGTGTAATCAGTTGTGGTCGACGGGGTGCAGGCCGGTGGAATCGATGCCGCGCAAGTAGTACGTGGGATCCGTGGTGAAGATGGTGAAGATGCCGATGAACATGACCATCAGACGGATGAAGAGCGGCTTGTTGCCGTATACGGTTTCCAGGCGGCGCTTGCGGGTCTTGTCGTCCGGCTCGGCGAAGTGCTCAAGCAAGCTGCCATCAAGCAAACCACCTCTCTCCTTGCGGGTCACCGCCGCGATGCCACCCGCCGCGCAGTACTCCATGATTTCCAGGACCAGCTGGCGGCGCGAATCACAGCTCGATATGGCCGACGTCAGCAGGGCGACCGCCCCCCACTCGGCCTGGGCCCGCCCCACGGCAGAGAGGGCGGCGAAGAGTGTGCCGGTGACGTCGTCCAGTTTGTCGAGGTGCTGCTCGCGCAGCATGCTCATGAGAACCACGTTCTTGAATAGCTGCGAGATCAGCAGCACACAGGCCTCGCTGTCGGGCGCGCTGGCAACATCCTGGGGCCGCAACCGGTAGTTGGGCACAAAGAGGACACCGAAGGCTGTCTCGAAGAAATCGTGCTGGTCGGTCGGCGGCCGCTGCACGGCAATGTCCATGGTGTTGTCCAGGCGGTCAGCCAGCTTGCAGTGCAGAATGTCGGGCATCTCGGACGCCTTGCCCAGCACCTGGCCCAGATATTGGTAGTAGGTCTGGTTTTCACGCCGGCGCAGAAGCGCAATACGCTCACCCAGAAACCAACGATGGTCGGCGTCGATTTTGGCGAGAACGCGGGCAAACTCCGCCTGCACCCGCCCCCATTCCTCGGCGCCCAACTCCTGCGCGGTCAGATCTTCCTCTTTGTCGTGCAGAAGCGCGCCCAGCAAGTCCAGCATGCCGGGCTCGGGCATGATACGCGCGAGCATGGCGGCGGTGCGCAGACAGTGCAGGACAGCCGCGGGACCGCTCTTGCGTCGGCGCTCCCCGTATGCGCTACGAAGATAGCTGAGGGTTTCGAGCAGCGGGGCATGGTCGGAGACCCGCGCGGGCCCGAGGATCACGCGCAGCAGGGCGCCCAAGTCGATCTTGCGGGCAGACAGGTGCCAGTTGATGGTGGCAGAGAGAGCCAGATGGCTCTCCACTGTGATCCTGGTGCGCGCCGCGTCTGCCCCGGAGATGATCCCGGACATCATCGAAAGATTCCTCCTAGAGCGCGGGTCGGAATGCCACGACGACACCTAAGCGAAGTCAGCTGCAAAATCACCGCGCCACTTGGTTGCAGAAGAATACCCGCAAGCAGCCTCGCGGGCCAGCGCACGCGTCCAAATCCAGCATCCTTCGCCCCACGAACAGCATCTTTGCTATGAATGCTCGCGCTCGCTTGTACCCAACCGACCATGGGCCATCTTCCGGCTTTCCCTGACTTTGCCCCCCTCGACATTTCGCATAGAGGCACCCTCGATGCCGCCCTTGCGGCCGAGCAGCCCGAGGTGTCAGAGCTGAACGTCGCGGAGATATTCGCCTGGCACGGTGTGAGACAAACCCAGATCAGCGATCTGGACGGGGCCCTGTGTCTCTTCATCACCCGACACGGCAAACGCTGTTTCTGCCCGCCCCTGCGAGCACGGAAGCCTGCTGCGGCCATGCGCAGCATGCTGCTGTGGCTGCGTGAGCAGGGAGAAGAAGGATTCGTGTATGGCTTGACCGGGCGCCAGGCCAGGGACGCAGAGGCGAGCGGCGAGCTACTGGCCGAAGAGGACCCCGACAACGCGGACTACGTGTACCGAACCCAAGACCTCATCCTTCTGCCCGGCCACAAGTACGACGGCAAGCGTAACCACATCCGCAACTTCATGCGGAGCTATGACTTCACCTACGCCGAGATCGATCCGCGCACGCTCCCAGAAGTTGTCGACTTTCAGCGGCGGTGGTTCGCCGCGCGCGGCCGCAGCGACCTGCCCGGTTTGGCTGCCGAAGATCGGGCCGTGCATGATCTTTTGCGCCACTACCAAGATCTGCCCGTGACCGGCGCGACCATCCGAGTCGATGGTCGCGTTGAGGCCTTTGCCATCGGCTCGCAGCTCAACCAAGACACGGCCCTGGTCATCGCGGAAAAGGCCAATTCCGAGATCCGCGGCCTGTACCAGGCCATGAACCAGATGTTTTGCGAGAAGACATTTTCCAAATATGCCTGGGTGAATCGCGAGCAAGACGCAGGCGATGCGGGACTGCGCCGAGCCAAGCTCTCGTACTACCCTCACCACATGGTGGCCAAGTATCGCGTGCGTCTGGCGCGATAGCGGTTGCCGGCGGGCCGCGCTGTGGGAGCACGCTCCCGGACCCGCGTGCTACCATGCGGCGGCCATGCGCCGCCCGCTCAATCAGTTTGCCATCGATGCAGTGTCCGCCGCGGGCCTGGCCTTCCTGGGTTTCTGCATCGTCCACCTCGCCACGCTTCCGCTGGCCAACGGAGACATGTACTGGCAGACGCGGGCGGGCGAGTTGATTCTGCAGACAGGCGCCATCCCGGACCGCGACACGTTCTCGTACACGATCTACGGCACGCCCTGGAACAACCACGAGTGGGGATTCGAGATCCTGGCGGCACTCCTGCACGCCGCCGCGGGCTGGGGCGGCTTCCGCCTTCTGGTTCTGGCGCTGTGCGGGGGAACGGCGGCCGCCGTTGCGCTCACCTTGGCGCGGCGAAATGGGATGGCGCTGGCGTTGACCGGCGCCACCGGGTTTCTCGTGCTCGGATGGTACAAGTTCATCCCCGCGCCCCAGACGGTGTCCATGGTTCTCTTCCTGCTGGGGTATTGGTTCTTTCTCGGGCCGAAGCTCCTGGCTTCATGGTGGCGACTGGCCGCGCTGGCGGCCTACCTGCTGGTCTGGGGAAACCTGACGGCCGAGGCAGTCGTGTTCTTGCCCTTCGTGATATTCGACCAACTCATGCGCCTGGCCGGACGTAGGTCTGGTCCCGTAGCGACGGAGTCGTTGGCGCCGGGAGCGGGTGGCGTGCGGCTGGCCGCGCTGGCCCTGGTGCTGCTAGCGCCGTTCCTGAATCCGCCCGGCGTGTCGGTGTTCGAATACGCTTTGCTCGGAACCTCGGTCAACCGCCTGGTCAATATCGAATTCCGCCATCTGTGGGAATCGGCCGCCACGGTGTCCCCAGCAGTCAAAAACCTGGCCCGGGCGCTGGCGCTGGTCTACCCGGTTTGGGGCAGCCTTCGCCTTGTACGCGCACGCGACCGCTGGGACGAGGGCCGGCGTTTCGGCCTCGGATTGCTGGCCGTGTTGGGCGCGACGCTCTACGAGCGCAACCTGTGGATGCTGACACTGCCGCTGGTGCAGGCCCTGTTCGCGCTGGGCGATTGGGCGCGTGCGAGCCGCCGGAAGATCTTTGCCGATCTGATGGCCCTGGCGGCCGCGGCCGCCCTGTTCCTGCTCTTCCTGCGCGCGGTGCCCTGGTGGTCACCGGCGCTCGCCGCGCGCGAGCTGACCAGCACGCGTTACTACCGCGAGCATCTATCGCCTACGGACCTGCCGCTGGCCTGCGACCAGGCCCTGGCGCAAGCGCCGCCGGGCAAGCATCTGCTCACCTCGCGCGTATGGGCCAACTGGGTGATCTGGCGGGCGCCCTGGCTTCGGGCGTTCGTGGATGGTCGCAATCTGGAATACCCAGTGGACGTGCATTTCGCCATGTCCGCCGCGCTGAGGGGCAGGCCCGGAGTGCAAGAATTTCTTGACCACTCAGGCACTGATCTGGTCTTGACCACTCCGGGTTGGCTCAAGCTGCCCGGCCTGGCCGGCGCACCCTGGAAGCGCACTTTCGCAGGCCCGGGCTGCGCGCTCTACGCGAAGAAGACCGACCCGAAGCAAGGCCCGGCGCCGGCGCCGTGAAAGGCGACGGTCAGCTGACTACAGCTTCTTCTTGAAGAGATCGCCCAGCGTACCCAGGTGTGCCGGCGCGCGAGCCGCGTCCAGATCTTCCTGCGACACCACATCCGCACGCTCGCCCACACCCAGGGAGATGCGGCGTCGTTCTCGATCCAGCGCCAGCACGGTCACCTCTAGCGTGGCGCCCACCTTGGTCAGCTCGCGCGCGTTGCGCACGGGTTTTCCACCTGACAGCTCGCCGATGTGAACCAAGCCCTCGATCCCCGGCGCCAGCTCGACAAATGCGCCGAACGCTTCGATGCGCGTGACCCGGCCCGAAACCCTGGTTCCCGACGGAAACTGCGTGGCCACGTCCTCCCAAGGATCCCGCTCCAGCGACTTGAGTGACAGCGAAATGCGCTCGGGCCGCTTGGGATCGTCGGTCTTTTCCACGCGCAAGATCTGAACCTCGAGCTGTTGCCCCAGCGACAGTCGGTCAGCGGGCCGGATGCCGCGGGAGAATCCCAGCTCGGACGCCGGTAGCATGCCCTCGACTCCGCCCAGGTCGATGAACGCACCGAAATCCTTGAGCGCGACCACCACGCCGGGCAAGACCGCGCCCGGCACCAGCTTGGCGCGAACCTTGTCGGCGCGCGCTCGTGCCTCGGCTTCCAGCAACGCGCGCCGCGAGACCACCAGGTTGTCACCGCGCCGGTCCACATCGTAGCGCGTGACACGAAACTCCAGCTTGCGGCCCACGTACGCGCCGGCATCTTCCACATGGCGCATCTCCAGCTGCGAAATAGGGCAAAAGCCACGCACGCCCGCCACCAACACCTCGACACCCCCTTTGTTCACGCCGGTGACCGTCCCTTCCACGGCGAGCCCCAGCTGCGCAGCCTGCTGCAACTCGGCCTTGGCCTCAGGTCCGCGCGCCACCGCGGTACGGCGCAGAACCACGCACCCCGACTTGCCCATGCTCTCCACCACGCGCGCCTCGATCTCGTCGCCCACCTTCACCGTCAGGTTGCCGTCCTGGTCGCGCAACTGCTGCAGATCAATCATGCCCTCGCTCTTGCCGCCGGCCAACTCCACGAAGGCGGTTTCGCGGCCCAGCGAAACCACGCGGCCGCGCACCGAATCACCAACCCGCACATCGCGCTCGGCCCGTCGCGCGTCCTTGCCCTCGAACTCCTGAAGAAGGGCCGCGAAATCTTCGTCTTGGGGTGGATTCATTGGCCCCTTCATAGCATCACGCAGGCGTCCATGCCGGCCCTGCGTGGCTGGACGACGCGCACCTGCGTGGGCCGTGCCCCCTACCGAAGGACGACCATGTGAGCTATGCTGCTGTTCGATCTGGCTCAGCCGCAGACGCGAGGAGAGAACCCGATGGCGGTCCGGTCAAGCGGCCGCCAGGAGAGCCGATGATGAAAGCTATGGGTTGGACGAAAACGCGTCCGGTGTCACGCCGGACCTCCGGCGTGCCGGTTTCCGTCCACCGGATGGATCAAACCCGCGAGATCCCCGCCCTGCCTCGCGAGAGCGGGAAGCCACGCGCGAAGCCACCCAGTGCAGCTCCTCGGCAGGTGATCCCCATCGAGGAGACCGTACCGGTCCAGTCCTGCATCGAGCGCACGCTCCTGCACGAAGTCCTGCGCCGGCAATCGGCGGAGAAGGATGAAGAGCACAAGGGCGGCAAGGGCCGCTAGTGGTGGTCGGATTGCAGGATCCGCGGGGACGAGTAACCTAGCGCCATGCCTACCGCGCTGACCCCCCAGGCAGCTCTCCTGCGCGTTCTCATCACCGGTGAGGGATACGCGTTGGACCTCATGCGACGCATAAGCGAATGGACGAATGGCAAGATGTTGCTCGACGACCAAGCCTTCTATCCCGCAATGCGCGCACTCGAGACCCACGGCCTGGTCGAGAGCTACATGAGCGAGCCCACTGGCCAGCGCGGTGGACAACCGCGCCGCTACTACAAGCTCACCGCCGCGGGCCAGAAGGCGGCGCTGGAAGTGCTGACAGCGTCACTGACCGGCAAGGTTGTCTTCTGAGACGAGGGCTCACTTGCCCAGCAGAAGGAAGGCAGCAAGCGCCGCAACCCCGGCGGCCAGTACGGCCACGACTAGGACCAGGACCGTCTTGTGCGATCGGGAAGGAACCATGGCTTCCTCGACCGCGACCTCGTCCCTGACCGGAACGCGTTTGGCGGTGTGGGCGATTCGCGCTGATGTCGGCGGCCGACCCGTTCCCGCCGCTGTCGGCCGTGCCGGCGCAGCCCCACTTGCGCGAGCAGGGTCAGGCGCGCTTCCGCGTGCAGGCTCGCCCGGCGTGGGCCGCCCCGCCGACGCGCTCGCTTCGCTGATGGAGAAACGGAAATCGAACTGAGCGAAGAAACCCTTCAGTCTCCTTGCCATCTCGTCGTACTGGTTGGGCGTGACAGGAAAGCTGCTGGTGCGAAAGCGCTTCTTGTAGGTGTCGGCCACGGAGGCATAGGGCCGCATCTCGGCCAGACGGTCGAGTTGGTAGGCGGTTCCGATGACCACGGTGGGGCCGCCGCCCTCGGGCACGATCGACATGTGCTGCATGGCCAGGCGTCCCCCGTCGGTGGACTCCTCGGTTGGCGCCGACAATTCCAGGCGGCAGATCACCGGCCCCAAGATGGGCTCCTTGCCAACGGTGTACTTGAACACCTCCGCCAGCGCCACGGACTTGCCGGCATACACGGTGAACTTGCCGTCTTCCATGGAGTGCTCCGATCATAGCAGCAATTGCCGCAGTCCCACTCTGCACCAACTCGGCGGTCACGGCGGAAAACTGAAGCGCAGACGACCGCAGGCCTTCACCGCAGAGGACGGCAAGGACGGACGGGCTTCGTCGGAGAGTGGCTCTTGGGACTGCTGCCCAAAAGTAACCTCCGCGCCAAACAGGCATCCAAAAGCCAGGGTAGGTGGTAGATGCCCACGCAGACTGTGAATGACGAGAACATGGCGGCCCTGCTCAAGCGCGGGATCGTCTTTGTGGATTGGTGGGCCCCCTGGTGCGGGCCGTGTCGCACTTTTGGCCCTATCTTCGAGAAGGTCGCCGAGCGCAACCCGGAGGTTGTCTTCGCCAAGGTCAACGCGGAAGAACATCCAGATCTGGCGATGTCCTTTGGTATTAGGGCCATCCCCACTCTGATGGTGTTCCGCGACGGGATTTTGGTCTTCGCCCAGGTCGGGGCCATCCCTGAGGAGGCACTGCAGGCGCTCGCGGGCCGGGTCAAAGACCTGGACATGGACCGCGTGCGCGCGCAGGTAGCCGCGCACGCCAAGATGCAGAACTGAGGCTGGGAATTTTACCGTCGCCCACCGGCGCGAGCAGCAATTCCGTCCAGAGCGCGATGCCAAAGCGAATAGGCGAACGCCTCGGCGCCGGGGTTCACGCCGGCAAGCCGCACGGCCTGCACGTGGAGCAAGATCGGAAGTTTCCGCTGCAAGGTCAGGCGTGGGTCGCCATCCAGTGACGCGGCCACGGACGCTGCGCTTTCCTTCAGAGACAAGAGCGCCGGTGCGAGCACGTCATCGTCCTTGCCTGCCAGCCAGGTGAAGAGTTGCCGCGATCGCCGTCGATATTCCTGCCGCGCATGCTCCTCGTCGAGGAGCCCGGCGCGGCCGCAGGCTTCGCAACACTGCCGCGCCAGTCCTCGCCGCTCTTCCAGCTCCAACCCCAACCCGCTGGCCATGGCATCAGCCGCGCGGACTGCGAGGGCCACGCGATCGTCCTGCAGAGCCCCCTGGTCTTCGGCCTGTAGAGCAGCGAGGACGAGCTCGCTGCTGGCCTGAAAGAGCCGCTCCACCGCATGCATGAGCGTTGCCCCGCCGTAGCGCGCGGCCTCACGAAAATATCCACCTGTCTCCACCCTGACCACGTCGCCGCGAGCGCACAGGGGCGCAAGGGTACGCCGCATGCGACGAGAAAAGGCGTCGGCCTTGCGCTCGGAACGCGCATGGGCGCGCACGCGCAGGTGGTGGCGTCGGCCCGGTTCGTCCAGGTAGGGCAAGAAGAACCACGCGTCGATCTCACCAGCATCGAGCGCAGCCCGGACCGCCGGGCCTACGGCTTCGAAGAGCACGTTATTCTGGCGCTCGACCGCACCGTACAGGCGCAAGCTGACCCAGCCCTCGGCCGGCGGCTCCTGGGCAGGGGGCGGCACCCGCCCGGCCGCGCGGGTTGCCTCGATGGCAGCGCTTAGACCCGCGATTTCGTTCCCCTCGGGAACATGGGCCGCAGCCACCACCGCTTCGACGCGACGGCCTCCACGATCCGGCAAGTTGTCGAGTGGTGGCCATATCTCGAAGACTCGGCCGCCGGCAAAACGCGCCAGCTCTGCGCCTGCACCGGCTGCACGCAGATCCAGATAGAGCAACTCGTCGCCCTCGCCAGCCTGCACGGCATCGGGAACGCGGTTCCGCCGGCGCCAACGCGCGAGCGCGCCGGGGCCTTCAATCTCGACCGCAGAGGGAACCCGCCAACTAGCAGGCGCCACCACGAAGCCGTCGAGAAACACGCGCGGCAAGAAGCCCAGCCCGGCGAGCGCGCCCCACGAGAACGCCCAAGGCGCCTGCTGCCGCGCGAACGACCAGCCGGCCAGCAAGCGATAGATCCCGGACGGCGCAGTTGCCGAGCGTACGCGATGAAGCGGACTCGGTGCGACGGGCTGCGAGGTCTGGTCTCGCAGGGCCAGCGGCTCTGCAGCGGCGGGATCCATTACCAGCGCAAGCTCCGCCGGGGCCACTGCCGCGCCCTCGGGCCAGCCAGCCAGCGCCAGCGCGGCCTCGCGCACTGGCGGATGTACGCACAGATCCGCCAGCGCGGGCGACGGCGCATACACCACGTCGAGCGCTTTCTCGCCTGGACGCGCCCGCGCTTCAGCAGCAGCCAGCTCTGCCAGCGCCTCGCGCATCGGCCCAGCGAGCGCGCCGGCAAAGCGTCCCCAAGTCGCGCCACCGGGGGCATGCAAGCCGAGCAACCAGCCAGTGCCCGGCGCCGCGCGCAGCGGCTCGCGGGCTGGCGACAGGAATAGCTCGATGGTTGGCGGCATGCCGAGCGCGGGCAAGATCGGGTCGAGGGCCTCAGGATCGAGTGTGATCTCGAAATCGCCCACCGCCGCAGCCCGTGCCACCGAATCGGCCAATAACGCGAGCACTTCAAGCCGGTGGTCGCCTCTCGCCGGCTCGTGGTCGGTCTCGGCGAGGACGCAGCCATAGCCACCCGTGGCCAAGGCTGCCAGGTCCAGCGCGCCCGCGCCAAAGACCTCGACCATGGAATCCAGTTGCTCGGCCAGGCCTGCGTCGCACGCGCGCTCTGCCACCGGCCCAGCCAGCGCCTCTTGTAGGCGCAACAAAAGCGGCGCACAAGCTGCCGCTCGCTCGACCGCCCGCCGCGAAAGCACGAGCTCGCCATGCGGGCGGTGGCAAAGCGTGCCCGTCACATCGGTCGCCGACTCGCTGGCACCGGGAAGCCCTGCCAGCACGGCGCGAGTTCGGGGCAAGTCAGTCAGTGAGATCTCTCGTAGTCGCTGGCGGATCGGATCGATCACAGCGTCGACCGCTGCCGGCAAGCCGGCCAAGCGCTGCGCCAGCCACTGCGCCGGCGGCTGTCCCACCAGAGGCGGCGCGAGATCATGGCAAAGTACGCCCCGGTCGATGAGCACGAGCAACAACTCGTCCACATCGCCTGCCTCGCCGCTTGCCGCGACCTCGACCGCACCGCTCACCGCGGGCCAGGGCGTCCACTGCCACGCACGCTCGATCGCGGCGCCAAGCACCGAATCGACCTCACTGGAACGCACGTCGAGGCCGTCGGCGGCAAGACCGAGCCAGACCACTTCCTCCCCCGCCGCCATCAGCGAGGGCGCTATTCGCAACCTGACTTGGGGGCGAATCTCCGGCTGGTCGAGCAGCGCGCGCCCCAGAGCAGCCACGCGTTCCCAGGTCGGCGCCAAGACAGCCTCGACCTCATCGGTCTGAAGCTGCGTGCGCGAGCCCAGTCTGCCCATGGCCACGCCGGCCAGCAGGCCCACGGGCGTGGGCCGAAAAGCAGCACGGCGGGCGTAGCGGGAGAGTGCGGCCGAAGCAGCGGGGCCAGGGTCTCGTTGCAACGCCGTTGCCAGATCCGGACTGGCCAACTCCACCGCCATCGCGCCCAAGGGATGCCGCCGCAAAGCCGCTCGCGGATTGCGCAGACCGCGCACCGGCAGAAGCGGCGCGCGCATCAGGAAGCGCGAGATTGGCTGGAACGACATGCCAGGAAGGTTACACCGCGAGAATGCTTTTTCGCGAAACCATCACGGTGGCGGCGGTGCTGGCGACAACAGGCGTTCCACCACCAGGCACAAGCCGGCCAGGCGCGCGCCACCGCGACCCGCTCCGCAGGGCTCGGGCGCGGGAATCTGCATGCGTGGCAGACAATCCTCGACGGTGCCGGTGCGTTTCTTGAAAACCGCGCAGGCCAGCGCCCGGGCGTCGTAGCGGGGTCGAGGCAGAACCAGACCGTCAGCCGCCAGGGTGTCCACCGGAAAATGTCCCCACGACACGATGACGTCGCTGGGCCGCAGAAACGCCTGCCAACGCGCCACGAATGATT
>Ga0182021_10005171_pt1 | contig 15426 bp, 13 predicted proteins | sample 612E3MmetaG_FD_120493 | JGI IMG/M metagenome (GOLD analysis project Ga0182021, IMG submission 120493) | Permafrost microbial communities from Stordalen Mire, Sweden - 612E3M metaG (Illumina Assembly) | ecosystem: Environmental > Terrestrial > Soil > Wetlands > Permafrost | place: Sweden... | reverse complement strand
TTAATTCCCTGTTCTTTAACCGCATTTTCATATTCCTGTAAGGCTTGCCTGATCGCTTCCTGTTCAGCAACCATTTTTGCTATTTCTTTGCTGGTTGCATTTTCTTCATTTCGAGTTTGATTCTTTCCGTTATTCGATTTATTCAGGCTTTGTTTTAATCTCTCCAGTCTGCTATTCATTTCCTGCTGCATTTGTCTCATTGAATTCACAGTCTTTTTCCCGCCCGGTTTTCCCGGTTTCCTGCAAGCTTTCTGTCCTCCGCTCATCTTTTTATTATCCGACTGTTCTTTCATTTGCCTCAGGGCTTCGTCCAGTAACAAGGCAAGATTATTCATGTTTGTCATTGCATATTGTTGCCTGGCTGTAACGGTCTGTAATACCCGATCAACCAAAGCTTTCTCTGAAAACGACAGATTGTCATTAACCGAAGAAATTTCTTTCATTATAATGCTTTTCATCATAATTTCTCTTCTGGCTATCCTGGTTAACGAATCCTCTATTGTTTTGAACTTATCCTTAATTTGTTTCTGTTCATCAATAAGCTGAATATATTTTGGGTCATTTCTGTTGATATTCATTGCACTGTAAATAAGGTCCTCCTGTTGAAAAGATAACTTGTTCACCTTCTCGAGTAATAATTTAATTGCTCCTTCATCGTCTTCCTGAGCCTCATCCTCTGCATCTTCCTGCATATTTTCAAGTTTTTGGGCAAAATTCTTCATATCCTCTGCAGTTTCTCTCTGGCTTTTGGAAGCATCCTTCATTTTGCCCGATTTCATCAGCTCTTCGTTATTTTTAAGTTGATTCTCTATTGACTCTCTTGCGTCCTCCGTACTTTTCAAATCCGGTGGATTTTCCAACTCCCCGCTTTGTTTTTGCAATCCATCGATTGCTTTTTTTATTGTATCGAATTTCTGCTTTATATCCTGTTGTTTCTGCATCAATTGTCCGTCTTTTTCTCTTTTTTCACTTGTTTTATTAGCCAGATTTTTTTGTTCCTCCGAAAGCTTTTTTAGTTCATTTGCATTATGTTCAAGTTTTCTTTCGAATTCTAACTGTTTAAATAATTGAAGATTACGGTCGAGTTCGTTTTCCAGTTCACTGCTCATCTGTTTCATCTTTGGCAAAAGTTCGCTCAGTTTGCTCTTGTCCATTTTATTTAACAGGTTTCTCATTTCCTCGATTGTCTTTTTCATTTCATCTGTAAGTAATTGATTAGCAAGATCATTAAGCTGTTTTTGTTTTTCCATGATTCGTTCGCTCGTCTCAAGATATTGCTTCTCTGTTCTAATGTTCCTCTCATTATTTGCTTTAAAATCTTCAACCTGTTTGATAATTTTTTCATTTGACTTTATAATCTCTTCAAGCTTTCTTTTCTCCTTCCATGATACGTCATTCTGATCGACCATCCTTCGGTTGATCTCGTCTATCGCTTTGCCCATATCCTTTGATTCCTTCAGGCTTTGGTCCAGTTCCTTTTGAATATTCTCAGCATTTCTATCAGTTGACTCAGCTAGTTTTTCCAAAGAAGGTATTTCAAAATTCATAGGAACCGTTCTTGCAGATTTTGGTCCATGTATTCCATCGTTGTCCCAAATCTCGAAGTAATAAGAGTATTTCTCTCCCGGATTAATCTCTATAGAAGAAAGGTCCAGGGAATAAAAATAAACCTGTGAAGAACTTTTTCTATCAATAGCGATTTCTTCCTTTCGTATCATTTTAATAACGCTGTCGTCCTGCTGCTTTTTAGTTAAAACGAAAAGCAATTTTGTAAACCCATAATCGTCTTTTATTGTTCCCTGAAAAAACAATTTACCGGTATTTCCTGTATCAATTGTTTCTTTCAGCGAGATCTCAGGAAAAGCATCTTTAACAATAGCTATCGCATAGCTTAATGAATCGGACTTTCCGGCAAATTCGTTTTCCTGGAATATAGAATATTTGACTGATTCCAGAAATTTCTTTGAGTAAGCAAAAACATTTGTACTCTGTTTCTCCAGGTTAATCACTTCTGAAGGCATTCTGAATTTCACTGCTGAAACATCGCGGGTATAAACATTCCATGTAATCTGAGTTCCTTCAGGAACAATAATATCCCCAATATTATTCAACATCTCTGTTTGTTTGCTGGTGTATGCAGGGTAGTCTAAGCGAACCTCAAAGTTTAAAATGATTGGATTAGGATAAACAGAAATCCTGTATTCCTCTGTTTCCTTGTCATCAGCAATAAGCAAAAACCTCGTATCCGTTTGCAGCGCTTTGAAAATATAGTAATAATTGGTTCTGCTTTCCCGTTTCATGGGGAACGTAGAACTCCCGGTTTTTACGAATATCTCTTCCGGTATGACATTTCCCCGAATCTCCACTCTCAGGTTAAAATCCTCCTGTTGCATAGTCTTCAGATCTTTATTAAGAATGATAATCCTGAAGAGGGCAGGAGGGGTAAATTTCCGGGTGTATTGAATAAGTCTTCGGGTAGGGTCAGATACAATCGAAGGCGCTATCAGAAGTAAAAGCAGTAGAATCACTAAAGGAGGAACAGTGTACTTAAGGTATTTTACATTTTTCTTAAGTTCAATTATTTTGGTAAAAGGAACCGGTCTGATCGCCTTAATTCGTTGTTCAATACTCGCAATAAGTAAATCAATAGTTTCCGGTGTACTGTCTTTTTGTTCTATCAACTGAAGGGTGTTCAGCAGTTTATCCCCGATTTCACTGAAATGTTCTCCGATAATAAACGCTGCTTCTTCCCGGGTCATTGTTTTGGTTATCTTCAAATATTTCGACAGAGGATATAGTATGAAAAATCCAAGGCAGGCAAGGCTTACCGTAAGATAAAAGTAAACAAGGATGATTCTGGTCAGGGAGGGAAAATAGCTGAAGTATTCAAGTAATATCTCCACCAGGTATAGCGATATAAGTATACCCAGGCTGATCAAAGCCCCCCTGATGATCTTATTCTTATAATATTTCCTGGTAAACTCATTAAGTTTACTGATCAGGATGTTTTCACCGTCCATGAAGGTTAAAAATGCAAAATTACGAAATTGCTGATCTTACAGGATATAACCTTACCTTTGATTCCCAAAATCCCTGGATTTATTATGGAAACCGCAGGAATACGTGTTCGTTTTGCCCCAAGCCCGACCGGGCCATTGCATCTCGGAGGGGTGCGGACAGCCCTGTACAATTATCTTTTTGCCAGGAAAAATAATGGCAAATTTATACTCAGGATAGAGGATACCGATCAAAACAGGTTTGTTCCCGGTGCAGAGGATTATATCATTAAATCATTGCAGTGGTGTGGTCTCGAATTTGACGAAGATCTGCAGAAAGGCGGGCCTTATGCTCCATACCGTCAGTCTGAAAGATCCGCAATTTACAAGGAATACATCCGGATATTGCTTGACAGTGGACATGCATACCTTGCTTTTGACACCGCTGCCGAACTGGAAGATGCGAGGAATAAGCTTTCGCCCGGTCATGAGCAGTTCCAATACGGTATTAAGACCAGGCTTCAGATGAAAAACAGTCTTTCAATGACTTCTGATGAAGTCATATTAAGAACTGAAAGGGGAGACCGCTATGTGGTCCGCATACTGATCCCGGAAAACCAGACTGTTATTTTCACTGATTTGATCAGAGGAGAGGTTAAAGTCCTTACTGATACACTCGATGATAAGGTCCTTTTTAAGTCCGACGGACTTCCTACATATCATCTGGCAAATGTGGTTGATGATTACCTGATGCAAATTACCCATGTGATCAGAGGAGAAGAGTGGCTCCCTTCCGCACCTATGCACCTGCTTTTATACAGGTTTTTCGGATGGGAGAACAGTATGCCGCAGTTTGCTCATCTGCCCCTGATCCTGAAGCCCGATGGCAATGGTAAGCTCAGCAAGAGGGACGGAGACCGTCTTGGATTCCCTGTTTTTCCCATGGAGTGGAAAGATCAGGCTGCAAGTGAAATATCGCATGGATATAAGGAAGACGGCTATCTGCCGGAGGCTTTCATCAATATGCTTGCATTACTTGGCTGGAATCCCGGTACCGAGCAGGAGATTTTCACGTTAGGCGAACTCGTTCATGCCTTTTCACTTGACAGGATAAATAAGTCCGGAGCGAAATTCGACCCTGCAAAAGCACGCTGGTTCAATCATAAGTTCATTCAGCTGAAACCAATTGCCGAACTGTTCTCTTACCTTGATCCGGTATTAAAATCGAACGGTATAGCTGCCGATCCTGAATATGTTTTTAAGGTGATTACCCTGATCAGGGAAAGGGTGGAATTATTGCCAGACCTCTGGAAAAACTCTTTTTTGTTTTTCAGGGCGCCTGAAACATATGATCAGCAAGTTAAACAGAAGATATGGCAGGATGGGACTTCTTTTCTGTTGGAAGAATTTGCAACAATAGTCAGCAGGCTTGAGCCATTTGATAAAGACAGTCTGCACAAGATTGTTGAAGAATTTACTGCAACCCGTAAAATCAAAACAGCTCAGCTTATGAACCCCCTTCGTCTGCTGGTAGTCGGTTCAAATCAGGGTCCCGGCATGATGGATATTGCAGTTTTGTTAGGTAAAGAAGAGTTCCTTGGAAGAATATCCAGAGGATTAAAAAATATCTAACAAATCAGAAATAGCACAAGGGCCTGAAAAATTGTTTCAATTTTTCAGGCCCTTAAGTTGTCCGACCAGGAATCGAACCTGGACTCTTCTGCTCCAGAGGCAGACGTGTTGCCAATTACACCATCGGACAATGCGGGTGCAAAAGTACTTTACTTGCTGCAAATATTCAAATTTATTTCTCTTTTTCTTTCGCCCGGCTGTCTTTTAAAGGGACGATACAGTTAAAGACAAGTTTTTCCGGATTTGAATCGTAATCCACACAGTAATAACCCAAACGCTCAAACTGGAATTTCTGAAGTGGCATCGCATCCTTAACCGAAGGTTCAATATAGCCGGTCTTTACTTGTAAGGAATTCGGATTAAGGTAATCTTTGTAGGTTTTCCCTTCCTCTGAATTATCCGGATTTTCAACCATGAAAAGCCGGTCATATAACCTGATCTCCGCTTTCAGGGCATGTTTCACCGAAACCCAATGCAAGGTTCCTTTAACTTTCCTTTTGCTTTCGGGCATACCGCTCTTTGTCGCAGGGTCATAAGTACAATGAACCTCCAGGATCCGGCCATTTATAGTGTTCTTTATAACAGACTCACATTTAATAATATAAGCAGAGCGAAGCCGGACTTCCCTGCCGGGGGCAAGCCTGAAAAATTTATTCGTAGGATTTTCCATGAAATCTTCCTGCTCTATATATAACTCCTTTGAAAAAGGGACTTTCCTGTTTCCGGCTGAAGGATCTTCCGGGTTATTCACTGCTTCCATTTCATCAACCAGGCCGTCAGGATAATTATCAATAACAACTTTCAGTGGATTCAGCACTCCCATAACGCGTAAGGCTTTCCTGTTCAGGTCTTCCCGTATGCAAAATTCCAGAAGGTTGATATCAATAATATTATCCCTCTTTGCCACCCCGATGATTTCGGCAAAGTTCCGGATGGATTCGGGGGTGTATCCGCGCCTTCTGAGGCCGCAAATGGTGGGCATGCGGGGATCGTCCCATCCGCTGACCTGCTTCTCCTGTACAAGCTCAAGAAGCTTTCTTTTGCTCATCACCGTATAACTCAGGTTCAGGCGGGCAAATTCTATCTGACGGGGGGCATAAATTCCGATCTCCTGTATGAGCCAGTCATAGAATGGCCTGTGGACTTCAAATTCGAGCGTGCAAATTGAATGCGTGATCTTTTCGATGGAGTCGGACTGCCCGTGTGCGAAATCGTACATGGGGTAGATGCACCAGGCATCTCCCGTGCGGTGATGCGAAGTATGAATGATACGGTAGATCACGGGGTCCCTCATATGCATATTGGGTGATGCCATATCTATTTTCGCCCTCAGCACTTTGGCGCCGTCGGGAAATTCTCCGGCACGCATACGGGAAAACAGGCCGAAGTTTTCCTCAACGGTCCTGTTCCTGAACGGGCTTTCCTTACCCGGCCGGGTAGGAGTTCCTCTGGTTTCACTGATTTCCTCTGCACTCATGTCGCAAACGTATGCTTTCCCCTTTCGTATGAGGATAACAGCAAACTCATATAATTGTTCAAAATAATCCGAAGCATAGAATTCCCTTTCTTCCCAGTCAAAGCCAAGCCATTTTACATCCTCCTTAATGGAATCAACGTATTCAACATCCTCTTTAACCGGGTTGGTATCGTCAAACCTCAAATTGGTTTTACCGTTGTATTTTCTTCCAAGGCCGAAATTAAGGCAGATGGATTTTGCATGGCCGATATGAAGATATCCGTTAGGTTCCGGCGGAAAGCGGGTATGTACTCTGTTGCCGTTCTTACCTGTTCGAAGATCCTCCTCAATGATTTCCTCAATAAAATTCAGCGGTTTTCCCGGAGCTTCCTCTTTCGTGCTATTCTCTTCCATTGTTTTCCTGAAATTACTCTGTTCGCTGCTTCGAACAAGGCTGCAAAGCTACTGAAAATTAGGAAAACAGGGGGGAATTGACTGGATTTTGATAATTTCGCAGGTCGGCTTTAAAGGATATTCATTTATAAAATATTATGGGAAAGATCACTTTAGAAGGGATGGAGTTCTTCGCTTATCACGGTTGTTTTAAGGAAGAACAGCTAATCGGTACAAGATTTACTGTCGACCTTTGCATTGAAACAGATACTTCTGCGGCTGAACAAAGTGATTATCTCCACGACACGGTGAATTATGTAAGCCTTTACAATGTTGTAAAAACAGAAATGGAGCAGAAGTCCCACCTGCTGGAACATTTGTCCCAACGCATCATCAGGGCCCTCAGTAATCAGTTCCCCGTTATTACCGGCATAGACCTTATCGTTTCGAAGTTGAATCCGCCGGTAGGAGGGAAGATGAAGCAGATCAGCTTCAGCGCAACGTGGAAGAAAATCTAGCTTGTTTCAATATATTTTTTACCTTTGCACTCCCTGTTTGACAGGGTATCGTGGCCGAGTGGCTAGGCAGAGGTCTGCAAAACCTCGTACAGCGGTTCGACTCCGCTCGATACCTCAGGATAATTGGCTGTTCCGGAAGAAGGTTCAGCCTTTTTTTATTTTTCTTTCGGGTAAAAGAGATATTCGCTGATCAGGACAAGCAGCAGCGTGAACATGCTGCTCAGGGCTATTCGTATAAACGTTTTGAAAAATTCAGTAAACCGGAAAGCTTCAAGGTAAAACAGCACAAAATGATGGATCAGGATCAGGCTTATTGAATAATAGAGGAACCACTTCAGGCCCTGGTTTTTGAGTGAGGGGCTGTCCCCAATCAGGGAATCAGGCCCTGACGAGATCAGTCTGATGATATGTGGGCGGGCATACCCCATGGCCAGGCAGGCGGAGGTGTTCAGGCCTATTGTATTGGTAAAAATGTCAACTCCTGCTCCCACTAAAAATGAAAGAAGCAACAACAGTCCACCCGGTATTTCATAGGGAAGCAGAAGTATAAAATAAACATAGAAATATGGATTGATAAACCCTCCAAGATAAATATTGTTCAGGATCAGTACCTGGATCAGGATAAGCAGGAAGAACCTCAAAAAGTTATTAAAAACCACTTTTGATGTTGTCATTATCAGGGGTTTATTCGCTTTTAAATGTTGCTTTAAGATCCTCTTTTTCCTTTCTCATCAGGTCAACGACGATTTCCACATAGCCAAGACTGTTGAAGTCGGTGGAAAACAGTATGGTGCCGTAATTGAAGTTCTCATCCGGGACAACAGTGAACTCGCTGATGGTCCCAATCAATATACCTTCAGGGAAAATATCTGAATTTCCGCTTGTTATAATAGTATCTCCTTCCTGAATACGGACATGCTTCGGAACTTCTTTCACGCTTCCATACCTGTAATTGCCTCCGGGCCATTCAACATTCACAAGCTGGTTATTCTTTTTGAACTTCCCGGATATTTTGCTGTCTTTGTTAAGCATCGAGATGATCCAGCTGAAATGTGGCGAAACGCTCACAACCTGTCCAACAATCCTGTTTCCGATAATCACACCCATGTGGTTACGAACTCCCTGAAGGCTGCCTTTGCTGATCATCAGGAAATTGTTCCTTTTATCGGTGGAATTGCTTATTACTTTTGCGCTGATATACCTGTACTGAAGCTGGTACACGGTATCGTTCCTGTAGAAAGAGTATGCGTCGGACTTATAATATGCGTCGGGCAGACGAGAATGCAGCCTCGCCATTTCCTCCACCAGGGTCTGGTTTGTCTTCCTGAGTGAAAAGTATTCGGAAATATTTCTGAAGGTCCTGTATATGGCCCCGGTAAAAGTGCTGGAGATACCATACATTGCTGTATTCTGGAACTCATTAAAATTGAAAAACAGAATCAGCGATACGGCTTCAAGAAGCAGAAATAATAAAATGAAGTAGTGTTTGCGGAGAAAAACCAATAAGTTCCGCATATACCGGATTTACTTGATCAGGAAGGTGAATTTGTCGAAATTTTTAAGGGCGATACCGGTTCCCCTTGCCACGGCACGCAAAGGATCTTCGGCAACATGAACCTTTAATTTCGTTTTCAGATGAATTCGCTTGTCCAGCCCCCTGAGCAAAGCGCCGCCTCCTGTAAGATAGATGCCTGTTTCAAAGATATCGGAAGCAAGTTCAGGGGGTGTCATTTCAAGGGCGTTCAGAACAGCCGCTTCTATCTTGGCAACGGATTTATCAAGGGCATGGGCTATCTCCGCGTAATTAACGATGACTTCCTTTGGAATGCCTGTGAGCAGGTCGCGCCCGTGCACCGCGTAATCGGGAGGAGGATTATCTATTTCAACCATTGCAGCTCCAACTTCAATTTTTATCCTTTCCGCTGTGCGTTCTCCAACATTGATATTATGCTGTTTCCGCATGTATTCTTCTATATCGGAATTGAATTCATCGCCGGCAATACGAATGGATTTGTTGTTCACGATACCTCCTAATGCAATAACTGCGATCTCGCTGGTTCCACCTCCTATATCAATGACCATGTTGCCGATTGGTTCAAGTACGTCAATGCCTATACCGATTGCCGCTGCCATTGGTTCATGGATAAGCCTGACCTCCTTGGCGCCGGCTTGTTCTGCAGAATCCTTTACCGCTCTTTCCTCGACTTCAGTAATTCCGGAAGGGATACAGATGACCATTTTCATTGCCGGGGGAAACCATGATTTTCCGATATCGATCATCTTGATCATTGCTCTTATCATATGCTCTGCAGCCTGGAAGTCAGCAATGACTCCACCACGCAACGGGCGGATGGTCTTGATATTCTCATGGGTCTTTCCATGCATCATCTGTGCTTTTTTCCCAACAGCAATGATTTTTCCCGAACTTCTTTCAATGGCTACAATAGATGGTTCGTCAACTACAACCTTGTCATTATAAATTATAATAGTATTGGCAGTCCCCAGATCAATAGCAATCTCCTTAGTGAATAATCCCATTGTTTTTTAATGTTTAAAGTGGCGTATACCTGTAAATACCATAGCCATGTCATGCTCATCGCAAAATTTCACCGAGTCGGCGTCGCGTATAGAACCGCCTGGTTGAATAACGGCAGTGATCCCTGCTTCGTGCGCAATCTCAACAGAATCGGCAAAAGGGAAAAAGGCATCCGAGGCCATCACTGCATCTTTCAGATCAAACCCGAAGGTTTTTGCTTTTAAAATGGCCTGTTTCATGGCATCAACCCGGGACGTCTGTCCCATTCCGCAACCGATAAGCTGTCTGTTCTTTGAAATAACTATAGTATTTGATTTCAGGTGTTTAACAATTTTATTTGCAAATAGCAATTCCAACGTTTCAGCAACGGAAGGCTTCTTTTTTGTAACAAACTGAAAATCAGCTTCTGTCTCAATTTTAAGATCCCTGTCCTGCTCGAGAACGCCGTTAAGGACCGATTTAAACTGCCTGGAACTGAATGATAACGACTTCTGACGCAAAATTATTCTATTTTTCTTTGATTTTAAGACTTCCAGTGCATTCTTTTCATATTCCGGCGCCAGAAGAATCTCAAAAAACAGTTTGTTCAATTCCCCTGCGGTAGCCATATCCATTTTGCGGTTGGCAATCACTATTCCTCCGTATGCAGAAAGGTTATCACAGGCCAGGGCATCAAGATAGGCCTCTTTTATCGTTTCTCTGCAGGCAACTCCGCAAGGGTTGGTGTGTTTGATAATTGCAACAGCCGGTTCAGTAAATTCTGCAATAAGGTTAATGGCAGCATCAATATCAACGAGGTTATTGTAGGAGAGTTCTTTCCCGTGAAGCTGTTCAAAGTTCCCGGCTAAAGTCCCGTGGAAAGTTCCTTTCTGGTGAGGATTTTCACCATATCTCATAGGTGAAGAAACCATCTGGCTCTGTTTGAACGCTGTAATTTTTTCTTTACGGTTGAAATAATTGAATATCTGGGTGTCATAATGGGATGAAACATTGATCGCCTGGGCTGCAAAATACCTCCTTTCATCTGCATTAGTAAAACCATTCTTTTCTTCCAGAAGTTTCAGCAGGGATTTATAAAAGTCAGCCGAAGGAATGACAATAACATGCCGGTAGTTTTTTGCAGCTGCCCTGATAAGTGAAATGCCCCCTATGTCAATTTTTTCTATGATCTCTTCTTCATTATCTGTGTTGGCTACGGTCTTTTCAAAAGGATAGAGATCCACAATAACAAGATCAATTGACGGGATGTCGAAGTGCTCAACATCCTTTACATCCGAAAGCTGGTCCCTCCGCCAGAGAATGCCGCCGAAAACTTTAGGGTGAAGGGTCTTCACGCGGCCCCCAAGAATTGAGGGATACGTTGTCACTTCTTCTATGGATGTTGCCTGGATGCCTTTGCTCCTAAGGAAATCATACGTTCCGCCGGTTGAATAAATATGCACATTATGGGTTTCCAGGGTTTTTGCAATTTCTTCTATCCCGTCTTTTGAATAGACGGAGATCAATGCTGACGTAATTTTTATCTGATCAATCATAGTGATGTGTGTAACTCAAAAAGTTTTTTTTCGTCTAAAACAAATAAGTTCAATTTCCTGCAATGATATTAAAAATCGCGGGATTTTGCAATAAATAGCGCTTAGTTTTTAAGGATTTACGTAACTTTACCCGCTGTGAAACGATTTCAGGCATATCTAATTTTTCTCAGACTTTTCAGGGAAAGTTATCTTTTTGCCCTGCAGGCAATTGTGGTCAACAAAGTCAGGACCATCCTTTCTCTGCTTGGAATTACTATTGGTATTTTCTGTGTCATCTCCGTATTTACAGTCTTCGATTCCATGGAAGCAGCTATCAGGAAAAGCATAGCCTCTCTTGGCAGCAACGTTTTATATGTTCAGAAATGGCCATGGGCGATGGGTTCAGACTATCCCTGGTGGAAATACTACCAGAGGCCTGAAGCGACCCTTGCAGATTTGCGTGAAATTGAGAGAAGAAGCAGCCTTGCAGAAAATTCTGCTTTTTTCTCCCAGGTCAACAAAACAGTTAAATACCGGAGCAACTATGTTGAAGATGTAGGGATCCTTGGTGTTTCCTCCGATTTTGACAAGGTCTGGAAATTTGAAATTTCCAGCGGCCGGTATTTTTCCGCCAATGAAGCAGCCAGTGGCCGGCCAATTGCCATAATAGGCGCTGATATTGCCAGCGGCCTGTTTCCTAACCAGGATGCCCTTGGCCAAAAGATCAAGATCTTCGGCCGGAATATCGAGATTATAGGAGTAATGAAAAAAGAGGGTGAGGATTTTTTCGGCAACAGCAATGACAAGACTGTTTACCTTCCGGTCAATTATTTTAAAACCCTCGTCGACCTGAAAGAAATGGGTACTACCATTGCAGTGAAAGCCAGGCCCCAGGTATCAAATGCTGAACTTAAAGATGAACTCACAGGAATAATGCGTTCCATAAGAAAAATAAAGCCTTCGGCTGAAGACAACTTTGCGATCAATGAAACGGATATAATTGCCAAGGGTTTCGACAGCCTTTTCAGTGTTATTGCAATGGTAGGCTGGATAATTGGCGGGTTTTCCCTGTTGGTAGGAGGATTCGGGATCGCAAATATAATGTTCGTTTCCGTGAAAGAAAGAACAAACATCATTGGGATCCAGAAAGCACTTGGTGCGAAAAACTACTTTATTTTGTTGCAATTCCTGTTTGAAGCCATTTTCCTTTCCATTATCGGAGGAATAGTGGGATTGCTGATCATACTTATCATGACACTTATTGTTTCCAATACAACCAGCTTCCACCTGATACTCACCCAGGGAAACATTTTCCTGGGAATAGGTGTTTCGGCAATAATCGGATTGGTCTCCGGGATTATCCCTGCTTTTACAGCATCAAGGCTTGACCCTGTAGAAGCAATGCGGTCAAGTATGTGACCCTTTCAGAAAGGCCAGAACTGGTTGTCGTTAGCTTTATTTGTTTCCATATCTGAATTTAATTTTCTGGTAATATCGTGATTTTTTCTTCGGTTTACGGGTGGATGTCACAGATCTCTGATCGGGCATCCGGCCTAAGATCTCCTTATTTGCTGCATAATTCCATTAACACTCCCTTGGTTGACTTCGGATGGAGAAAACCGATATTCATGCTTTCCGCTCCTTTTCTGGACCGCTTGTCGATAAGTTCAATCCCGGCTTCTTTTGCCTCATTCAGCGCAGCATCAGCGTCTTCCACAGCAAAGGCAAGATGATGTATGCCTTCGCCTTTTTTCTCCAGAAATTTACCCAGGGGGCCTTCAGCATCCATGCTTTCGAGCAATTCAATCTTGGTTTGGCCAATCATGAAAAAGGCTGTTTTCACTTTCTGGTCTTTAACCTCTTCTATTGAATAACACTTTGTTCCGAGAATCTTTTCATAAAATGGAATACATTCATCAAGACTTTTCACTGCTATTCCAATGTGCTCAATATGAGTTGGTTTCATACTTCAAACCGTTTTATGATGATAATAAATTAACAAGGAAGTGGCAAAAATACAGGGTTTTTTGGAATTCTCAATTGCCGGCTTGTAATTCTTATACTCTTACTCTGTTTCTTTCTTCTGATCTCTCCGTATCTTTATCCGGGTTTATAATTTTATACCGTTTAAGAACCTGATAAAAATTCAAAGAACATGGGAAGCATTTTCTCTGGATGTAAGCTTAAAATCGGACAGATGGTTTTTGTTCTGCCTTCTGAGGTACCTGAATTGCTTAACAGGGGCGCTCTCATTATTGATATCAGGACCGACCTGGAGACCGGGATCAAGGCATTTGGCGCAGAGAATGTGGTATATCTCACTTTTGATGAACTTGAAAATAAATGGGAATCCCTGCCTCTGAACAAGCCTCTTATTTTTGCTGATGCCGTTGGCCTTTATAGCAAAAAAGCAGCAGAAGCCATGCATAAGAGAGGATATGCCGAAGTTGCCAGCCTGAGTGGTGGGATTGCTGATTGGGAAAAAGACGGTATGCCGATGAAAGCCGGGAAGTACCAGCCCCTTAATGGCCCATGCCCCTGCATGATCAGGCCGCATGAAAGGAAATAAAAAAACCTTCACACACTGTTTATATTCATAAGTTTGTGAAGGTTTATTGTGGAGTATTGTCTCCCCGTCTTTGCTTCTTACGACAGGTACATGAAAGGTCTGATAGATTTCTCGACTTCTTATGAATCGGCGGGGGTTTGTCTGGAATGATTTTTCTTTGTTTGCCTGTCGGCTCAATTTCACGAGTCTCGATGGTCAGGGAGGGTGATTGATACTTTCCCAAAGTTAACCCTTTATCTGAAGTGTTAGGATGGGTAATCTCAGGGTTTTCTACTATTATCGGTTGTAAAATGGGGAATGTTATTTACCGTTTACACTCTACTTGAATTTTCCTTTCCACAGCCTGTTCAAGTAACAAAATTTCCCCGGGTTTGTTCATGGACATTCCAAATAATCAACAAAGACAATATAAAGTTTCAAAAAATAGAAACCTGTTTCATTTTTTTGCTTGTAGCTAACGTATGTAAAAACGATTGTGTTTATTTTTCAATATATATGTATAATTTATTGAGTTTACTGACTCTCATCAAGATACCCCATCGAATGTTGAATTACTTGGGCACTAATTTTTTCTCAGTTTTTACCTTGAAATCTTCTACCCTGAAAGTGACCAACAACCAGATTGCTACTACAAAATAGAGCAAAGTACTGGAAGAAGCAGCGATAAATGTATTTGCGAAAGAAAGAAGCTTTTTTCCGATACCAGTAAAATGCGGGAACTTAAGCCATGTGTTTATTTCACAAAGCCAAAGTAATGAAATCCATTGCTTTAATAAGATCAGCATGGTGACCAGAAATAAACCTGCAGCCAAAGCAACCAGCCTTCGTCTCCAGGGTACCGGAGACGACAGCACAAGCGATATTAGTAAGATTGTGGGAATATATCCCAGATAACGGGAGATGATATCATCAGTGGCAGTATCACAGGACCCGTCGGGGCGGGTATAGGCATAGATTCCAGCATTAATGTGGGTTTTTGTGGGTTCTTTTGTTTCGCTAAACAGTACAAAACCGCCTTCCCTGAATTTGCCGAAAAATGTTCCCGCTATTTTCCCTGTAAAAATTTCCATATGCCCATCGTAAAACGAAAAGGGAAGTGAAAGCAAGGTATAAATTATTACAGATTTAAGGAGGAAAAGCAACAAGGTTTTACTGCGCGGCACGTTGTTCCCCCTTTCTCGTCCATTTGATCCAGAAGATCCACAACCCGATTGCAAAAAGGATAAATAAAACCTGCCAGACCTCGACATGCATGAAATCAAAAGCCTTTGGAAAATAAACGCCGGTAAAGAAAAGTGATACTACCCTCAATATGTTGAAGGTAAACAACACAGCTATTCCGATAAAAAAACCAACAAGTTTAAACTTCCACTTTGCAGGAAAGGTTAGCAATGCCGAGGCATATAATGCCATTGCCTCCATGGCATCGCAACCCTTTGCGATGCTTATGGAAAAAGACGAAGAAGTAACTCTCTCTTTAACCGCAGTGGTCCCCATCCCAAAAATGTTCAGTATAACACTGGATAAGCGTGCATTAACGGATACAATCCGGGGCTGGATTTGATTAAGACAAAGGTCTGACAGCCAAAAAATATAAAATAAAACCATGAGCAGGACAAAGCCCAGCACGAAAAAAATAACCGGGCGTTTATCCTGCCATTGCAACCGGATTCCAGTGAAAGCGGAAGTTTTATGCTGCTATTTTCTACGTTCTTTTTTTTCCTGGGAATAGCCCATACCTCTTATATCCCGTTTCTCAGGTAAAAGTTAAAAAGAATAATAATACAAGAAGATCAATTAATCCGGATCAGG
>Ga0182021_10005170_pt1 | contig 15428 bp, 15 predicted proteins | sample 612E3MmetaG_FD_120493 | JGI IMG/M metagenome (GOLD analysis project Ga0182021, IMG submission 120493) | Permafrost microbial communities from Stordalen Mire, Sweden - 612E3M metaG (Illumina Assembly) | ecosystem: Environmental > Terrestrial > Soil > Wetlands > Permafrost | place: Sweden... | reverse complement strand
ATTCCCGACGACGAACCGTTGATTGGGACTCCCCGCTTCGGCCTCGACTCGATCGACGCACTGGAGCTCGTGCTGGCGATCGAGAAGGAGTTTGGCGTCAAGATCGGAAGCAGCGAGGAATCGCGCCTGGCTCTCGGCAGCGTCAACACCCTCGCGGCCTACCTCCGCACGCACCCGGCTGGCGGCTGACGGGTTCATGCCGATTAAAACCTGTCGGATGCACGCCATGCGCACCCGGAGCGTAAACCCCGACCTCGGCAATTCCCGTGATTCCAGCTGACCGTTTACCTCGTGAATACCCCGGCTGACCAGTTTCCTGCCGGGATTGAAGTCTGTGACTGCCTCACACCGTTCGGCGATGCCGTGGCCACTGCGGCTGCATTGCTCGCGGGCCGGCGCGCGCTCGAGCTGACGCCGGTGCTCGGCCGCGATGGCGGCGACCTGGTGCCGCTCGCGCTAACCGGGCCCATGGACGAGAGCCTGCCGCCGCGCTGGCTCCGCAGCCTGCGCCGGCTGGCGGCCGGGATTCCGCCCGCGGCGTGGGGCGCGGCACGCACTCCGGTTGTCGTCACCAGCAGCAACTTCGGGGTCGGCAGCCTCTATGCCTTCACCCGCGACCGTGATGTTCGCCACCTCGCCCACGGGACCCCGTTTGCGAGCGTCGATCTGCTGCGCAACGAATTCGGCTGGGGTGAGCACGTCCATGTTTTCTCGCACGCCTGTGTCACCGCGCACCTCGGGCTGGCGCACGCCGCCCGTTTGTTGCATGCCGGCCTGGCCGACCGCGCGCTGGTGTTTTCCTTCGATTTTGTCAGTCCGTTTGTGGCCGGAGGGTTTCACAGCTTGAAGATTCTGAACGGCGCCCTGCCTGCGCCCTATGCCCGGCGCGAAACGGGCTCCATCGGCCTCGGCGATGGCGCCGCCTTTGCGGTGCTGGTGCGCGAAACCAGGCCTTTCCGATTGGCCGCTCACGCCCTCTACAATGAGATGTTTCATTTCACCGGCAATCAGCCGGACAGCGCCGGCTTTGCCACCTGCGCCGCCTCGATCGCCGCCGCCGCCAGTGGCCGGCGGGTCTGGGTCAAAGGCCACGGCACCGGCACGCTGGAGGCCGGCCGGCTGGAGGCGGAGGTGGTGGCGCGGCAGTTTCCCGATGCGCCGCTCACCGGCTGGAAAGGGAGCCTCGGCCACACCCTCGGCAGCTGCGGTCTGGTCGAACTCGCCGTGGCCCTGGCGGCACTGCGCGGCGGGCGGATTCCCGGTACGGTCGGCGGCGCCGCCCCGAGTTTCATTGACGCCGTCGCCTTGGCGCCATTCGCCAGCGCTGACTTCGACGGCGCCATTCTCACCAGTAACGCCTTCGGCGGGGCCCATGCCGCGATGCTGCTCACTCATGACTGAGCGCTATCTCCATCAGCTGCGAGTCGAACTGCCCGCCCCGGAGGAAAGCGCGGCCGGCGCCCGCGTGCGGCTGGCCGACAAGTTTCCCCGTATGGCGCTGCGGCGGATGACCCACCTTGGCCTGCTGATCGGCGCGACCCTCGATGGCGCGTCGCTCGGGCCGGAGGACGCGGTGGTCTTCGCGTCCACCTTCGCCGAGACCCGGGCATTGGAGGATTTTCTGGGGAGTTTCCCGGCGGCCAGCCCGTTGCTGTTCCAGACGTCGATTCATCCCGGCAGCGTGCAGCAGGTGTTGATCGGCCGTCAGCAGCCCATTGCCCGGCTCTGGCCTCTCGCGGGAAGAACTCGGCTGGTGGAGCAAGCCTTGTTAACCGCGCTGATCGAACCGGCCTTGCGCGTGGCGCTCGTCGGCGGCGAGGAACGCGGTACGTGGATGCTGGAACACAAGATGGCCTCATCCCGATCGTTCGCTTTTGCCGCGATCCTGACGCACGAATCGGCAGGCGCGTTAGGTCGCATCGTCTTCACCCCGGGCGCGCCGACCGACACTGCCTGCCCGACCCTGGAGCATTTCGCCCAGGCGATGGCCGGTCGCCGCCCGTTAACCTGGCAAGGCGCCGGCGGAGTCTGGGCGCTCGAGTGGTTATGAACCCATCCTCGACACTTCCGCGCAATCCCGGTCCGAGCTGGGGCTTCGGTTTCCTGTCATGGGCGGAACGGTGGTGGCCGCAGTGGTTCTTTCGCCCGATGCTGATGGCGGGCACCTGGGTCGGGCTGGCGCTCATGCCGGCGCAGCGGGCGCATTCCCGCGCCTACCTCGCGGTCGTCCTCGGCCGGGCTCCCGGGCTGGGCGACGTGTGGCGGCATTTTTTCGCCTTCACGAATGTCTTGATGCTCAGCCTCCGTGCCGGCCGCGGCGCACCGCTGCATTGCACGCTGGAGCCTGAGAACGCCGCCGCGTTCGAGGCGCTGGTAAGCTCCGGCCGGCCGGCCCTCTTCGGCACGTTTCACTTTGGCGGCTCCGACCTGCTCGGCTACCTGCTGGGGGAACGCGGGCGGCACGTTTCCATCATCCGGCTCCGCGTCCGCAATTCCCGCGACACGGGCCTCCTCGGACGGCGGTTTTCCGGTCGGGTCTCCTTTCTCTGGATCAACGACCCCGCCAGCCTGCTCTTTGATCTGAAGGCCGCCCTTGAAGCCGGCGAATCACTGGCGCTCAAGTGCGACCGGTTGGAGTTCAGTGCGAAGAGCGAGCCTTTCCGATTCCTCGGTGCGCGACGGCAATTCCCGTTCACCATCTATCACCTGGCGATCCTGTTCGACCGGCCGGTGGTGTTCTGCACGGCGGTGCCGGTTGGCGGGGAGGATGAACTGCGCGTCTTCGCGTCGCCGGTGTTCACGCCCGATCCGGCGGCGGACCGCGAAGCCAACACCCAGGCAGCGCGGGGGCATTTCCAGGCCGCGTTGGCGCAGCTGGAAACTTTGGTGCGGCAACATCCCTTCCTCTGGTTTAACTTCCTGCCGTTGAACCCGGAAGTGCCGCCCCCCGTCCACTAGACCGCGCGCCACGTTTCACCGCATGTCCCTCCGCTCTGTCTACCATCTGCCGGCCTACTACTTCACGCTGCTCCTTTTTGGCGCTGGCGGGCTGGAGTTGAGTCTTCTCAGCCTGCTGGCTGGCTGGCTGCCGGCGACGGATCGGACGGAGCGCTTTTTTCAGCGGCTGATCCACCGACACTTCGCGTTCTTCCACTGGTGGTGTACGTTTGCCCGGCTGGTCCACGTGCGCTATCGCGGATTCGAGCGTTTGCCGCGCGGCGGGCTGGTGGTGGCGGCCAACCACCCGGCCCTGATCGACATCACCTGCCTGCTGGCGCGGGTGCCCGAGGCGGTGTGCATCTTCAAGCCCGCCATTCGCCGCAATCCTGTGCTGGGCGCCGCCGCGCGTCGCGCCGGTTACCTCGGCAGCGATGGGGGACATGAACTCGTCCGCGCCGCCGCCGTCAAGGTCGCCGCCGGCTGCACGCTGATCGTCTTTCCCGAGGGCACACGCACGCCGCCGGGCGAGGCGCTGCTCCCTTTCAAGGCTGGGTTCGTCCTCATCGCGCGACGGGCCCGCGCCCCGATCCAGCTCGTGCGGATCGTCACGGATTCCGACGTTCTCACCAAGGGCCGGGCCTGGTGGCGCCTGCCGAGTTTCCCAGCCCATGTCGAGGTGACGGCCGGCCCGTTGGTCCGGACCGACACGGCGGCCCGCACGACCGAGCTGACCGCCGCGATCGAAGCGTGGTTTCGTGCGCGACCCTCGGAGGACGCGGCGTGCGCAGCCCCAGTCAATCTGACGGTTCATTCTGTCTCCACATCATGACCGCTTCCGCCTCGCATCTTGTGCTGCTGCCGACCTACAACACCGGTCCCCGTCTGTGCGCGGTCGTGACGGAGGTTCTACGCACCTGGCAGCCGGTTCTCGTGGTCGTCGACGGCAGCACCGACGGCAGCGAGCGGCCTATGCTGGAACTGGCCAAGGTCGAACCGGGGCTCACCGTGCTGGTGCTGCCGCATAACTCGGGCAAGGGCGCGGCCGTGCTGGCCGGCGCCGAGGCTGCGCAAGCGCGTGGCTTCACCCACGCGCTGGTGATGGACGCGGACGGGCAGCACCCGGCCGGCAGTATCGCGGAATTCATGGATGCTTCGATGGGTCAGCCGGACGCCCTGGTGTTGGGCCGACCGATCTTTCCCGCGAACATGCCGGCCGAACGACGGCACGGCCGGAAGCTCAGCATAGGGCTCGTGCACTTCGAGCTGCTCGGCTCGCGGATCGCCGACCCCTTGTTTGGCTTTCGCGTTTATCCGCTCGCCCGGCTGCTGGCCGTGCTTGGGTCGCGTCACGGCGGCCGCCGGTACGACTTTGACACAGAAGCGGCCGTGCGGCTCGGTTGGGCGGGTGTGCCGCTGTGCAACCTCGCCGCGCCAGTCCGCTACTTCTCGCGCGCGGAGGGCGGCGTGTCTCATTTCTCCTATCTGCGGGATAACGCCAGGCTGGTGTGGATGCACACGCGGCTCATCACCGAACTGCTGTTGTGGCGCTGGCCCGCCGTGCTCGGTCACCGGCGTCGCACAAGGGCCGCTGGTGTCGCTTTGGCGCTGTTGTTCGTCGTCGGCGTGATTGGGCGCGCCGCCGAGACGGATCCGCTCGTCAATCCGGAGCATCGTCTGCCCCCCGCGGCGCCGGCGTGGGGCGACCTGATCGACGCCTTTGCCCACCATCCTGATATCGTGGCTGACTTCACCGAACGACGTCACTTTTCGTTCAAGAAGGAGCCGGTCGAACTGAAAGGAGAGGTGCGGGTTTCGGCGACGCACGGCTTGAGCTTGCATTACACCGCGCCGGAGGTGCGAACGGTCATCCTGGACGCCCAAGGCGTCCTGATGCGCGCGGCGGCGGAAGAACAAGCGCCGCCGGCTGACCCGCACGCGGCCGCGGCCAATGCGGCCTTGCTGCACATCCTGCGGTTCGACTTTGAGGCTCTTCAAAAGGACTTCGAACTCTATGGCCAGCGCGACGGAGAGGCGTGGACGCTCGCACTGGTGCCGCGCACGGAGGCTCAGCGCCGCACGATCGGGCGGATCACGGTCTCCGGCGAGGCTGCCGCCGTTCGCCGCATTGAGCTTCGCCGCTCGGCGAAGCAGTTTATCGAGATTATCATTGGTCCACCGAACGCGCCGGCGACGGCGTTCACCGTGGACGAGCTGAAACGCTTTTTTCGCTGACCCTGATGACTTTCCGCCGCCGTCAACTTCTGGGCTGGAGCGGGCTCGCCTTGGCGGCGCTGCTGGGCGGGACTTGGCTGGCGCGGCTCGACTATGGCCGGAAGATCTCCAGCGACGTTCTCGATCTCATTCCCACCGACGAGCAGGCGCCGGAGCTGACTCTGGTCCGCTCGCTGGCCAGCCAGGCGGAAGCGCGAAGCATGCTCTTCGAATTGACCGGCGCGAACAGCCGGCCGGCGCCAGCCGTGGCGGCGACGCGTTTTGCCGCCGCGCTGGGGCGCGAGCCGGCGTTTGAGCAGGTGGTGGTCATGGGTGACACCGCGGCGCGCGACGCACTGGGGCGCGAACTGTTTGAGCAGCGGTTCACTTTGCTTTTCCCGCTCTGGCTGCGCGAACGCACTGCCGCTTATGCCGCCACCGGCGGCGCGCCCGCCGGGTTTTCCTACTGGCTGGCGCAGGACACGACCGCAGCGCTCAGTCGGTTCCTGTCCGCGCCCGAAGCCCCGATTTTCCAGGAGATTATTCCGGCCGACCCGCTGCTGCTCATGCCCGGCGCGGTTGACCGGTTGAAGGAAGGACTGGCGCTGGTGCAACCCGCGGCCTCAAGCGCCACGGCCGCCACCCTGGTGTGGGGCCGGTTGACAGCCTCGCCGCTGAGCGAAGCGGGGCAGGGCCCGGCGTTTGCCGCCATTGAGCGTGCGGTAGCCTGCGTGCGCGCCGAATTGCCCGAGTTCGCCGTCGCCTACACCGGGGTGAACCGTTTTGCCGCCGCCAGCCGGGCGCGCATCGAACGCGAGGTCGCCTGGCTCAATGCGCTCTCGCTCGCGGCGGTGCTGGCGGTGGCCTTCACGTTCATTCGCAGCGTGCATCGCGGCCTGCACCTGATCCCAGTCGTGCTGCTATCGATGCTTGGCGCCTGGACGTGCGCCACCCTGGCGTTCAACCGGCTGCACATCATGGTATTCGCGGTCGGCTCGTTGCTAACTGGCGTGGCCATCGACTATGGATTCTATCTCTTCATGCAGCCGCCAGCGCAGCCGGAGGAGGACTACTGGGAAAAGGTCCGCCGGTTAGCCAAGCCGCTGCTTGCGAGCTGCCTCACCACGGTGGCCGGTTTCTCGCTGCTCCTGTTTTCCGACCTGCCCTTCCTTCGCCAATTGGGTGTTTTTGTGGGCGCCGGCCTGGTCTGCGCCCTGGCGGCGGCCGTCGTCTACTTCTCCACCGTCAGGAATCCGTTCCTCGAGGCCCGCGTGTTTCGCGGTGGAGCGGGGCTGCCGGCGGGGTGGCGCCGCGGCAGCCGCCGGCTGCTCATCGCGGCGTGGATCATCGCGTTGCCGGGACTGGCGATGCTGAAATGGCGGGACGATGTCCGCGAGCTGGAGATTCCCTCCCCGGAACTCACGCGCGAGAACGCACGGATCAACGCGCTCTTCGGCGGGCAGGCCGACCGGACGGTTTACCTGACCTATGGCGGCAGCGTGACGGACGCGCGCGCATCGTTGGAGAAACTCGAGACGTGGCTACAGAGCGCCGGCGGCGGCCGCACCCGGACGATCGGGCTGGGTGCCGTTGTGCCGACCGTGGCGGTGCACGCCCAGGCGGTGCAATTCGGGCGGGAGCATCCGGAATTTGCGGCCCGGTTGCGCGCCGCCTTGGCCGCGGCGGGCTTCGATGACGCCGCGTTTGCGCCGTTCTTCGAGGCCTACGCCCGGCATGGCGCCGGAGCAAAGGAGAGCGATCTTGAAGCAGCGCTTCGGGCGCTGCAGGCGAAACTCACCGGCCCGATCGGCCTGCTGCTGCACACGGGCCATCCGCTGAGCTGGTTCGTCACCCTCGCCGAGGCGGCGCCGGCCGCTGCGCCTCCCGCCGACACGCACACGGTGAGCACGAGCCAGCTCCAGTCACTCAACCGGGTTTTTGCCCGTTACCGGCAGTCTGCGTTGTGGCTGAGTCTGACAGGCCTCGGGATCGTCGGGGTCGGGGTGTTGCTGTCCTACGGCTGGCGCGACGGTGCGCGGATTTTCGCCATTCCGTGCGGGGCCTGCCTGGGACTCTTCGGATGGTTCGGGTGGCTCGGGCATCCGCTCAACCTGTTTCACCTGCTCGGCGCTTTTCTCGGCGTGTGCCTGACGCACAACTACTCGATTTTCTCCGCCACCTCGGCCTACCGGCGCGAGCCGCCGCCGGTGTCAGTGCGACTGTCGGCGTTGACGACCGCCGCGTCGTTCGGCGTGCTGGCGATGAGCGGCATTCCCGTGGTGAGCGCCCTCGGCTCGACCGTGGCATTGATGGTGATCGCGGCGTTGCTGGTGATCGAATTTGAGCACCTGGCCGCACTGGGAAGAAAGCTATGAGCCACGCGTTGCTGCAAGCTTGGGAAAGAACGGTGGCCCGGCGCAATGGCGACCGAGCGGTCGTGCAGGCGGTGGACGGTTTGGCGGTGACTTTTCGCGAGCTTGAGGCGCGCGCGTCGGGCTGGCTCGCGGCTCACGCACCGGAACCAGCGCAGCTAAGAGGGCGCGCCGTAGTCTTCGCTGCCGCGAACGGCGTCGGCTGGCTGGAGAAATTTCTCGGGCTACTGAAGGCGGGAGCGGTTATTGTGCCGCTCGATGCGACCGAGCCACTGCCGGCGCAACAGCGGCTCGCGGCGTCGCTCCGCGCGGGCTACTGGTGGGACGGAGCGAAGCTCGTGGCGCTGGCGGGGGCAAAACGTTACCGCGACCCGGCGGTCTGCCTGATTAAGCTGACCTCAGGCACGACGGGGCAGCCGCAGGCGCTCGTGTTCACCGCCGGGCAACTACTGACCGACGGGCGGCAGGTGACGGCCACGATGGGAATCCGCCCGCGCGACCTGAACTACGCGTTGATCCCTTTGGGGCATTCCTACGGTCTCGGCAACCTGACCGTGCCACTGCTCGCGCAGGGCGTGCCACTGGTTTGCGGGAGCGCGCCACTGCCGCATGCCATCGCCGCGGACTTTGCGCGGTGGCGGCCGACGGTATTTCCGGGGGTGCCCGCGATGTGGCGGGCGTTGGCGGCTTCGGATCTGAAACTGCCCGGTTTGCGATTGGGAATTTCCGCCGGTGCGCCCCTGCCGCTGGAGGTGGCGCGCGCTTTTGCCGCGCGGTTCGGCCGGCAGCTGCGCAGTTTTTATGGTTCAAGCGAAACTGGTGGCATTGCCTATGACCGGACCGGCGACGCCGCGCTAACGGGGAAGGTCGGGCGGGCGATGCGCGGGGTAAGCCTGACCATGCTTGGCGGAGGCCGGCTTCAAGTAAGCAGTGCCGCGGTGCTGACGCATGGCAACCGCCGGCGAATCGGGAAACTGGGGGCATGGGTCATGCCGGACCGTGTGACCGTTAGCGCGCGCGGCGGTGTCGCCCTGCTGGGCCGGCGCGGCACGACGGTGAAGATTGCCGGACGACGGGTGAATCTCGCCGAGGTGTCCGACCGGCTGCGCCGGCTCCCGGGCGTCCGGGAGGCTTGGGCTGGCGCTAGCGCGGGAATCGATCCGGTGCTCGGAGCCGTCGTGGCGACTGAGCGAAGCGCCGCGGAACTGCGCGCAGCCCTGCTCGCCGATACCGCGGCGTGGAAGATCCCGAAAAAGCTAATGGTGGTCGCAGCCTTCCCGGTGACCGCGCGGGGAAAAACCGACACCCGCGCGCTGCAGGCGTTAACGTTCTCAGGCCCGGAATGCCGTCACCCCGAATAGGGAGGCTTCGATCTCGACGAGAAGGGGGGCGCGACACATGTCGGCCTGCAGGTAGGAGACGCGGTCCTTGTCCGTCAGGAGCGTTTGCTCCAACACGGCGGCGACCACGGGCTGGTCAGCCGCGCGGCGGAGATAGACCTTGAAGTGGCGCGTGGAGCTGCCGTCGAGATCGAGATTGGGGCCGAGTCCGCAAGCGCTGGAAATTCCGCGCAGGTTCTCGAGCGTGCACTCCAGCTGCTGGCGCGCGCTGTTCGGGGCGACTGTCGCATGCCCACGGATGGCCGCGGTGCCGGAGACGAAAACCGTGGCGCGTTCCGGTCCGGGCACCACCGTCGCCCGGGCGAAACTGGGCGGACGCGGTCCATAGGCGCCAGGATAATCGTAGGCGGAAACCTGCAGCGGATTCTCCACGTGGCGTGGCTGGACCGGACATGCGGCGAAAGCAATCATCAGTGCGGCTGACCTGGTTCCGACCGCGGAGGCGGCAGGCAACAAGGTCTTGAACCCGCTGCCGTATTGCTGTTCGAAAGCCAGGGAGCGGCCCTGGCAAAAGGCGTGGTAGTTCTCCAAGGCGCCGGGACTCGATTCGTTGATCGCCGGGACGTAGTTCCAGATGCGGGCGAGGTGCCGTCCATGGGTCGCCTGGAAAATGTCCCCATAAAGACGGTGCGTCTCCTTCTCCAACCCCGCCGCCAGAGGCACCGTGCCGGCGCCGAGCAGCCAGCCTGCCGATTGAAAAAGAGCGAAAGCACCCAGGCGCCCTGCGGATTGGCCGGCGCCAAACAGGTTTTCCACCGCTTCGCCGGCCAGGACGGGGAGTCCGGCATCAAACACGCCACACTGGTCCGCACCCAGGACGATGCTCAAGGTCGGTAATCTTGTCGCACTAGTGGACATGAGTGGGTTTGCCTAGCAATGAGCGCTTGGTCGGGGCCAAGGGTGAGGTCGGCCGTTATGCGGTGCAATCAACACTACCGATGCACCACGGATCCAGTGGGGGCAATTCAATCCCGGCGGTCGGCTGCGGCCCTCTTCCGGGCCGTCCGCTTGCGCCACAATTGCAGCGCCGCGACTGCGACCACCAGAATGCCAGCGGCGACAAAAGCTCGCCGGCCGTTGCCGTTGGCGAGTGCCACGCCGCCGCACACGAGCGCGACGATGTAACCGGCCATGACCGAGGTGGAGACGATCAGATAAGGTACGAGGGGCACGCGAATCAGCCCCAGCAAATAGCTTTGCGCCCAGAACGGCGGACCTGGAGTCAGGCGCACGATCAAGGCGATCTGCCACGCGCCGGCCGCGGTGACATCCGGCAAAGCGAATTCAAAGTAGGTCAGCAGCCGGCTCACGAGCGGGCGAAGGGCCCGGTTTGCCAGCCAGTAAGTAAGCAAGAGGTTGCCGACCACCGCCGCCAACGACCAAACGATCACCCAACCGGCCCCCAACGCCGGCCCGAACACCGGCCCGGCGGCGAGGGTAAAAGCCATCAATGGGAAACCCACGGCCGGCAGCACGGTCATTGCCACAAAGAAGACCGCCGGACCCGCTTCCCGCAAACCCAGGACCACGGCGTTAGCCGCCTCCCTGAGTCCCGTCGTCAAGACCACGATGACGAGCACTGCGATCAAGCCAACCAGACTCGCGGCAAGTAAAATGTGCTTTTTCGTCCAGAAGCGGTACGTTGATGGAGAGCCGGATCCCATGAGCACGCCAACAGGCTATACGGAAAACGCGCACATCAAAGTAAGATCACCGCCCTACCGCCTCCGTTCGGTCCCTTTGATGCACCACTTCATCAAGATCGCCCTGCCGGCAGCCGTTCTGAGTGTCGTTGCTTTCGCGAGTGAGCCAACCCCGGGACGCCCCTGGGAATCAGGCGCCCTGACCGTTGAGTCGGGAATGCTGTGGGAAATAGGCAGCGGCACACCCATCGCCTACCGGCTGGTGCCAACGCAGTTCTCATGGCGATCAGCCGAGTTTTGGGGATTTGCTTTTTCGGACGGTTCCCGGATTGTGATCCGCCACCGGCTCGCCTTGATCGGCACTTGGATCCAGAGCGGACCTGAATCTCATTACGTGGGAATCTCGGGTTCGCCGTCCCTCGAATGGTGGGACAAGACCGGTACCTGGTCCCTGTTTACCGGATCTGGCGGAGGCTTCGGGTGGATCGATTCACGCGAGGTCAAAGGTGGCCAGGGGCAGGACTTCACGCTGAACTGGTTCATCCGGGGCGGGATCGAACATGTCACCGCCAGGAACCTCCGGTGGAGCGTGGGAATCATGTACCAGCACATGTCGAACGGGGGACAAACGAAACCTAATCCGGGAATCGACGCACTAGGTTTCACACTCGGCTATTCCTGGAAATATTGAGCCAAGCGCATTAAGCATACTGTGGCTCCGGGGCGGAATGAGGCGTGAAACCTCCGGGGCAGCGCGCTCTTGAGCAGAACGGTAAAATGACGCATAGTCGATGTGTGTGGCTTCTGATCATCATCAATCTGGCGGGTAAACTGGCGGCCATTCTCGTGGTTTGGTCGGCACCCGCCGCTGCCCTCGCGTTCTGGTTTGGACCCGATGCATTGCTGGCGTATCACCTGTTCGTACCCCAGGCGCAGGGTTTGGTGCGCATGCACCGGCGCTTCGCAACCTCGCGGCGGGAGGTGTGGCTCACCATTGACGATGGCCCCGACCCGGAGGACACGCCGCGCATTCTCGAACTGCTCGCGGAGCACGGAGCGCACGCGACCTTTTTTGTAATTGGACAAAACGTCGCCCTCCATCCCGGGATTATCCGGGCGGTCGCGGCCGCCGGGCACGAAGTGGCGCACCACACGCACACGCATCCCCTCGCGTTTTTTTGGTGTGCCCCGCCGGCACGGGTGGGGCGGGAACTTGACGCGGGGCTGGAAGCATTGCGCGCGGCTGGAGTGCACCCGACGCGGTTTCGTCCTCCCGCCGGGATCAAGAATCTCTGGCTGGCGGCGGCACTTCGCGCCCGCGGACTCACCTGCGTCGGTTGGAGCGCACGCGGACTGGAACGGCGGCGCGGAGATGCGGAGGCGGTGGCGGGGAGGGCCACGCGCGGGCTCGCTCCGGGTGCGATCTTGTTGCTCCACGAGGGCCCCCGGGTGCCGGGCCCGATCCGGGTCGAGGCCATCCGGCGCGTGCTCGAACGGTTGCATGATCAGGGCTATCAGTGCGCCGTGCCCGGACCGGACCAACTGGTTGCCTAGAACTCCGGGCTAGACTCGCCTCGGTCCTGGGAAAACGCGCAACCATCGCAGGTCCGCTACGGCGATAACCGCACCGAGCGCGGCCCCGGCAAGGACGTCGAGGAACACATGCTGGCGGGTGGCGACCGTGGAATACAGAATGGCCAGGCACCACAGCCCGCTGAGCGCGCGAACGAGGCGCCCGGCACCCATTTGCCGCCACTGGCGTTCGAGCCAAAAGGCGGTGAACACGGCAAAAGCCACATGCAGGGAGGGGCAGGCGTTGCCCGAGGCATCGACCGACTTCAGAAAGGCAATGGCGGGATGCTGCGACCAGTCTATTCCGGACGGAGGCACGGCGGTGGGCCAAACGAGAAATATTCCCAGACCGATCAGACTGAGCCCGACGACGGCCAGCCCGTAAGCCATGAACTCGCGGCGGCCACTCAGCAGCGCCGGCGCAAGTGGCACATAGACCCACAACGAGAAATAGAGGGGTAGGGCTCCGGGCCGAAAGTCGACCAGCCGATCGACCGCAGTAAGCGGTATGATCGTGGGAGAGTGAAGCGGGTGCCGGAGCACCCAGAAATAGGCGACGAAGAAGGCAGCCATGCCGAGCGCGGTGCCAATCATCTTGGCCGGCCACCACCTGAACAGGCGGGCACCGACTTGATGAAGCCAGCCCACATTCGGCGGGTGCAAGTGTGGCACGTCCATATTCCGGGGAGCACTAGACGGTGGCCGGGCGTGCACGGCAAGCGCAGGTTGAGGCAGGGTTACACCCCATGGGTGCACGGGTGCCGGCGGTAGATGATACCTCCCGCAGTGCAACGCTAAGAAACCATCCACAAAGCCAAACCGATGGCTAAGAAAAGCAGGGGCGGCCGAATGACCGCCGCAAAAAAGCGGGCCGCCAAATCGCCAGGCGGCAAAGGCCCGGTCGCGAAGCGCCCAGCCAGCCTCAAGATCATGAGAACCTGACCGCAGGCGGTTGTGGTCTCGCAAACAAAGACCGTCCCGCGACGGTCTTTTTTGTTTCAGAGCGAATCAACTGGTGGTGCTGGCTTTGACGTTGGCGAAGGCTGCCTGCGTCCTCACCCAAGCCTGGCCGACCTTGTCCTTCTCCTGGTCCCACGTCTCGGGGGTGGCCTTGCTCATCTCTGCACGGATGGACTTCAAGTTAGTCCGGGCATCTTCCATCTCCTTCATCGCGAAATCCCAGTCCTTGGTGTTAGCGGTGCTCTTCATGGCGGCGCGTTTGGCAGTCAGCATTTTCACCTGATCATCCACCTTCGCTTCCAGCCGATTGAGGCCGACGAAGAACTGAGTGCGCATGTCATAGGTACAATCCTTGATGTCGGCCCAACTGGCGGAGCCGACGTCGGGACTGGTAGCGACCGCGAAATGCAGGTTGGTGGCGGGCCCGGGCTTGGCGTCCGCGACCGTGATCGTCACCACCGCCATTGTCGGCGGCAACACGACTGACGCGATCTTCTCGGTTGCTGCATACGCAGTGGGAAAAGCGGTTAAACCGAAAACCGCGGTGACGAGCGTGGTGAAGTGATTGGTTTTCATGTGGACGATTAATCAGTTGGCCGGTTTCTGCGCACGCCCCCGCCATCGGGGAGGCGAATTTTTGTCTCTGACTGGCCGGGCCTAGAGCAAATTGGCCCCTCCGAAGTGGCAAGGGCCAATGGGGTTTGAAGGCGTGAACCCGTTATGGGTTCAAAGTCTGCTGTGCCTCATTCAGTTCCAATAGCCCTCGTAGAACTTGTAAGCGTTGCCCTGCTGCTCCCAGCGAGGCGCCACCCATACAGAATTCGAGTTCGGGGGCAGTTCCCAATGTCCGGCCATCCATTCATAGCGGGAGTCGCGCCACGTCCAGTAACCGCCGAGCCACACATGCTGAGGCGACGGGCGGGCAAGCACGACCTCCTGTTGCAGGGCCGGCGGAGCCTGGGTCACAATAATGGTGCTCACGACGGGCGTTGCGGTCGAAGTTGTCACATAGGCAGGGTTCGCCACCGTCACGGGGGTTGTCGTTGTTGTGGTTGTCATCACCGTGTTGGCCGGTGTGGGCGGCGGCGGAGCGGAGAGCATATGCGATTCCGGCTCAGTCGCACAGCCGGCGAAAAGGCCGAGAACGCTGCAACAGGCGATAATCGGCGAGAACTGTCTCACGGCGCGAGCGGAGGCCGAGGGTGACAGAAGATTAAGAATTGTGTTTTTCATCGGTTGAGAATACACCCGCACCGGTTCCGGCGCTATGGGGTGTTGTTGGTAGGCTCATTCGCGTCGTGGGAGCGCGCAACTAGTTTGCGACTTGATCGGTAGAGCCGAACCATCCACTAGAACCGAACTTCAACTGGAGCTGTCGCCGGTCACAGACCGGAGCTACGTTTGGTTTCGGCGGCCAATTCGGTGCGAGGCACCCGGGCCGGGTGGCAGGGGAATGGTCACCACGATTTCCGTGCCGGCGCCGCGAACGGATTTGATCGTGAGGGCGCCGCCCACATAGGTCGCCCGCTCGCGCATGCTGAGCAAACCAAGGCCGCCCTTTCCTTTTCGTCGGGCCGCGTGACGCTCCGGGTCGAATCCGATCCCGTCGTCATTGATCGCTAGCTGCACGAAGGTGCGCAGCCTCAGGCGCACAGTCACGTGGCGGGCTCGGGAATGCTTTTCCACATTTCTCAAGGCTTCCTGGAGAATGCGGTAGAGCGTCAGCTCGGTGTCGGCGGGCAGCCGCGCGGCCAGCTGCGCGCAGGCCAGCTTGACGGACACGCCCGTCCGGCGCGCGAACTCCGTGCTGGTGTCGCGCAGGGCGGCGACCAGACCCAGCTTCTCCAGCACACTGGGCCGCAGATTACGCGAGATGCGCTCCACTTCTTCGGCCGTCTTGCCGAGCATTTCGCGGAGTTTGGTCGCGTCTCTTCTCAATCGCCTGTCGCCCGCCGCGAGTTTTTCCGCCAGCGCCTGGCTGCGAAAGTGGGTGGCGCAAAGCAGCTGGGTAATGTTGTCGTCCAATTCAACGGCCACGCGCACGCGCTCGGCTTCCTGCACTTGCACCACGCGGTGCGTCAAGGCCCGCAGCATTTCCTCGTTGCGCCGTGTCTCCGTCATGTCGGTCACCACGATGCCGAAGGTCGCGCTTTTGGAATCATTCCTTGCCAGCGGACGAATCGAGAGGTGCGCCGGAATCTTCGAACCGTCGCCGGCGTTGAGTTGCACTTGGATTTTAGAACCGGATCTGGCCATTCGTTTCATGAGCAGTCGGAGCGTTGCCCGGGCGTCGGCGGAGAGAAAGCGGCGAAAGGAACCGCCGATCACCT
>Ga0182021_10005169_pt1 | contig 15428 bp, 16 predicted proteins | sample 612E3MmetaG_FD_120493 | JGI IMG/M metagenome (GOLD analysis project Ga0182021, IMG submission 120493) | Permafrost microbial communities from Stordalen Mire, Sweden - 612E3M metaG (Illumina Assembly) | ecosystem: Environmental > Terrestrial > Soil > Wetlands > Permafrost | place: Sweden... | reverse complement strand
GTCGTCACCGAAACGGAGTTCTGCCGGTCGCGGGCAGACTCGTCTTGACAGGCTCGAAACCCGTTGCTAGGCTGAGTGTCGGTAGTTGTGCTACTACATGCCCAGCTCTCGGAGAGCGTGCAGTTGGACGAAGAGTCAGATGTCCCACAGAGGGTCCTGCGAGCACCAGGCAAGCTCTTCCTGCCGCGGTGGATCGTGACCCCGCTCTGCGCTGGCGCCGCTGAGCTCGGTATCAGCCCGAGCGGGATCCTCAAGCCGTTCCACGACAAGCGCGACCTAGCGCGGAGTGTCAGGAAGGAGCGCAGCCCTTACCCCGATTCGCCCTGGCCGAGTCCGTGCTGCCTGGGGAAGCCGAGCCCTACACCGGCAAGAGGGCAGACGCCTGGCTAGGCGGGAGTCAGGGAACAGGCGTGCAAGGACCAAGCAAAGGAAGAGTGAAGATGCCGGGAAGAAAATACGCTGGATTGATCACATACAACTTCGAACCGGGACCCTCGGCGGCCGCGTCTTTCCCCACTGGATATTTTGAGAAGTTCCCTGAAGATCCGACCGAGATGATTCAGATGAACTGGGTGGAAGGCAACATGATACCCGGGTCTCTGTGGTTCAGCGCGGTTTTGGTCTTGAAGCCCACCCCCGAGAACCAGTTGTGTCATCCCGGACACATCCACGAGGATTGGGATGAGGTGTTGGCCTTTCTAAGCACCAACCCAGCCGATCCCGAGAACCTGGGCGGAGAGATCGACTTCACCGTGGGTGATGAGGTGTATACCTTCACGAAGTCCGTCTCGGTCTTCCTCCCCAGGGGACTATCGCATAGCCCACTCATCTTCAAGAAGGTCACTACGCCCATCTTCATGGTGGGTACCGGGAACCCCGAGAAAGAATACAGCCAGAAGTTCCCCGAGGGCTGGAGCTGGTAGGTCGATGTCAGGACAATCATCCGACCCGCGCGGAGCGCGCACAGCGGGTTGGATGGCACGAAGGAGTGAGAACAGAATGCCAGACGCAAAGAAGTACGCCAAATACATCCTCGACAACACGCCTGCGCCGCCGAACGATTTTCGCCCTGCCGACCCCAAGGCGACCGGCGGGACGAACGTGATCTACATCAACAACGAGCTCGAAGGCGCCATGCCCAACGCGAACTACATGGACATCGCGCTCATAACCAAGCCGTTGAAGCTGCCCTTTCACCAGCACGCGCATTCGTTCGACGAGTACGTCACGTTCGTCGGGACGAATATAGACAAGCCCTACGAGCTGGATGGAGTCGTGGAGTTCTGGATTGAAGACGAGAAGTACATCTTGACCAAGACGTGCACCATCCTCATTCCGAAGGGCGCCTACCATCTCCCCTTCGTGTTTCACGAAGTGAATTCGCCCATCGTTCTCATGGCATCGGCAGCGATCACTCACTACGTGGACCAGCGTGATCCTGTCGATCCGCCGCCGGCGGGCTACGGAGTGCTCTAGCGCCGGCTCGAGGGAGCCAACTCACTCTTTCCTCGGTGAGGCCTGCCTCGCGGTAGGTCTCACCGGGAGTCGAAAACACAGCCCTTGAGGCCAACGTCAACGGGCGTTGCGGAGGAGCGAAAAAGAATGCCAGGCGAAAAGAAGTACGCGAGATACATCATCGACAAGACCCCTGAGCCGCCGTCATACCCTCGCCCTGCCGACCCCAAGGCGCACGGCGGTTCGAACGTGATCTACATCAACAACGGGCTCGACGGTGCCATGCCGAATGCCACCTTTCTGGAAGCTACGCTCATCACCAAGCCGTTGCACCCGGGGCCATTTCGGCAACATGCCCATTCGTTTGACGAGTACGTCACTTTCATCGGGACAAACATCGAGAAGCCCTTCGATCTGGACGGAGTGGCGGAATTCTGGATTGAAGACGAGAAGTACATCTTGACCAAGAGTTGTACCATCTTCGTTCCAAAAGGGGTCTTCCACTGCCCGTTCGTGTTTCACGAAGTCAACTCGCCCATCGTTTTCATTGCGTCAGCAGCCGCCACCCATTGCACAGAACCTCGGGACCCCATTGATCCAGCGCCGGCGGCATACGGAGTGCTCTAGGGCGATTGCGTCGCGAGGAAGCGAACAACACCAGGGGTGAAATAGGATGCCAGACGAGAAGAAGTACGCGAAATACATCATCGAGAAGACGGCTGAGCTTTCGTCAAACCCTCTCCCGGGCGCTCCCATGCCGGCCGGAGGCACGAACGTGCTCTTGATCAACGACGAGCTTCAAGGGACGGTGCCGAACGCCACCTATATGAACGCCGAAATCATCGCAAAACCGACGGAGGTGGGACCGTTCCAGCAGCATGTCCACGCATTCGACGAGTACGTGACATTCATCGGGACCAACATCGAGAAGCCCTACGATCTGGACGGAGTGGTCGAGTTCTGGATAGAGGACGAGAAGTACGTCTTGACCAAGAGTTGCGCTGTTTTTGTTCCGAAAGGCATCTACCATTCCCCCTGCGTGTTTCACGAAGTCAACTCGCCCATCGTCTGGGTCGAGTCGTCGGCAGCGACCAACTACAGCTACGGGATGATGTAGGGACAAGGTACCGATTTTGGCGGGAGGAGTGAAAACAGAATGCCAGGCGAGAAGAAATACGCTAAATACGTCATCGAGAAGACGATAGATCCGCCGATGGAGTCTCGCCCTGCTAATCCGAAGGAAGCAGGCGGTACCAACGTAGTCTGGATCAACAATGAGCTTCAGGGCGCCGTACCGAATGCCACCTATCTGAACATCGCGCTCATCACGAAGCCGCTAGGTTGGTTCGAAGGCCATCCTCAAGGGCATGTCCATTCGTATGATGAGTACGTTACGTTCATAGGGACGAACGTCGATAAGCCCCATGAGCTGGACGGGGTAGTAGAAATGTGGATAGAAGATGAGAAGTACATATTGACCAAGACTTGTGCTGTCTTCTGCCCGAGAGGTGTCTACCATTGCCCGGTCGTGTTTCACGAGGTGAATTCGCCCATCGTCTGGATCGCATCGGCACCGACGGTTACGCACTACCCGTACCCTCACGATCCGATCGATCCTCCGCCGGCGGGCTACGGAGTGGTCTAAGGCTGGTTGCGACGAAGCAAGCTCTTGGTGTCAACCCGTGGCCGTCAGGTGAGCCCCAGGAAGGATCTCCCCCGCGCGAGCCAATCGACCATAGGTAGTCTTTTGGTGCAACGAGCCTCGCAGTGCCGGCACTCGGTGCAGTCCTCAGGATAGATGCGCTCTCGGATGCAGAGCGACCGTGCCGTCTCCACGTCCTCGTACATGGCCGCGTCGTTGTAGATCTCAAAGAAGCGCGGCACGTCGATGCCCTCCGGACAGGGCATGCAGGGGCGGCAGGAGGGGCACGGCACCTGCTGCCGCTTTCGGAACGCGTCTCGCACGTTCCCAATCGTCACTTCGTCAGGGATGGAAAGGTTGTCCGCCTCGGCCGTCTCTGCCACCTTCAGATTCTCGACGATCTGCTCCATGCTGCCCATGTCGCCCACCGCGACGGAGATACCAGGATGGTTCCAGACGAAGCGCAACGCCCACTCGGCGCGGGACCATTCCCGCGGAGACCGGGCCCATACCTGGCGCACCTCCTCGGGGGGCTCTTTCGTGAGCCTCCCGCCCTTGAACGGCTCTGTGGCGACCACGGCCAGGCCCTGTTCCGCCGCGTAGCGGATGCCGTTCGCGCCGGGGTCATGCTTGACGTCCATGTAGCTGTACTGGACGCTGCAGACGATCCAACGGTCATAGCTTCGAATGATGCTCTTGAGCACCTGGTAGTGATCGTGGAAGGAGAAACCCGCGTGTTGGATGCGACCGTCGGACTGTGCTTCTTCAAGGCGGCTCAGAATGCCCATCTCCTCCAGCCCAGGCCAGTTGTCTCGCGTCAGCCGGCCGAGGAGGCAGAAGTCCACACCGTCGGAGCCCAGCCACTCCAGTTGGCCATCCAGGCTGCGATCGAAGTCCTTGGGCGACGAGATCATGAAGGCGGGGATTGTGAGCGCGAGCTTGACCCGCTCGCGGTATCCGTCTTGGAGGGCCTTGCCGACGACGCGGATGATCGGCTCGTGACGCGCCATGTCCCAGGGGAAGCCGAGGTCGACATAGTTGACACCCCGGTCGATGCCGTGCCTGATGATCCTGATCGCTTCAGCCTCGTCGATGGCGCTCTGACTTCCCACGACACGAGTGGGCAGGCGCATGACGCCCACCCCCAGGACGGATGATTGCCAGTCGAGTCGCCCAAATCCACGGTATTTCACGATGCCTGCCCAACGGTGCTTTGCTCAGGGCGGCGCAGAGCAAGACGTGGGAGGCCGGTGCCTCCCACGTCTTGCGCACTATGCGGTTGAACCACTAGCGGTCTACTCCTCGACTTCCACCCATGGCGAGTCATGCTCGCCACTCAAGCACACGACGATGAAGGCATAGGGCTTGTCGACCCACCTTGTGATGAGCGGCAGGTGAGGGAACCCTTCCGGGCAGACGGCGACGGTCGGCGTGTTGAAGACGTGCCTTTCGCGCTCCTTGCCCATGCCCAGCTCGAGCTCCGCGCCCAGATAGTCGAGGTTTTCCGGGTCGAGCCCTAGGTAGCATAGTATCTCGGCTTCGGGGTGGGTATGGACTTCCCCACCTCTGTGCCACTTGCCAGTCTTCGTGTAGTAGCCCCAGGTGAAGTTGACGTCCATGCCCTCGAGGTTGTCGCCGAACAGCCAGACTATCTCATCGCCGTTGCCAGGCCCCACACCGAACTTGACCGGATGGAGTATCCCGTCCTCGTCCATGATGTCGGCATAGGTCGGTCCGCGCTTCTCTTCGCCCGTCATTGTCTTCAGGGCGTCGGGAAGCTCACACCGAAGGTTCTTGACCAGGTGGGCGTACTTAGAGCCTGTGGTCGGAGTGCCCGCGGGCAGCACGTCCGCCTTGTACTCGGGCGAAAGGCCGACGACGTAGTGGGCTATCGGTCTGTCCACCCAGTGGGTCGTGACGGGACCGTGCGGCGTACCCCTGGGGATTACGACGTAGGTAGGTTTGTGGAAGGTGTGCACCTCCCGCTCCGCGCCGAGTTGTATGGATATCTCCGCTTCCATGCGACGTATGTCGCCGTCCTGATAACCGGCAAAAACCAGGACCTCGTCATAGGGATGGACTACCATGCCTTCGACCGGATGGAGCGTGCCCGGCTCCGTTATGAAACCGTAGGATAGGTAGGCGTTGAAGCCCTCCATGTCCTTGGCGTCCATCCAGATCCGCGGCTTCGGATACAGCCCGGCGGGCCCCTGCTTGACGAGCGCCGGCTTGATCAGATGGGGATAGAGTTTCTGTACCACTTCGCCGCCTCCTTGAGATGTCTGTTCGAGCATTTCCGCGTTGAGTTCCGCACCTCTGGAAGCGATGCGCTCTCGCTGCCAGAGGGAGGTGAACTCCAATCCCCCTACCGGCTGGATCCGTGGCACGAGGATTGGTGTAACCCGATATCCATATTGTTGCCTTGAGACAGCCTTGTCAGCTTCCATCCGCATAGACGACTCTGCGAAGGACGACAAGGGCGTCCTCGAGAGGCACAGCCGGGCCGTGGACCATCGGATTTCGCTCGGACAGGTACCACCCGCCGGAAATCCCGTAGAGAAGGGAGAGAGTCAGATGACACAGCCCGGCCTGAGTGATCCCGGCCTCGCGGAGACCCGGATCGTAGGCTGCAATGCGTGCGCACAGTTCGTCGATAGTCAATCGATACTCACGGTATGCGTTGAACCGGGACGCATTGGCCGTGGGGTGCTTCTCGTCGGAGCCGGCCGACAACGTGTAGTGAAAATGGCTGACGAGAAACGACCTCGCTCGTTTGTCGGTTGCCGCGTGCTCCAATATGGCCCGCACTACTTCGATCAGCAGGAAGCGCGGATCGTCGCTGCGCTCCGAGTTCACGCGCAACGCTTCGGCAATGCGGGCGTTCACTTCGACCCAGCACGAATCGATCACGGCGTGGACCAGGTCGTCCTTGTCCCTGAAGAACCTGAGGATCCCGCTTTCGCTGGTGCCCGCCTCGGCGGCGACAGCCCTCAGCGGCGTCTTCGCGACCCCGCGGGCGAGGAAGAGCTTCCTCGCCGCTTGCAGGACCCTCTCCTCGACTTCTGACTTCTCTTCCACCGACACGGTCTCCAAGCATTCCCGTCTGTAGTAGGGCAACTACTACCCCTTGACCTAACAAATTAGGCTAGCAATGAGCGTCCACGCTGTCAAGGCGCAGGTCTTCCGGACTCACCCGGGGAGTCCCACGTACTCCTCGGCCAGCAATCCGATAAGGAATACGTAGGGGTTATCCACCCGCCTAGTGATCAGCGGCGTGTGGACAAAATCCCCCGCGCAGACCACACATGTCGGTGTGCTGAACACGTGTCTCTCCAACCCGGGGCCCAACGCTAGCTCAATTTCTGCGCCGAGGTAGTTCAGGTCGCCGGGGTTGAGGCCTACCCATATCAAGGCTTCTGGCTCAGGGTGGGTGTGACCTTCGTTGGATCTGTCGGTGTCGGTGCCGGCGCCGCCGGTGCTGCTGTAGAACCCCCACGTGAAGTTGAAACGGAAACCGTTGAGATCTTCACCGAACATGCAGATCATGGAATCGGCGCTCCCCGGACCCTCGAAATCCCTAGGGTGGAGCACGCCTCTTGAGTCATCGTACTCCCGGCCGTGCTGCGATCTTGCCGCCTCTATCCTGGCCAAGAGCCCCGGGTCGTTGGCATGCGTGGCGGCCATCACTTCCGGACTGCGACTGGTCCTCAAGGGATGTACCAGATGGGCGTACTTCAATCCGGTCGTCCTTGGGGGAAGTGACTTCGCGGGAATCACCTCGGCCTGGTACTGGGCCGCCAGTCCAAACAGATAGTGCGCGACCGCTTCGGAGCCTATCTTCCTGATCCGGACTTGGCCGTGGGGGAGTCCCTTGGGAATGCTCACGACCGTCGGTACATCGAAGATGTGCTCCTCCCGCTCTTCGCCGAGTTCTATCGACATCTCGGCGCCGAGAGTGAGGATATCCGCAAGCTCGGTGCCGGCGAACACCAGGACCTCGTCATAGGGATGAGCGACGGCTCCTTCGATGGGATGGCACACCCCGGGCTCGGTGAGGAACCCATAGGAGAAGTGGCCGTCATAGCCCTCCCAGTCCTTGCCTTCGGCCCAGAGTCGGGGCCGTGGATACAAGCCGGCCGGACCTGCTTTGGCCACAAGCGGTTTGACCAGATGCGCCCATTCCTTTGATTTGGACATGGTTCTCTACCCTATCCTCTCGTGTGCGCGTTCCACCGGCTCAGGCTCTACCCTGCAGTCTTCTCCTCCAGTTCATCCACGCCTACGCGCTTGGGCACGTACTCCTCCTCCAGGCAGCCAAGAAGAAACACGTAGGGATCGTCGACCCACCTGACAGTCAAGGGCGCATGTGCAAAGTTCCCGGGGCAGATCACGGCTGTTGGCTGGGTTAACGTGTGATGCTCGCAATCGGGGCCTAGGGCGATGTCTATCTCCGCACCGAGGTAGCTGGGGTCCTGGGGGTCGAGGCCCACCCAGATGAGTACCTCCGGCTCGGCGTGGGTGTGGGTGTCGTCACCGGACCTGCCCGAGCCACTCCCGGGGCTGCTGAAGAAGCCCCAGTTGACGTTGAAACGGAAACCGTTGAGATCTTTCCCGTACATCCAGACCATAGAGTCGGCGTTCCCGGGACCGACGTAGCCCCTGGGGTGCAACACGCCTCTCGAGTCCAGGAAGGGCAGGTGCGTCGTCTCCGCTCTGACCCTCGCCGCAGCCACCCGCTTGGCCATAGCCTCTGTCTCTTCGGCTATCTCAGCCAGGTTCTCTGGAGATGGATGGTTCTCCAGCGGATGCACCAAGTGAGCGTACTTCTCCCCCTTGGTCTTGTGGGCGGGGCGTGACTGCTCGGGGATCGCCTCGGCCTGATAGGCGGCGGCCAATCCGAAGTGGTAGTGGGCGACTGCTTTGGGACCGATCTCCTTGACCTCGACCCGGCCGTGGGGAAGTCCCTTGGGGATGCAGACCACTGTCGGCATGTCGAAGCGGTGCTCCTCCCGCTCCTCGCCCAGTTCGATCGACATCCGGGCACCAAGCTGCAGAATGTCGTCGAGCTCGGTGCCGGCGAACACAAGAACCTCGCTGTAGGGATGGACCACAGCTCCTGAGACGGGGTGGCACACACCCGGCTCGGTCAAGAACCCATAGGAGAAGTTTGCGCCAAACCCTTCCCAGTCCTTGCCCTCCGCCCAGAGGCGGGGCTGTGGGTACAAGCCCGCCGGACCTGCTTTGGCCACAAGCGGCTTGACCAGATGTGCCCATTCCTTTGATCTAGACATGGTTTTCTACCCCTGACCTACAGTCTTCTCTGTTTCGGCCCGACAGTGTCTCGGATTCCCCTCCGGTTTCAGCAGCCAGCAGTAGGCGTGGTGACCACCGTCACGCTCTACCTTGGGCGGCTCCTTCTGGGTGCAGATCTCCATGGCCTTCTCGCAGCGGGGGTGGAACCGGCAACCGGAAGGCGGATCCATTGCGCTTGCCACGCTGCCAGGCAGCGAGCCCAGAGCATCCACGCCTTCATCCTCGATCTCTGGCACAGAGCTCAGAAGGGCTTCAGTGTACGGGTGGAGAGGTTGGCCCAGAACCTCACCGGTCACCCCGTACTCGACCACCTGGCCGCAGTACATAACCGCGATCTTGGTAGCGAGATACCCCACCACGCTCAAGTCGTGGGAGACGAGGATGAAGGTCAGACCCAGGCGTTCTTTGAGGTCTTGCAGCATGAGCAGGATCTGATGCTGGGAGAGCACGTCTATGGCGGAGGTAGGCTCATCCAGCACGACCAGCCGCGGCCGCAGGATAAGGGCCCGGGCGATGGCGATGCGCTGGCGCATGCCTCCGGAGAACTCGTGAGGGTATTTGAAGAGATCGTGACGGCTCATGCCGACCATCTCCAGGGCTTCCACGACCGCGTTCTGGTACTTGTCGCCGCGAACCCTGTCGTGCACCCGTGCCGGCTCGCCTACGATGTCCCGCACCAGCCAGCGAGGGTTGAGCGACCAGAAGGGGTCCTGAAACACGATCTGCATGGATCGCCGCATGTGCTTCTGTTCGCGCTTGGAGAGGCCCTTCAGCTCCCGGCCCTGGAAAGCAATGGATCCGGACGTCAGGCGCTCGAGCATGGTGACACCGTTTACCAGCGTGGTCTTGCCTGACCCGGACTCTCCCACCAAGCCCAGCGCGTCCCCTACCTCCAGAGCGAGCGTCACGCCGTCTACCGCTTTGACGAATTGCGTCGGCCGCCGAAAGATGGCCCGGCGCACAGGAAAGTAGATCTTGACGTCGGTCATCTCCAGCAGGCTGTCCGCCATCTCAGTCACCTCCCCCAGTACCGGCCGGCGTTGTGGGCAGTTCCTCTCTTGCTTCCGTTGGAGACGCCGCTGCCGGATAGACCGCGAGCGAAGCCGTGACCTGAGGACAAGCCACTCCGTGCGTCGCCGACACAAAGGTGAGAGGGAGAACATCTTGTCCTTCGCAGGCCGGGCCTCGCGCGTCGCAACGTGCGTAGTGGCCGCAGCGAGAGATCGTGGAGTCCACTTCCGCGAAGACCTTCTGGTTCTCGTCTCCCAGACGCTCTTCTCGACGAGGAACCGCATGGAGCAGGTCCAGCGTGTAGGGGTGGAGCGGAGTCCTGACCACGTCGCGGACCAGGCCGGTCTCCACGATGCGACCCTTGGATAGAATGCCCACGCGGTCGCACATCGTCGAGACGAGGCTGAGGTTGTTGGCGATGAAGAGCAGGCTGACACCCAGCTCCTGCCGCAACTTGTAGATGGTCTTGAGCACGGAGGCCTGCACGGTCACGTCCAGGTTGCGAGTGGGTTCATCGGCGATGAGGAGTTGGGCTCCGCAGGCCAGCGCCAAAGCTATGATCACCCGTTGGCGCTGACCGCCGGAGAGCTGATGCGGGTACTTGTTCAGCATCATCTCCGGGTCGGGAAGCTCGACCAACCGCATGAGCTCGAGAGCCCTCGCGCCGGCCTCGCTCTTGTCGAGTCCCTCCCTCTGGTGGATGACCTCGGTGAGTTGGTTGCCGACGTTGAACGCAGGGTCGAGAGCAGACATGGGGTCCTGGAAGATCATGGAGATCCGGCGGCCGCGCAGTTCCCTGAGCTCCCTTGCGCTCTTCGCGAGCAGCGGCTCGCCTTCCAGGGTTAGTTCGGCGGCCGTCACGCGCGCCGGAGGCTGCCGGAGTAGCCCCAGGATAGCCAAGGCGAGCACCGTCTTGCCGGCACCCGACTCGCCCACCAGCCCGTAGGCCTCGCCATGCTCGATGTGAAGCTCCCAGACGTCGAGAACCGGCTCGAAATGCTGGAAGGTCTTGAAACCTACACTGAGATCGCGTATGCGCAGATGATCGTTCGTGGCCATCTACGCCCTCCCCCTGGTCCGGGGGCTGAGGACCTCGTTCAAGCCGTCTCCCAGGAGGTTGAAGGCGAGCACCGTCAGGCTGATGGCGATGCCCGGGAAGGCCATGTACCACCAAGCGCTCAGGAAGTAAGTTCGGCTCTGGTTGATCATGAGACCCCACTCCGGTAGAGGCGGCTGTGCCCCTACGCCTAGAAAGCTCATGGCGGCCAGCATCAGGACGATGCTGCCCAGATCGAGCGACGCCATGGTGAGCACCGGACCGATGGACCCGGGCAGGATGTGGCGGAAGATAACCGAGCGCTGGGAAGCGCCGATGGAATGTGCGGCCTTCACATACGGGCGCTCCCGCACCGAGACCGCCGACCCTCGAATCAGCCGCGCGTAGAACGGCCACCCGGTGATAGCCAAAGCGATGACGGCATTGCGAAGGCCGCTTCCCCAGAAGGCGGCGATGACGATGGCGAGCACGATCATGGGGAAGGAGAGAAAGATGTCACAGATGCGCATGATGATGTCGTCGATTATCCCCCTCATACCCGCCGCGACCACGCCCACGATGCAGCCGATCGTCACCGACAGGAAGACGGTGATGACGCTAGCAACCAGTGAGATGCGGGCGCCGTAAAGCACCCGGCTGAATATGTCACGACCGAATTCGTCGGTACCGAACAGGTGGTGCCAGGAGGGAGCCTTCAGGACCTCCTCAGCCGACGCCGTGCCCTTGATCGATTCCGGATGCGGAGCGATATACGGGGCCGTGATAGCGACCAGGACCAGGAGGGCTATGTAGACGATGGCTATTTTCTGGAGCGTGTTGCGGGACAAAACGTGCCATTGCAGACGGAACTGACGCCACCGAGCCCGGCTGGCGGTGAGGTACACAGGGGCAGCAGCTTGCTTGGTTGCGGGAAGGCCAGACATCGTCACCACCTCCTAGCTGATCCGCACGCGCGGGTCGATCGCCAGCATGATGTCGGCGAAAGTGTTCAGGATGAGAAAGGCCACCGCCGAGACCAGGGTTACTCCCATGATCACCGGGTAGTCCAGTTTGCTGACTCCGGTAGCCACGTACTGTCCCACCCGCGGCCAGGAGAAGATTTCCTCGATGAGGAAGGTGCTGACGATCATCTGGGCGACGTAGATGGCCGTGCTGGTGATGACAGGCCCGACGGAGTTCTTGAGAGCGTGGCGGTAGAGCACGCTCCGTTCGGGTAGCCCGTAGGAACGCTTGGCGGTAACGTACTCCTCGGTCAAGGTTTCCACCATGGCGGCGCGTGTGATCCGCTGCGTTCCGCCCAGGGCGATCCCGGTCATGGCGATTACCGGGAGCACCAGGTGGACGATGTGATCCCAGAATGCCGTGAAGTTGCCCGTCACGAGCGCATCGATAACAGGGAAGCCGGTGATTTTGGTGACCGGATGGAGCAGGCCCACCGTGGTCGAGAATGCTCCGCTCAGCGGCAGGAGATGCAGTGAGTTCGAGAAGATGTCTATCAGAGCAAGCGCCAGCCAGAAGGTAGGGATGGAGATGAGCCCGACGGCCAAGATTCGGCTGGCGTGATCCGGCAATCGGTCCTTTTTGTTCGCAGAGATGACCCCTAACGGTATGCCGATCAATGTCATCAGTATCACCGAGAAGAAGATCAACTCCAGCGTGTAGGGCAGAGTCTGGCCTATGTCGCCGAGAACCGCGCGCTTGGTCATGAGCGAGACGCCCCAGTCACCGCTGAAGAAGTTCTTGATGTATATGCCGATCTGGACCACCAGCGGCTTGTCTAGGCCAAGCGTTGTCTCCGCCTCTACCCGCTGCTCCGGGGTTGCCCGTATCCCCGCGTACTGCGTGACAGGATCGACAGGCGCTACATGCATGACCGCGAACATGATCACGAGCACGCCGAACAGCACCAGTACGCTTAGCCCCAAGCGGCGGACAAGAAAACGACCCACCCTTCTGCCTCCTCCTCCCTGTCAGGCCCGTTCCACGATCAGACTAGCCATGATCTTCTCGATCCCGTGTGCATCGCCCTGGGGGGGCGGTGCACACGGGGAATGCAGCATGGGTAGCGTCACACCTTTTCCGAGGTGCCTATTGCTCCATCGAGTACTCGTAGAAGTGAGGAATCATGAAGTCGGGGTCGGTGAACCCCGCGAAACCTTTGATCTTGGTGCTCACTGCCGGGAGATCGTCGTTGTTGCAGACGAGGATGATCGGCATCTGCTCCATGGCTATCTTGTCGGCCTGGATGAGCATGTCGGTAGCCTTGCCCGGGTCGTTGGTCATGATCGCGTAGGCATCGGCGATGAGCTTGTCGATATCGTCGTTCTTCCACTTGCTGAGGTTGTAGGCGCTCCCCGACTGGAGGTCCATCTCCAACGTGCCGACACCGTCCGCCAGGCCCGGCTCGCCGATAACGACCATGTTCTTGGTCGGCTTGTCGCTCATGGCGTCCTGGAAGATCACGCCGATATCCAGCGGCTGGACATCCAGGGTGACGTTGAGCTCGGCGAGCGCTGTCTTGTAGAGTTCCATCGCCCTCATGCCTTCAGGAGAGGCGTTGTCGGTGGAACAACTGACCGTCACACCGCCGTTCGGGTATTTCGACTTGGCGAGGTACTCCTTCGCCTTGGCCATGTCCTGCTTGTTGGTGCCCATGGCCGACACTTGCTTGTCGTAGCCGGGGAAGGGCGAGGCGATGAACCCCGACATAGCCGTGGCGTAGCCGCCAAACCCCAGCTTGCAGATGTCCTCGTAGGGCATGGCATAGTAGAGAGCTAGCCGGAAGTTCTGATCGTCCGTGGGCGCGAGCTGGCAGTTGAGGTGCGCCGCCAGTTGGTTGGCAGTCGGGGTCACTACTACCTTGAACTTCCCGGTCGAGTTGACCCTGTCGACATCGGTCTCCGGGGTGGGATCGATGAGCTGGACTACACCCTGCTCGAGGTTCTGTACGCGCGTGGCCGGCTCGGTGATCGAGCGAATGATGGCTATCTGAGGACACTTGGCGTGATCTCCGCTCCAACCGCCCCAGTAGTTCGGGTTCCGAGTCATGGTGGTTTCCACGGTGGTGTTCACCGTCTTCAGCATGTACGGACCGGTCCCGGCGTTGCCCCCGGGCTGATAGGCGTTGTCGCCGAGCTTGTTGACTGCCGTGGGCGAGACGATGAAGGGAGTCCAGCAGAGCGAGTAGAGGAGGGGATAGCCGTACTTGAGCTTGAAGACGACCGTCGAGGCATCGGGGGTCGCAATCGAGTCCACCATCACCAGATGGTAGGCGACTCCTCCCTTCGCGGCCAGATCGTACGAGAACTTGACCGCCGCCGAGTCAAACGCCGTGCCGTCTTGGAACTTGACCCCGTTCCGGAGATGGAAGGTCCAGGTCAAGCCGTCCGAGGAGATATCCCAACTGGTCGCCAGTTGGGGGTTGTACTTGTTGGTGAGAGCGTTGTAGCTGACCAGTCTCTCGTACACGTTTTCGTCGGTCGTGAACCCGTACTGGTCCTTGTTCGGGTCCATGCTCTCGTTGGCGGCAAAAGCGGTCGCAAACGTCATGATGCTTTCGGTGGATGAGCCGCCTCCGCCGCCGCATCCAACCACGCCGACCGCAAACAGCAGCAGTACCGCGACCAGCACTACTACAGCGCCAAGCGCCCCCACGAAATAGCGGCGCTTTGAGCCAGAGGCCGGACCCGACCGGCTCTTGCCCAAGGTGGCAAGGATCCCGTCCTTGCCCACAATGTCATGCCCACCTTTCCGACTGACGAACATGATGCCTCCTTCTTTGCCTTCGGTGCCCGACCCTCTTCCTACAGACGATCCGGCCAAGGACCCCCCATTCAAATGCCCTGCGCCGGAAGCAGATCGCTTCCTGAATATCTCCCGGTTTCGTTAGCCTGGGTTCATACCTCACCCCTCGGTCATCTTCATCTAGGACTGCAGCAAGGACACGTCCGTCCGCGGGCTGTGGACGGTGTTCGGGAAGCGGGGACAGCGCTGACCTCTGGCGTGATTCCGGTAGGGCCGTTTGGCGTGCACAACGGCTGCCCGTGATAGGGGGGACCCATCCCGATCAACTTCACAGGCTCGCTTTCGACCACTGTGATACTCTGATCTTTGGGAGCAGTAGTAGGACGACTACAGTTGTAGCAAGCTGGTATGCTCCTGTCAACTCCGGGTTTGTGGTCACCGTTCACCGCCAGGGCAAGTGCCGCCCCGCCGGGGGTGCAAGCAGGATCAAGGGCCGACAGAGGAAGGAGTAAGCAAGATGACGGACGCCAGTACTTACCAGAAAAACATCGTCACGCGCTACATGGCCGACACGAGCAAGTTCAAAGAGGGCGAGGTCGTCGCCCCCGTCATCTTCATCGATTCGAACTCTGTTCCCGGGTCGTTCTATGCGGAGTATGTCTTCTACCGGAAGGCCTCTGACGGCTCTCCGCCGGAGCACAGCCACGACGATTCCGATGAGATCCTCATGTTCTTCGGCAGCGACCTGGAGCATCCGCACGACCTATGCGGCGAGATCGAGCTCTGGATAGCGGGCGAGAAATACATGCTGACCGAAAGCGCGATGATCTTTGTGCCCAAGGGAGTGAAGCATTGTCCAGTGTACTGCCGGAGGTGCGACAGGCCGATCATCATGGTGTCGACGACGCCGGGGCAGTACTACAGCAGGGACGGCATCGAGTAGCGCCAGGCGGCTCAGCGCACACGTGGCGCAATCGACGCAACACTCGGCTCGGCCCCTGGATCCGACCCACTAGCTTCCGCTGGGTTGATCTGAATGGTGGCTGCACGCTCGAGCCGTGCGCTTTCGCGCCCAAGGATCGGCGCGGCGATCATCAAGCCGACGAGGCCGACCGCGCCACATACGACGATGACGTAGCCCGAGATCACGTTGTAGATAGCAGGCACGATCAACGTTCCCAGCAGCCCGCCGACCATCATCGACGT
>Ga0182021_10005168_pt1 | contig 15428 bp, 13 predicted proteins | sample 612E3MmetaG_FD_120493 | JGI IMG/M metagenome (GOLD analysis project Ga0182021, IMG submission 120493) | Permafrost microbial communities from Stordalen Mire, Sweden - 612E3M metaG (Illumina Assembly) | ecosystem: Environmental > Terrestrial > Soil > Wetlands > Permafrost | place: Sweden... | reverse complement strand
AATCAGAAATATCTGAGGTTATAAGTTTTGTTACAGAGTACGGAGGACTGGATTATTCAGAACTTAAGATGAATCAATACCGCGACAAAGCCCTGGCTATCCTCGATTCATACCCTGATTCTGCGGTTAAAGAATCTCTGCGGGAATTCGTACGATATACAACCTCCAGGAAAAAATAATCTCACTCCGCTACCAGTGCAATCTGTGCAACTTTTCCAAGATCCTTTACATAATGACGTGATCCGAGCCAGAAAAGCGCAGCTCCAATGAAAAGTATAAATGGGAGAACAGATAATGCTGTCTGAATGTTAGTAATATCATAAATTTTACCCATAATAATTGGCGCAGTTGAAGCTCCCAGGAGATTTTGTACAACAACAGCAATTGCATAAGAGGTTGCTCTCAGACCCGGGTGGATAACATCCTGTGTTACAGAGGCTGCTCCTGATACAAAGCTCATAATAAGAACTCCGAATATCAAAAAAGCCACATATTGTAAAGTTCCTCTCAATACTACCAGCGCCAATAAAAGGATCAGAGCGGTCAGAAATGTCGAGATAGCCGGGAAAACCAGCCTGGCATTGTCTCTGGACTTTCTCCATCTGTCCGTTAAGAAACCGCCCAGGGGTGCTCCTATTAGAGCAAGCACCATAACCGAGCTTGCCATTCTACCAGCTGATTCCTGTGGAACACTCCTCATTTTTTCAAAATAAGTCGGCAGCCAGGTCAGCATTGCCGTTGTTACAAATACGACAGCAGCTATACCGAAATATGTATAAAGAACAGATGGTTTTGAAAGAAACTCTTTTATCATATCTTTCTTTTCCATCTTAATTTTCTTGTTATTCACATCAAAAAAAGAAAGATCGACTGTTTTATAATCTTTCACAAATAGAAAGAGAATTGCTATAATCATACCCGGAACAGCCACAATTCCAAAAGCATGCTTCCATCCGAATTTCGCAGCAATTATTCCACCCAGAAGGACTCCAATTGCGGATCCCAGCGGAATCGAAGCATTCCAGATTCCCATCATACGCGCTCTTCTGTCAATGGGATATAAGCCTGATATCATAGCACTGCCTCCGGGAGCATATCCGGCTTCACCCACCCCAATCAGTAACCGCGCCATAAATAATTGGACATAGTTTCCCGTCAGGGCACAGATCGCAGTTGCTAAACTCCACATTATGGCCATCACTCCAATTGTTTTTGTCCTGCTCCAGCGGTCAACCAGAATAGAAACCGGAAAAGTCAGAATTACAATAGCCCAATAGACTGCTGACATAAGCAAGCCACTCTGCATGTGTGAGATCCCATAGTCTCTTTCAATCGAGGAAAACATAGATGTAACTACTGTTCTGTCGATATAGTCAAACATATACAACAAGAAGAGCAACATAAACACATAATTGGAATAACCTTTGGTAAAAAGGTATCCGCTGCGATCTTCCGGCTTTTTCATTCTGAGTATGAGTTGGTAATCCTTAATACCAAGTAAATAAAAATAAATGTCAGTTGTTTTTTTTAATGTATTTTTAAGTCTTTATACTTAGAGGAAGAAATTTGGAGTGACTGAAGTTTGGAGTGCCTAAAGTTTTTTGCTAATTTTAAAAGTTGAACCATTAAACCTTAAGAATTTATGACAACTCTGAAGCAAATCAATAATTTTCTTGATTCCCAGCCTATTGCATTGGTGGGGGCATCGCGTAATCCTAAAAAGTTTGGATATACTGCCTTTAAAGAGCTTAAAGAGAAGGGAATGAAAATTATTCCTGTCAATCCATATGCCGATGAAATAATGGGTGAAAAATCTTATCCTAACGTTAAGATGCTTCCGCAGGAAGTCAGGAGCATAATTGTATTCACCAAAAAGGATCAAACTGCTTCTGTTATCCGTGATGCCAAGGAAAAAGGTATAAAACAGATCTGGATACAACAGATGGCCGACAGTAAAGAAGCATTGGAGGAACTCAAGGATACAGATATTAGTATTATTACCGGGGAATGCATTCTTATGCATTATAAACCGAATAGTATCCATAAATTTCATGCAGGTCTTAAAAAAATTTTTGGCCGGTTCCCAAAATGATGTCTTCAGATAACCAGCCATACAATCTGCAATTTGTTGTAAGGGATTATGAATGTGATCTTCAGGGGGTAGTGAATAATGCCAATTACCAGCATTATCTTGAACATGCAAGACATCAGTTCCTGATCTCCAAAGGCATTAGTTTCGTTCAGCTTCATGATGAGGGTATAGATCTTATCGTTACTAAAGTTGAAATTGAATACAAGTTGCCTCTCAGAAGTCGAGATGAATTCATTGTTACAGTAGAAATTCAGCGTGAAGGAAATGCCAGGATACTATTTGTCCAGGATATTTTCAGGCTGCCAGATTTAAAGCTGGTTGTAAAGGCAAAAGTAACGGGTGTGGCAACAAAAAAAGGTCGCCCGGTACCACCGGGAGATCTCGTGACCCGGTTAGGTATCTGAGCAGGTAATCAATGGTCCCGCACCAGGATTAATAATTCCTCAGGGAAATATAAAAATCATGTTTTACAAAAATTGATTAAATGAACAGGATATGACATTAAAACAAGCAGTTTCGTTCTTTTTCAGCATAATTATAATTACGCTGAGTTTCTCTGCTCCCATAAAAGCCCAATCTATTGAGGGAGACTGGTATGGAAAGGCTATCATCCAGGGAATGGATATCAGACTTACGATTCATGTTAAAGCAACAGATCAGGGATTCTCATCAACCTGGGATAGTCCGGACCAGGGTGCTTTTGACATCGTTTCCACCCAGACAAATTTTAAATTTCCGGATTTTTCATTTTCACACGCTTCAACCGGCATTAAATATTCTGGGCAGGCTAATGCTTCCTATACCCAGATAACCGGAACTCTCCTACAGAATGGCAAAGCTCTGGATATTGTTTTTGGCCGTGTTCCAATCGCTGCTGCTTCTAACAGTCCCGAAGCATTAAAACAGAAATATGATAAAAAGGAAGTATACATTAAAATGAGGGATGGAGTAAGACTCTTCACATCAATATACACACCTAAGGATAGTACAGTTAAACATCCAATTCTTTTTGAGCGGACACCTTATGATATTGAGCCGGGGGGGCCCGGGAATTTTAATTTCTTCATGCAGGTTTACAGCAGATATACTGAGGATAACTATATTATGGTTTTTCAGGATGTCAGGGGAAAATTTATGAGCGAAGGGGAATTTGAAGATATTCGTCCGATAATTCCTGAAAAGAAAAGCTCAAAGGATATTGATGAATCAACAGATACCTGGGATACAGTAGACTGGCTGATTAAAAATATTAATGGTAATAATGGTAATGTGGGAATTGCGGGGATCTCTTATCCTGGCTTCTATTCGACAATGGGAATTATTAATGCCCATCCGGCTGTAAAAGCAGTCTCGCCCCAGGCTCCGGTGACTGCCTGGTTTTTAGGTGATGATTTTCATCATAATGGTGCTTTTTTTGTGCTTGATTGTTTCAGTTTTTATTACAGCAACGGACAAAAGCAGAGATCACCGTCAAGAACCGGTTTCCCTTCATTCAGGTGGCCTGTACCTGATAGCTATGAGTTTCTTCTTTCAGTTGGAGCTGACAGGAATATTTCTCCCAAATATCTGGGCGATAGTGTAAGATTCTGGAATGATGCCTTTGCCCATCCTGATTACGATGAATTCTGGAAAGCAAGAGACCCGCGACAATTCCTTAAACATGTTACACCTGCTGTTATGACAGTAGGCGGATGGTTCGATGCTGAAGATCTTTATGGTGCTCTTCACGTTTATGAAGCAATTGAAAAACAGAATTCTCCTTCTGTAAATAATTTCCTTGTTATGGGCCCCTGGTCTCATGGACAGTGGGCAGCTGGAAAAGGAACCAATCTTGGAAATATCTATTGGGGTATTGATGCAAACAAAAAATTTATGGCCCAGGAAAAAAGCTTCTTTGACTTTTATCTCAAAGGAGGAGTTAACCCAAATATTCCTGAAGCCACAAGTTTTGTTACAGGCTCAAATGAATGGAGAACTTTTGATGCCTGGCCTCCTAAAAATGTAGTTGAGAAATCTCTTTATTTCCAGCCTGATGGTGCTATTTCATTTACATCACCCACAGTGAAAAACAGCTTTGATGAATATATTTCCGATCCTATGAAACCTGTTCCTTATACTGAGACAATTTCAACTCACCGGACAGCAGAATATATGACAGATGATCAGAGATTTGCATCCCGCAGGCCTGATGTTATGGTCTATAAGACTGATGTTCTGCTGGAGGATTTAACAGTAACCGGACCTCTTACAGCCGATCTTTTTGTCTCCACAACAGGAACAGATGCAGACTTTATTGTAAAATTAATTGATGTCCTGCCTCCGGATTCCAAAGCTGATTTGTCGACCGATGTTAAAGTTCCGCTGGGTGATTACCAGATGCTTGTCAGGGGGGAAGTATTCCGCGGAAAATACCGCAACAGCTTCGAAAAACCCCAGCCTTTTATACCCGGAAAAGTAACAGAGGTAAAATATACCTTGCCCGATGTTGCCCATACATTTAAAAAAGGTCATCGCATAATGATTCAGGTACAGAATTCATGGTTTCCTCTTGTGGACAGGAATCCCCAAAAATTTGTTGATATCTATACCTGCTCAGACAGCGATTTCCAAAAAGCAACACAGAGGATCTATCATGATGCAGGAAATCTATCATGTGTCAGGATTAATATATTGCAGAAATAATCCGGCTTAAGGTCAATCAAACTAATTTATTAATAGTCAGATAATTATTGTCATGTCTGTAATTATTAACTGTAAACTAACGATTTATACTCAACATAGTTTTTCCTGAGTTGTTATTATTTATACTGAAAGCTTATCTTGATAATTATTTATTTATTCATACCATGGCAAAAAGAAACCTTACCAGGAGACAGTTTGTAACTACTACAGCTACAATTGGAGCAGGTTCCATCCTTCTGGGAAAAACAGCTTTAGCCTTTCCTGTGAAATCTGCAGGAATGTCTGAAGATCCTTTTCGCATTGTTACCCTTGGAAAAACCGGAATAAAATCGACCCTCCTTGGAATGGGGACCGGATTCAGCGGATACAACCGTTCCTCAAATATCACGAGGGCAGGTGTTGCTGAAGCACTTATCCGTCAGGCTTACGAAAAAGGTATTCGCTTTTTTGATTGCGCTGACAGTTATGGAACACATCCGTTTACTGCAGCAGCACTTAAAGGTATTCCCAGGGACTCTTATACCCTGAGCTCTAAGATGTGGGTTGGCCCCGGAGGGATACCCGAATCTGAACGCCCTGATGCTGATGTGGTCATTGACCGTTTCCGGAAAGAATTGAAAACAGACTATCTTGATCTTGTGCAGATTCATTGTATGACAGATTCAAAATGGACCGACAAGCAGAAAAAACAGATGGATATTCTTGAAAACCTGAAAGTTAAACAAATTATCAGGGGACATGGGGTATCTGTTCATTCTCTGGAAGCGATGGAAGCATGTGTTGAACACAACTGGGTGGATGTTGTCCATGTAAGGGTTAATCCATATGGAGATGCAATGGATAAGAATGACCCGGCAAAGGTGATTCCTGTGATTGAGAAGCTTCATAAAGCGGGGAAAGGTGTCATTGGCATGAAACTGATTGGAAACGGAAATTTTAAAAATGATTCCGAAAAAATAGACGCTTCCCTCAAATACGTACTTGGTTTGGGTACCGTCAGTATGATTATAATAGGTTTTGAATTGCCGGAACAGATTGATAACTATATTGGAAGAATCAGGAAAGTGCAGTTATAGATTATTGCAGAGACAGGTCTTAAACCTTTCTCTGCACAAAGAGAAAATAAGGGGGCAGATCAAAATAAATTCCCGGCATTTAATTTATAATATACCTTATACAAAATGAAACTTAATAAATTCCTGATTACATTGCCATTGGCTTTTATTGCAATGGGTTTTGTCCAAAATAAAAGTCTTGATGGTATAATTACCCCGGGGACAAAAGTTGAAAAACTGGCGGATGGATTCCTCTTCACAGAAGGACCTGTTGCTGACGCTAAAGGAAATGTCTACTTTACCGATCAGCCTAATGACAGAATAATGATCTGGGACCTTTCCGGAAAGCTGTCTGTTTTTATGCAGCCCAGCGGACGTTCAAATGGAATGGCTTTTGATAAGGAAGGTAATTTATGGACCTGTGCAGACGAAAAGAACGAATTGTGGTGCATTGCCCCGGATAAAAAAGTTACAGTCATTCCCTCAAAATATCTTGGTAAGAATCTCAATGGCCCAAATGATCTTTGGGTTGATTCTGACGGCGGAGTCTATTTTACTGACCCTTACTATAAAAGAAGCTGGTGGGACCATAATACAATGCCACAGGACCTTCAGGCAGTCTATTACCTGAAGCCTGACCATAAAACAATTATCCGGGTTATTGAAGATCTGGTTCAGCCAAACGGTATTGTAGGTACACCCGACGGTAAATCAATTTTTATCGCTGATATAGCCGGCAATAAAACCTGGTCGTATACGATCAACAAAGATGGAACTCTTGGAAACAAGAAACTGTTCTGTGAATTAGGTTCTGACGGCATGACTGTCGATTTACAGGGAAACTTATACCTGACCGGGAAAGGAGTAAGCATTTATGACAAAAACGGCGTTTTCGTCGGGAATATACCCATTCCTGAAGAGTGGACTGCGAATGTCTGCTTTGGCGGAAATGATATGAAAAGTTTATTCATTACAGCCAGTAAAGGACTTTACAAAATACAGACAAAGATAAAAGGAGCCTATTGATCTCACTATTTAAGCCTCTTGTCAAAACATTTATCATTTTAACATTTTCGTGCAATTAATTTATTTATAATTGCACTCTGATTTTAAATAAACCGAACCTGATTTTTCGAATTTATGTTAAAAAAACTGGAGTTTGCGGAAGGGACCCGCAGAGCTGATATTAAACCTGGCATAGAAGTACTGGTTGAATTAACTGAACATAAACGCACTGGCCGTCTTACTGAAGGGAAAGTGAAAGAAGTACTGACATCCTCTCCTAATCACCCGCATGGAATAAAAGTCATGCTTGAGAATGGTCTTGTAGGAAGAATTAAGCAGATAATCTGACTCTGCTTAATTGGCAAGCAATCAAAATTTTTCTTTAAATTTATCCTCCTTGAAAACATTGTTGTTTTTAAGCATTTGTTATTTATAAAGTACCAACCGTAATAACATGAAATACGAGGACTTTCTTGTCAGTTCATTAGGAAAAGGAGGTGTTGCTTCGCCACTGAGAAATACCCGTCGTGCGGATAATCCTGTCTATAAATTCGTAGATGAAAATGAACGGATTATTTATGATGTTTCCCTGGAAAATTTCATAAAATGCCATGAAACTGGAGATCTGCCGGTGTCTTTTGAAAAAGCAGGACCACGTGAAAATATCTATTTTGAACCAGCCAAGACCAAAGTCGGAATTGTCACCTGCGGAGGATTATGCCCGGGATTGAACAATGTTATCCGTAGTCTGGTGAATGAGCTATATTACAGGTATGGTATAAGCCGTATACTGGGAATTCAATATGGATATGAAGGTTTGATTTCATCTTATAATCACCCGGTTATTGAACTTACTCCAACAATGGTCAGTTCTATTCACCTCATCGGCGGAACGTTACTGGGATCATCCCGGGGTGACCAGGATGTCGAAAAAATGGTAGACACACTTGAAATCCTTAATATCAATGTTCTGTTCTGTATTGGAGGTGATGGTACCCTTCGCGGCGCACATGCCATTCATGAAGTAATAGAAAAACGTAAATTAAAAATTGCAGTCGGAGGTATTCCTAAAACGATTGATAATGATATTGATCTGATTCAAAAATCTTTTGGTTTTGAGACTGCCTTTTCAATAGCCAACGATATAATCAGAAATGCACATAACGAGGCATACGGAGCATTTAACGGGATTGCTCTCGTAAAACTTATGGGTCGTGATTCGGGCTTTATAGCAGCTAATGCAGCACTTTCTATCCAGGAGGTAAATTTCGTGCTTATCCCTGAATTTACTTTTGACCTTTATGGTCCGCGTGGGTTTCTCATGATCCTTAAAAAACGTCTCGAGGAAAGGCATCATGCGGTTATCGTTGTTGCCGAAGGAGCAGGTCAGGATTTTTTCGATTGTTCAGGAAGCAATAAAGATGTTTCAGGAAATGTTAAATATCAGGATATAGGAATTTACCTGAAAGATAAAATTTCAGAAGAGTTTAAAAATATGGGCTTTACACATTCAATTAAATACATAGATCCCAGTTATATTATCAGAAGTGCTCCTGCAAACGCAAACGACAGCAAATTCTGCAACCTTTTGGCTCAGAATGCAGTACATGCAGCTCTTGCAGGTAAAACTGATTTTGTTACCGGTTTCTGGAATAATCAGTTCACACTGATGCCCATTGAGATGGTAGTTGCCAAACGTAAAAAAATTGATGTTGAAGGTGAGTTGTGGTGGAACGTTCTCGAGGCCACCGGACAGCCAATCAGCATGAAAAACTCCTGATATGATAAAAAATCTCATTTTTGACCTCGGAAATGTATTGATAAGTTTCAAACCTGCTGAATATTTTGAGAAGAATAAATACCCGGATAATATCAGGAACACAATTCTTTCTGATATTTTCGGAAGCAAAGAGTGGCTTATGCTCGATAATGGTGAAATAACTACTCCGGAAGCTATAGAAGCTATTTCAAAAAGATCATCCCTTAATAATAAAGAAATAGCCCATATTTTCAATTTGCGGACGGATTTGATGTTTCCCCTCGATACGAACGTCAGACTTCTTCCTGAGTTAAAAAAACGCGGTTTCATGCTGTATTTTCTGTCTAACTTCCCCGGTGATATTTTTGAGGAGATCAGATCAGGATACTATTTTTTCAAATATTTTGACGGAGGACTTATCTCTGCTGAAGTTAAATCTTCAAAACCTGATGCCGGAATCTATAAGATCATTTTGGAGAAATATTCCCTTGCAGCAAATGAGTGTCTCTTTATTGATGATATTGAAAAAAATGTTAGAACAGCAGAATCTTTGGGAATGAAAGGGATCGTTACCTACGGATCGCTGGAAATTTCAAAAGAGATTGAAAAAGCTTTGAAGGATTCGTGAAGGTTGTAAAAAAGATGGGGAGTGCCTGAAGGTATTTTTTTCTCGCTAAACCAATTTTTAAAAAGGGGTCGCAGAACATCTGTTTTTCCTTGTAAAATCTGCGGTCTGTCCCCCTGGTAACCAAATATATTCAATTCTCGCTGACTTAAGAGCTCACTTGACTAATATTAAGTTCTTAATTATGTGTTGTTTATACGTTTCTATATTGAATTATGTTCCACGTGGAAACTATAACTATTTTTTGAAATATCCCGCTAAAATAGAGGATTTGGCTGTACCAACAAGATTATCCAGTTCATCGGCGGATGCCTCCTTGATTTTTTCAACCGAATCAAAATGTTTAAGCAAAATCTCTTTTGTCTTTGGTCCGATTCCTTTTATCTGATCCAGGTCAGATTTTATCATATCAGAAGAACGTTTATCCCTGTGAAAATTTATACCGAATCTGTGCGCTTCATTTCTAAGTTGCTGTATAATTTTCAGGCTTATAGAATTTTTATCAAGATAAATCGGAATACTGTCTCCGGGAAAATATATTTCCTCAAGTTTTTTTGCAATTCCGATAATCGTAACCTTTTCCCTTAATCCTAATTTATCAATGCTTTTCATTGCTGATGAGAGCTGCCCTTTACCTCCATCTATTATAACGAGCTGGGGAAGCTTTTGATTTTCATCAATCATCCGTCTATAACGTCTGTAAACGATTTCTTCCATTGAAGAGAAATCATCAGGACCAACAACTGTTTTAATATTAAAATGGCGATAATCATTTTTGCTCGGACGGGCATTTCTGAATACTACACAGGCTGCTACAGGATTTGTCCCCATTATATTTGAATTATCAAAACACTCTATATGGACAGGCAGATCAGGCATATGAAGATCATTCTTTAACTTTTCAAGGTTTTTGCCAGTGCGGACCTGGGGCGAATGCTCCATTCTTTTCTTCTTTTGCTCGAGTTTATAATAGATGGCGTTACGTTCCGCAAGCTCAAGCAGTTTCTGCTTTTCACCTGCCTTAGGAACAGTATATTTAACTCTATCAAGAAGAATATCAGGGTTGAAGGGTACAATGATTTCAGGTGAATCACTAAAAAGCCTTTGTCTTATTTCAGTTATAGCAAATCCAAGTATTGATTCCTTTTCCTCATCGGCACGTATCTTAAGTTCGACCGTAAGTGCCTGAATAACTGCACCCTGAACAACCTTCAGATAGTTAACATATGCATTATCAGCCTCTTGAGTTATTGCAAAAACATCCACATTTTTTATCGTGCTACTCACAACAGTTGACTTGCTTCTGAACCTGGACAGAATCTCAATTTTATCCTTAACCGTCTGAGCCTCCTCAAACCGAAGCTCTTCAGAATACTTTGCCATTGTTTTCTTCAGATGGTCAATAACACCTGATATATTCCCTTTCAGGATATCCTTTATCTGGTCAATGTTTTCATTGTATTCGTTATCAGGTTGCTTGCCAACGCACGGTGCTTTACAATTGCCTAAATGATATTCGAGACAAACCTTGAATTTCCCGGCTTCAATATTTGATTTCGTAAGGTTCAGATAGCAAGTTCGTAATTTATAAATCTGACGGATAAAACTTACCAGTGTCTTTACCATCAATCCTGATGTATATGGTCCAAAATAAATAGATCCGTCTTTGACCGGATTTCTTGTACTGAATACGCGAGGAAAGGGTTCATTTTTTATACAAATCCATGGAAACGTTTTATCATCCTTTAAAAGGATATTGTATCTCGGCTGGTGCTTCTTAATAAGGTTATTTTCAAGTAACAGAGCATCTGATTCATTATCGACAACGATATGCCTGATGTCGGTTGTCTTCTTCAGAAGCGCGGTTGTCTTGCCTGACTGGTTTTTTGAGAAATATGAGGTTACCCTTTTCCTGAGGTTTTTTGCTTTGCCAACATAAATAACAACTCCGGTGGAATCAACAAACTGGTATATTCCCGGATTATCAGGAATAAGTGAAAGGATTGACTTGAATTTTGCTTCTGCTGTCATTAATGCCGGAAAATATTACGCAAAGATAATGAATGCCGCGATTCAGCAGGCAGAGGAAGTTTAAGGTTGCCTTATATAAATGTTTCACGTGGAACAGAAACAACCAGAGCATACTCTAAATGACTACTCAACATACAATGATACTGGTTCAAATTTTTTAACGTCAAATAATCCCCTGTCTCCTATTTTAAGGTCGGGAATAACAAGTAGTGCCATAAATGACAATGTCATGAAAGGTGATTTCATTGTGCAGCCCATTGATTCTGCAAGCCGGTTCAGGTTCTCATAATCCCGGGCAATATCATCGCAGGATCGTGTAGTCATAATACCTGCTATATTCAGCTGAATTGATTTCAGGGTTCCTTCTGTGGAAACTGCTAACCCGCCTTTTAAGTTGATGATTTCATTCATAGCCGATATAATATCGGCATCATTTGTTCCTACAGCTATTATATTATGACTGTCATGCGCTATAGAACTTGCAAATGCTCCTTTTTTCAATCCAAATCCCTGAATAAATCCGACTGCAGGGGGTAAATTTTTATATCTGTCTTTTACAACTATCTTTAGTATGTCGTTATCAATATCTGTGGTTATAATTTTTGACTTTCCTGAGGAGCGATGAATTTCACCTGTAAGGAGTTCACCTTCAACTGCAACAATTACTCTTATATCAGAATATCTGTTATGCAACTGTATAGCTCTCTCCTCCAAAGCCTGACAGTTGAAATGATTAACCGGATTTCCCGCTTTGTACTCAAACAGAACTTTCCCTTCAGAAAACACCTTATTCCCTTTTATCCATGTTTCCCGAACATTCATTTTTTCGAGGCTGTCTACCAATATAAAATCAGCATTGTCTCCGCAACGAAGTAAGCCCATACCCAGATTGTAATGTTCGTTCGGGTTAATTGACGCGCTCCGTATCACATCATAAAGATTATAGCCTTCGGATATCAGTATCCCAATTAACTTGTTAATATGCCTTTTCTGAAGTGTATCAGGGTGCAGATCATCACTGCACAACATAATTTTTTCCGGATAAATTCTGAACAATTCTTTCAGCGAATTCAAATTCCTTGCTGCACTCCCTTCTCTGATAAGGATTTTCATACCGAGAGAAATCTTTTCTTCAGCTTCAGCAAGACTACTGCATTCGTGGTCTGTTGTTATACCAGCTGCTACATATTTTTTAAGAGGCTCTCCAGTTAATCCTGGGGCATGTCCGTCTACAGGTTTGCCATGTGCCCTTGCATATTCAATTTTATCAATTACTTCCCTGTTTCCATTTATCACACCCGGGAAGTTCATCATCTCTGATAAATATTTTATATCATTATTTCCAAGGAGTTTTCTTATCTTACTAATACCCAGGCTGGCACCGTTAGTCTCAAAAACTGTTGCGGGGACGCAGGATGGAGCTCCGAAAAAGAAGTTGAGAGGCACCTTTTTTGCATCATCAATCATGAATTCCACTCCTTTTATTCCAAGGACATTTGCTATCTCATGTGGATCTGATACAACTCCGCAAGTTCCGTGTTTTACTGCTGTCAAGGCGAAAGCACCAGGAGTGATCATTGAACTTTCAATATGAATATGAGCGTCAATAAGACCCGGTAGAATATAGTATTCCGGAGCCACATCAACTTTCTCAATATTATCAATCATACCATCATTAAAGCTGATAACTGCAGGATAAATATTCCTGGAATGAATATCCACCATTTGTCCTGTAACTTTCATAAAAATTAATTTATTTTTATAAATGTTCCACGTGGAACATTTATCTTCCAAGATACATTAACAGAATATTAATGTCTGAGGGCGATACTCCGCTTATTCGTCCTGCCTGTCCTATGCTTTCCGGCCTAATTTTGCTTAACTTTTGCCTCCCTTCCGTTGAGATAGAAACCAGTTCACTAAAGTTTAGATCTGATGGAATTTTTAAGCTATCCAAGCGCTTAATCTTATCTGCTACAATTTTTTCTCGTTGTATATAACCTTCATACTTTATTTTGATTTCTGCAGATTCACAAATTTCTTTGAATCTTTCTGACTTTTTGACTGCAAGACTCTCTCCTCCATTTATTACACTTATTAGCTCACCAATATCAACTTGTGGCCTGGATGCGATTGTAATTGCCTTAACTTTCTGACTTATTCCATTTGTACCTGCTTGTTCTAGGAATTCATTAACATCATCAGGGCTAACGCTTGTCTCTTCAAGAAAAACTATAATTTCTTTAACGAGTCTTTCTTTTTCTTCAAGAAATAAAACTCTATCCCTTTTCGCTGTGCCAATCTCAAATCCTTTTCGTGTTAATCTTTCATCAGCATTGTCCTGTCTTAACAGTATCCGGTATTCAGCCCTGGATGTAAACATCCTGTAAGGCTCATCAACTCCCTTAGTTACCAGGTCATCTATCAGAACCCCAATATATGATTCCTCCCTTCCTAATACGAATGTTTCACTTTTCCTGATTTTCAGAACAGAATTAATACCTGCCATAAAACCTTGAGCAGCGGCTTCCTCGTATCCCGTTGTACCATTAATTTGTCCCGCAAAATACAGATTGCTTATTTTCTTTGTCTCTAAAGAATGTTTCAACTGCGTTGGCTGGAAAAAATCATATTCTATAGCATAACCAGGTCTGAACATTTGAACATTCTCCATTCCTTTTACTTTCCTTAAAGCCTTTAATTGAATTTCAAGAGGCAGGCTACTTGAAAAACCATTAATATAATATTCCACAGTATCCTCTCCTTCCGGTTCAATAAACAACTGATGAGAATCTCTTTCTTTAAAAGTTACAACTTTATCCTCTATACTTGGACAGTATCTTGGTCCTCTTCCTTTAATTCTTCCTGTAAATAACGGACTAAATTCAAATCCCTTTCTGAGCTCTTTATGTACCTCTTCATTTGTATGAGTAATAAAACAACTCTTTTGTGTGAGTCTCCCAAAACTTTCATTCAGGTACGAAAAAGTTTCACCTTCATCATCTCCCTTTTGCTCGATCATTTTCCCAAAATCTATCGTTCTTCCATCTATCCTTGCACTGGTTCCTGTTTTCATTCTTTCAACAGAAAAACCCAATTCCTCCAGTTGCTCACTTAATCCGGTGGAATTTTGATCTCCGGATCTTCCCCCCCTTATTTTAGAAAAGCCAACATGCATTAAACCATTTAAAAAAGTTCCATTTGTAAGGATAACAGCTTCCGAATAAAATCTTGTTCCAAACGCAGTCTCAACACCTGCAACCTTATTTTTGTCCAATAGCAGTGATGTTGCCTGTTCCTGCCATATTGATAAATTATCCGTCCTTTCTAATACTTTCCTCCACTCCGAAGTGAACTTTTGTCGGTCACATTGTGCACGTGGACTCCACATAGCCGGTCCTTTTGACTTATTAAGCATACGAAACTGAATCATACTCCTGTCTGTAACTATTCCGCTCATACCCCCCATCGCATCAATTTCCCTTATTATCTGCCCTTTTGCAATTCCTCCCATTGCAGGGTTACATGACATTTGTGCCAGTTTAGTCATGTCCATAGTAATAAGAAGAGTTTTAGCTCCCATAACTGCTGCCGCGTGAGCAGCTTCACAACCTGCATGTCCTCCTCCAACAACAATTATATCATATTTAAAATCCATCTATTCCTTTTTAGCTGATTCTAACCAAAAATCCTCCATTTTTTTCATCTCACCTCTCTCCTCTTCTGTTGAATCATTAAAGCCAACAAGATGTAATACCCCATGAATAATAACACGTAACACTTCTTCTTTTAAACTAACATTATAGTTTAACGCATTTTCCTTAATTCTTTCAAGACTAATGTAAACTTCTCCGCTAATTACATTTCCATCGTTATAATTAAAAGAAATAACATCAGTAAAGTAATCATGTTCAAGAAACTCAATATTTATTTCTTTCAGACTTGTATCATTTGTTATTATAAAGCTAAGGTCACCTGAAATTCTTTCTTCTTTCGCGATGACCTTTCTTATAATCTTCACAGTTTTTTTCCAATCTTTAACCCTGAAGCTAGTTTCGTCGTAAAATATTCTTATACTCAAGATGAAATGTTCTTAAATGTCATGGTTACTGAATTTCCTTTTTTACTATACTCAATTTTGTCAGCCAGATGTGACATCAGATAAATTCCCCGTCCGTT
>Ga0182021_10005167_pt1 | contig 15430 bp, 17 predicted proteins | sample 612E3MmetaG_FD_120493 | JGI IMG/M metagenome (GOLD analysis project Ga0182021, IMG submission 120493) | Permafrost microbial communities from Stordalen Mire, Sweden - 612E3M metaG (Illumina Assembly) | ecosystem: Environmental > Terrestrial > Soil > Wetlands > Permafrost | place: Sweden... | reverse complement strand
TCTTTAGCGGGAAGGCCGTTGAATTGAGAGACAGGTTTGAAAATTTAATGGGGCTGTAGCTCAGTTGGGAGAGCGCTTCGTTCGCAACGAAGAGGTCGTCAGTTCGATCCTGATCAGCTCCACTAATAAAATCAAGGGTATTCTGCTTCACTACTTTCCAAAATTGTCTCGTGTGACCAAAATGAGCCCAAAGAAAGGAATCTGTCATGGCTTCTTTGACCAAAAGACGTGGTGTTGACGGTGTGTTCACGTATTGGATTGACTTCTACTACAAAGGAAAAAGAATACGTCGTTCAACAAAAACTAGTGATCGAAAGATTGCAATTAAAATACGTGATGAAATCTGTGGTAGAATAGCAAGAGGTTCATTCAAGATGGAAGAAGTTGAGGAAAAGAATATATCCTTAAAAGATTTCTGTAATCAATATGAACAGTATTGTAAGCAAACAAAAAAAGCAAGCTCAGTTGTTGTTGACATTGGCGCATTGAAGGAATTTGTAGAAGTCGTCGGTAGCACAAAAACACTTCGATTAATCACTGAAACAAACGTGAGAACATATGTTGCCTATTTGCTCAACAAAAAAAATCGAAAGCTTGGGGAAGGCGAATATGAAAAAAGCAATCGTACTACAACTATCAATCGAAAAATTCAGGCAATTAAAACAGCATTCAATTGGGCAATGATTGGTGATCGGCGTTGGATTGACACCAATGTGTGTAGTGCGGTTAAGTACCTAAAGGAAGATAAACACCAACCAAGATTTCTAAGAGATTTTGAATTAATGGAGTTGTTCAAGGTTATGCAGCAAGATGGACAGCGTGGGCGAGAATTTGCTAGATACGTTTTGTTTCTTCTTAATACTGGTTGTCGGCGAAGTGAAGCATTGAATGTTACATGGGACATGGTAGATTTTGAGAACAATATGGTTACGCTATTTGCGTTCAAGGTTAATAGAGAGTCAACTTTGCCTTTGAATTCCGAGTTACGAAGTGTGTTGCATGATATTAGAAGTGAACATGTTGACATAGAACCTAAAGAGAAAGTGTTTCCTTTCACCGATGATTATGCAACAAAGCGGTTTAAAAAATATGTTAAGAAGGCGGGATTGTCAATCGACATACATCTCCATTGCTTACGTCATACGACAGCAACAGTACTGAGAATGTATGGAGTGGCATTGCTTGATATTAGGGACGTGTTAGGACATGCAAACGTTACGACAACTCAAATATATAGTAGAACTTATCCGACTCAACTACGTCCTGCATTGGAAACTTTGCAGTTCAAAAAATTGATGAGTAAGCCGGCTGAATTGTTAGAACCTAAAAAGGATATAGTACCGTATGATATAATTGACAACATCTAATTTAATTTATTATATTAAACTATGCTCATTCAACATCTCTAAAATTTGAAAGAGTAAAATAGGCAATAGTCTCGCAAGCGAGACTATTATTTTTGGCTGTAACGTTCAATATATCAAACGGAAAGGCAGAGCGATAATATGAATGAACAGGTCAACGCAGAAGCAACAGGTACTGCTATTGCTGTGGCACAAGCGGTCAATGCTTCTGTTGAGTCGTCAACAGCATTGGTTGTCGATAGACGCTTGGTCGAGATCAAACGTCTTGAAATCAAACAAAATTGGATGGGCAATATCAGTGACAAAGGTGCATATCAATTGGCACGCTTGTCTATTGCCTATGGCCTCGATCCTTTCCTCAAGGAGTTGGTTATACTCGGTGACAATGTGTATCCAACGGTTGCGGCATTGCAACGGAAGGCAAACGAAGACAACGATTATCTCGGTGAGGAAATCCGTCCATGCACAGATCAAGAACGGAAAGAATTCTATTACCCAGAAGGCCCCCCTGAGCATGAATATCTCTGGATTTGTAAGGTTCATCACGCAAAGCGTAAGTTTCCGGCCATTGGATATGGACGAGCAAGTAATGCAAACGTGAAGATGTCGACCATGCAGATATGGTTACCGGAGATGGCTCAGAAACGGGCGCGGGGCCGTGCGTATCGCATCTTCTTTAATATATCGATTCCCACGATTGAGGAGATGTATGAGTTTGAGGATGGTTCGAGAATGCAAAAGAACTCAGGCAATCAAATCCAATTGGCGACGCCGGAACAATTGCAAATGCTCGAAGAGAAGGTGTTGTTGAAAGACTACCTTGAAAAAGGTGTCGTTCTCAAGCATGAGTGGGATGGAATTGTCGACAAGGTTCAGAAGAAGTTGTTGACCTTTGCAAATGCAGATGCAGCACTTGAATATTTTCTGGGTGCTGAGAAGGATGGTAGTACAGGTGTAATCAAAGAACGACTGGCTAAGATTCAGTCAGCAAACAACTAACAATCACATATTTCAGAGAGGAGTAATAATCATGATCACCATCGAAAAACCACTTGATGAGATCGAGTCATGGGATCCGGGTTCAAGTGGTAGTTGTAAACCGGGAATGCATGAAGTCGTTATTGACGAAGTAAAGCTTGAGGATGCACAGTCCGGATATCAAAAAGTCAATTTGAAACTTCGCGTCGTTGCTGGTGAAAGTGTTGGCGGTACAGTCTATGCCAACAAGTCCTTGCATCCGAACGCACTGCCATACTTCCGCGGTATGCTCGATGTCCTGAATTGTTATGCGACAACTAAGAACCTCGACGAGCAGAAGCTGAAAGGCAAGTATCTTCGTGTTTTTGTCGAAGAGGTTCCGAAAAGCGACAATAGCGGGAAGATGACGCTCAAGGTTGATAAGATGTTCGTATCCGAAATCAATGCAGATAAGAACCTGCCAACAGATATTTCCGAAGGTGCGAAACTTAGACCGGCTCCCTCTCATGCCTCTGCCCCTGCGCAACGTTCTGTTGCGGCCGGCGGAAAATCGGTAACAGGTGGTGGTAATGGCAAAGCCACCCCGGCTCCGGAGAAGATAGATGACTTACCATTTTAATTAACCTATGCGTGGGGAGAATAGCAATCTCCCCACGTTGCATTTCAGAGAGAGAGGATTTATGAAAACAGCAAGTGTAGCATCGACATCAAAGGTGACGATCAAGAATGTAAAGGCATTCGTCAATCTATTAAATACATTCTCCGTCTTCGGAAAGTCGATGATGATGAAGGAGAGTGTTGAATTAATGTTCGCCGGTGATAAGCTCATTGTTAAAGGAAACAATGGCGAGATCAGGATGGCACGAGCATACGTCGTTGATCATGGTTTATTGGAAATGGCAAACACCTCGATTATGGTTCCCTATGCACGGTTGATTCAATCGTTGAAGTTGTTGACCGGCGATGTCGATATAACCGTAAAAGAAGACGAATCTGGTACGCAGCTCTTGATGGAGCAAAAGGACAAGGAATACAAAATCGTAGGCGAGAAGGTAGAAGAACCAATTACGTTCTCGAAAAAGCATACTGCCACGATACAGATTAGTGCCGATGTGTTTAAGCTGGGACTAAGAAAGGTTCTGGCGTTTGTTGAAAGCGTGAACACGATTCGTATTGCTATGACCGGTATAAAAATGGTTTGCAAAAACCGAATGCTGACATTCTGGGGAACCAAAGGAACGATTGCCTGTCGGTTTGATATGCCCGTCGAATTCGATGATGAATTTGATGTGATCTTGCCACCGGCAACGGTAAAACTGCTTATCGATGTCGATTCCAAGGAATTCGAATTATCCATCGGTGAGAAACAGGTACGTATTGATTACGCCGATGGATTAGGAGTTGTGGACTCAGCATTGATTGAGGAAAGCTATCCTAACATTGAGGCCGTTGTTGATGAAAAGGTCGAAGCGGCAACGAATAAGTTCGTTACATCTAAAGCGGTGCTTGAAAGTCTTTTTCAGATGGCAAACATTTATGCCAGTGAACAAGCACACGATGTTTTGATGATTGTGACTCCAGGTCAAATTGAAGTTCGCGGAGAGGATAGGGATTTTGGTGCAAGTTGTAAACAGTGGTCAAAGGGAGAACATACCCTTCTAAGTCCGATTCTGATAAAGCTCAATGCAAAATTGATGGATATCGCGTTATCGACCATTGACACTGAAAACGTTATGGTTTCGGTTGAAGATCGCGGTAATGCCAGTCCATTTGTTTTGACACCGGATGTTGAAGACAGCAGCGGAGTAAAGGTTCTTGCTCTTGTCATGCCTCAGCGGATAGATACATTTGATGAGGCGTATGAAACGATTATGCAGGAACAAGGAGTTGAAGCCTGTGTGTAACGATAAAATAGTAATTCCGAATAAAGATCAGTTTGCAATGCAAGACCCGGCTGTTCTCGGTGCGTTTGTTAAGCTGCTCTTGCTTTCAACGAAGATGACAGTGAGCGGTGCGTTTGTCAACGGAAAGGTTTTTTCCTTGATGGAAATTGCCGATGGTATTGGTGTTGAGGTAAAGGAAATACAAGCACTTGTCGAAACAAAGCTATTGAGTTGTGTCCACGGTGTCTATTTTGTTGAGAACGCAAGGGAATATTTCGTGAAACGGTGCTACTATCGTGAAAAGGTGTTTGCCTCTGTAATGGCAAAAATTCGGGAAAGTATAACATCTTCAAAGGATGTATTGGAGATCGCGGAAAAGCTCACCGAGTGTGGCAATTTTCAAATGGCAAGAGATGTTGGCATTAAAGAACAGATCATTGAAATATATAATGCTCTTGATGCAGGTCGAGGAAAGATTCAAACGTATATCGGCATGTTTAGAACCAGGAATCAGATACGTACTGGTTCACGAATGCTGCTCAGTCGACACTTACGGCTTCTGCAAGAGATTGTTAGTATCTACGATTCCGGAACCTTCATTTACGACGGATGGCAATACACGACCACAAAAGAAAAAGTTTTTTGTGCGATAGATTATATGCATCAACGTCAAATGATCGGATTAACGAACCATAACTATCTAAAGGTAATGTTGAAAAATGACAACAACGTCAGAACAGGCAGTGAGAAAGGCAGAACTGAAGAAGGATACTAAAGCACTCGCGGATGTTGTGACGCCAATAGATTGGAATGACGCGCCAACAGATCCGTGGAAGTGTAGTGTCTGTGATAAAATGAATCGCAATTATTTGCCAACGACATCGGCTTTGTTCGGTGGTGATGGACCGAAGTGGATACAGGGCGCTTGTCAGCATTGTGAGAAAAAGTTTCGCGAAGAGCAGTTGAAGGTAAAGGAAAACGAGAAAAAGGAAGAACGAAGAAGTCGGATACTGTCACTTCACGAACGTGCGGCATTGCCGAAAGAAATGGCATTCATCAAGTTTGCTGATTTGGAAGTAAGATCAGGCGCAGAGGAAGCGTTCACGGAATTATCGAATATCGGCGAAGATCGCACATGGATTTGTTTGCTCGGCGATAACAGTGTTGGAAAGTCTCGACTCCTTGCAGCAACAAGCAACAGACAAATAGGACTACTCAATCCAACTCTTTATTTAAACGAGTCATTGTTTTTCAAGGGAGTTCGTGAGAGTTGGGATGGCGACGGTGAACAGAAATTGATGTCGATATTCAAACTCCCTGACATTGTTCTTTGGGATGAGTTTTCGTTCTTCAATTATTTGGAACGAAGTTGGATTTATGAACGTGTTTATGCGATTCTTGAACAGCTTGCGGAGATGGATAAGAAAGTGATTTTCGCATCGAATGTCATGAACATCCGAAAGCAAAAAGAAGATGATAGTATGTCGCTTGAAGGCCGTTGTGGCAAAAGGATATGGGCGAGGTTGCAACGTCGTCGAACGAAATATATCAAAATGATAAACGAACCATTTTTTTAAAAGAGAGGAAGATTATGCAATTAGATTCAAGTCAGCAAAAGGCTGTCGATTACTATAAAGGACAGCTCATGGTAGTCGCTGGCGCGGGCAGCGGCAAGACTCGCGTGCTTACAGAGCGTATAGGAAAACTTATTGAGCGTGGCGAAAGACCGGAATCGATTTTGGCGTTCACGTTTACCAATGCAGCTGCAGACGAGATGAAGAATCGTCTGCTGGGCATCATCGGGCCTGTCAATGTCGAGTTGTTGAATATCGGGACAATGCATAGTCAATTGAATCGCATTCTGAGAAAAAACATTGCGATATGGAAACCGGATATGCATGCGTATACGATTATGACGGATTATGATCAACGAATTCTGGTAAAGGATTCGCTTGATGCATGTTCTATGGAATTGAATAATAAAACAAACATTGCCAATGGGAGAATTGCAATCGCGTATGTCAAGAACATGGCATATTCGCTCGATGATGTTCAGAACGGAAAGATGAATGATTTTCTGAACAAGCTCGGTATCAAATGGTTTCCAGATTTCTTTGAAACGTATGAAACGATTCGTCGTCAGAAGAAATGCGTCGGTTTTGATGATATGCTCTGGGAAACATACTTTCTTTTGCGCGAACAGTTCAATGTATTAAACACTTATGCAGAAGCGTTCAACTTTATGTTAGTTGACGAATTTCAGGACACGAACCCTGTGCAGTTTGAGGTTGTGAAAATGCTGCAATCTAAACACAAGAATCTGTTTGTGGTTGGAGATCCAAGACAATCAATTTTTGGATTCAGACAAGCAGATGTCACGTTGTCGTTGGAATTCAAGAAACACTTTCCTCAAGGCGACATCATTGAGTTGGAACATAACTATCGATGTGCAAACAATATTGTTGAAATGAGCAATGATCTTATTGCTCACGCAGAGTATCCGTTTAAACGAACAAAACCTGTAAAGGAATCCGGTATTGTTGAATTCGGCGGTTGCTTCAGTGACGATGGCGAAGAAGCAATCGCTATCACCGAAGAGATTAAGTCTCTTGTTCACGACGGTGTGAAGTATGGTGATATTGTTGTCCTCAATCGCACGAATGCTCAGTCACGTCCATTTGAAGAGAAGTTTGTCAAGTCCAGGATTCCCTATATCTCGGTCGAAGGTTCGTTCTACGAAAGCGCAAACGTCAAAGATATGCTTTGCTATCTCGAATTAATCGTTGGTGACAACTTGGACGCGTTTAAGCGTGTGTACAATCGCCCGAACCGATTTCTTGGAAAAGTATTCTTTGAGCAGTTCGAGCAAAAGTTTAAGCGACGGCCGTTTGTAACTGATTGCTTGCGTGAACAGTACTCAAAGTCAAACATGATGAAGGCAGCATCCGGATTTGCAATGGAGTTAATGGTTCTTCGACGCAATGCTAAGGATCTGAACCCGGGAAAAGCTATTGCATTGGTTCGTAGGTCTGTTAATTATGATGACTGGATACGCCAAAATGAAATGGACTTTGCGGAACGGTTGGAGATCTTGAACGAGCTGCAGTCAAGTGCAGAATCATTCAATACGATTGCCGAGTATACGGATTTTATCAGAGGCATCGTAGAGGCACAGAACAAGAACGGCGAAATGGATGCGGTCAGGATTATGACCATACACAGATCGAAGGGTTTGGAATTCCCGGTTGTGTTTGTGGCCGGAGTGTCCGAAGGTGTCCTGCCTCATGCACGATCTGAGGATAAAGATGAGGAACGTAGATTGTGTTATGTAGCTTTGACACGTGCCATCGATCGTGTCTATGTGTCGTATTATCTGAAACGCTTTAAGAAGGAACTGTCACCATCACCATATTTGGCGGAAATGTTACTCGAACAGTATAGCGGAAGACCAGTCATGCCGGTCGAAGACATGGCATTAGCTATATAAGGAGAACAACGTGAAACATTTAATTCAGTTATTGCTCATAGTGATTGCATTGGCAATACCTACGCAAATCACTATCGGAACATTGTATAGTAAGAACGAAAAACTCAAGGATGAAAAGCGATTTGTTGCGTTTGTGCAGAGTAGTTGTCAAGAGCTGCATGTTGACAAGAATCTTGTGTATTCGATGATGTATGTGGAAAGCAAATGCAAGGTGGATGCTGTCAATCGTGATAGTAGCTGTTTTGGCTTAATGCAGTTGTCACTGCCTACAGCGCAATGGATACTTCATGATTCCACAGTCACCGCACAGAGACTACTGACGGATAGATATTTGAATGCACGAGCAGGAATATTATATGTAAGATACCTTTCAAAACGGTTTCAATTTGACATAGGGTTGGTATTGACTGCATATAATCGCGGCCCGGGAAAAGTTACGAAAATGTTGAGGGCGGGAATAGACCCGTCAAATGGATACAAGGACTTAGTAAATGCTCGGTTACAAAAGATCAGAAATAGTAAAGCTCAAAGGTGGAAGGCGAACTGATATTGGATTTTATGTTCGGTCATCTTGGGAAGCAAATCTTGTTCGCTGGTTTCGATTTTCTGGAATAGAATTTCAATATGAACCATGTGAGTTCGAGTTCAAAGGTATAAAGAGAGGCAATCGTTTTTACAAGCCAGACTTCTATTTACCTGCAGAGAATAAGTACGTCGAGCTCAAGGGATGGCTTGACGCAGAATCGAAAACAAAGTTGAAGCGCATGCAACAATACTATCCCGACATTGCAAAGAATATGGTCATTTATATTTCAAAGGTGTTTTTGGGTGGAGTTAAACTGTCAAAGGATGCATCGGCATTGATAATGATGGGATACAGATTAGATCAATTGTGTGATTATTCAAGTTTGTCAAACAAGGCAAGAATGATAATGAGAGAGTGGGAATGATGATTGAAGACACTGTGAGGATCAAGTTGAATGAAATGCGTGAAGAGTTAAAAGGATTTGATTGGAATCCTCTTGTAGAGAAGGAATTTGCATTTGATAAGCAGGTTGAATTGGTCATCGTTCGAGTACTCTCAACGATACCACGGCTTGAAAACTATGGTGAAGAATTTATTCGTGTTTGCATGCACGATGCGGTATCGATGAAGTTGATGGTCTTCTTCCGCATCCCAAGAACCGATCGATGGAAGATAACTTTACGAGAACGTGTTATTCAAATTGTAGATGAAGCAAAGGAAGTTGTTCGATGTGAGTGTGGAGGACTTATCTATGTGCAGAGAGGACCGTATGGACGCTATGAAGCCTGCACAAAATGCACTAGGCGGATGAAGATTATTCCAGTTGAGCACTCTTCTTGATTCCACCAAATTTCAAAAGTTATATTATTTAAACAACAACCAACCGTAAACGCAGAGAGTGAATGGTTGTGTTACAATCGTATAATATAATAAACGTAGAGAGCGTATGATACCGCAGAATGAACTTGGCAAAACGACAGTTGTGATGAAGAGATCGTCGATCACATCTGAATTATTGGAACAAGAAGAAAATATCTTTGTTTCAAAGAATTCGAACAAAAAAGGGTTGCAACAATATTATACTCCATTGAAAATTGCATCGTTTATGCGCGATGTAATTGGACTTCAAAGTGGATGCGTAGTTGACCTGACCGCTGGCTGCGGTAACTTGCTAGCACCGTTTGCCAGCAAAGACGGCATATTGGCTCTTGGTGTTGAACTTGACAAATCCAACATTCCCAAAAAGACACATGAATGCGAAATAGCTAATGCGAATCTCGTAGAGTTGTATCCGTATCTGCTCAAGGTAGAATTTCAAGCAAACGCTATGGTGTTGAATCCACCGTTTTCGTTATTCTGGACGTGTCCAGAACTCACGGGGAGTGAGGAAAAGAAAATCGAATCACAGATGGCAACGATTCTCATGGCAATGTCTCTGTCGACCCATTCAGGGCACGGAGCGTTCATTGTTGAAAAATCGACGTGGTTGAATTCTATATCTCTGAAAAAGAAAGAGATAACTGATCATGTGTATTTGGTTGTGACCGCTAAGAATATGTTTCTTCCATATTCAAATGTCGAATGTGTTATTTGTTTCTTTACCGGTCAGAACGATGGAATGGATCCAGCGGAATATGAAATCGATATGGATGCGCCGAATATTGACCGACAACTTGAAAGCGCTACTCGATTAGCAACAGGTGTAAGACGTGATCATGGTCTTTATCCTTCTGAGTTTGTCAACGAAGAATCAAAAGTTGATAATCTCAATCGGTTTAGAGCTGCGGTAGCTGAATACAAAATAAAAAAGAAAGCCAAGCAACAAGTTTACAATATTGATTATGCAGGCGGAAAACTGAGTCTCTATATTTCAAACTACACCCAGTACAGAATCGAGCAGGATTACGATTATGCAGAAAAAACACTCATAGAAGAGATAAGGGGTGTCTCGCCTTCTTACTTTGCGTTTAATACACAAGCTCGGCGTCAACTATTTACGATGTTGGAAAATAAAAAAGTACTGACTATTTCTCCTGCAGCGCAAGCGGCAATTGAAAAGGCCATAGTGGATGCTGACTTTATTTTAACCCCAATGTATCCTCTCAAACCGCAGCAGCGTCTTGGCTATTTGGAAGACATAGAAAAAATAGTATGCACGAAGGCGTTTGTGCATAAACCGGAGTATGGTCAAAAGGTTTTGTTTGAACGCGGTCAATCGTACGATGTCAGGGTATCGACTACAACATTTCAAGCGCATTATGAAAAAGAAGTTGGAGCATCGGGTGTGCCAAAAGAAATGGTGAAAGTTGGGAAGGCGCTTGTAGTTGATATTGGTGGTGTTCAGTTTTCAGAGGATAGTAAAGACATTCAAATGATCGTTGATCATTTTCAGATACCTGACCCCAAGGATGTCCGACACAAGAAGCCGGCTCTCTATGACAAGATAAAGAAGCGGTTATTGACAGATGAATTCAAGCTCTTCACCTTGAAGGATTTTCAGGTTGAAGATTTGACAAGGGCCGCTATGAAAAATACTGCTGTGTTATCGTGGGAGCAGGGACTTGGTAAAACGCGCGGCGCCATGGCATGGGCAAAAGTTCGTAATGCAAAAAAGACATTGATTGTGTGTCCACAAGATCTGAAAAAACAGTGGTTTGAGGAAGCATCCCTACTCAATATACACCTTGAGGAAATAACCGGTTACAACGACATCCTAAAGATAAAACAGGCCATCTCGGGCACATATCTCATCCATTATGAACTATTAAAGGGTTGTCGGAGATATGACGAGTATGTGGATGGCTATTGTTCTGGAATAACGCGCATAAAGAATGAAGACGGTGACGTTGACATTGTTTCGTTTGGAGCTTTATGTCCGTCATGTCGGTCGACTCGAAGTGACGGATGGAATGGAAAAAGCTGCAAGAACTGCGGTTATCATGTGTGGAAAAAACGAAGGAAGCCATGGTATTCCTATATGAAGCATGCGTTTGATACGATCATTGTTGATGAGGGTGTCAAGATTAAGTCCAAGCATTCGCTTCAAGGTATATCGGTCAGATCGTTGCATGCGAAAAACAAATTGTTGCTTAGTGGTTCGCCGATAAAAGGTTGGATAACGGATGCGTTCTGGCTTTTGCATTGGACGCTGGGAAATGCATCACCTCGGTTTCCCTATCATTACATAGGTGGAACGGAAAAATTTCTTAGTGATTTTGGCGTGTTTGAGTATGTGGCCGAAGAATTCAGAAAATCGCTTTCACAGGGCAAAAAGAAATTATTACCTGAAATCGGAAATTTACATTTACTCTGGAAATTGTTTGCGCCGACCATTGTTCGACGAACAAAAGCCGATTGTGGAGAGGTGTTGGTGACAAAGAATGTTCATCGTATCAAGGTAAACTTCACGAAAAAGCAGAAGGAAGTATACGATTGGTGGATTGACAATTTTACGGATTGGTTTAAGAGTTCTCACGTTACCGAAATGGACGGTGACGGTATTGAAATGAAGAAGATGATTTTGGGACTGTTATGGAAGTTACGATTCACCGCAACGGTTCCTGCGTCTCGGTTATTGACCGGGAAACCTGAACCCGGAATGGAAAAGACTTTTTATCCAGGCGCCGTTGGTGAGACGAATGTTACAGAAAAGGCATTGTTTGTCATATCAAAGGTTAAGGAACTTGTCGATAAAGGCGAACAGGTTGTGATCTTTAGTTCGCTGCAGGATAACATGCACTTTCTCTGGAATTTGCTGAATCGCTATGGTTTCAAGGCGATGATTGCAAACGCCGAAACAAATCCAAAGAAGAGAGGTTTGCTGATTCATGATTTTAAGAAAAAGAAGTATTCAGTTTTGATTGCCGGAATTCAAGCCGTGAATCTTGGTCACAACCTTGACTGTGCTTCGGCAGTGATAATGACGGATTACGAGTGGGATCATAGCACTACGCGGCAAGCTATTGATCGTGTTCATCGGTTGACATCAAAGAAAGAGGTGAACGTCTACCTGCTCTATACCGATGGTGGAGTAGATAGGAAACAGTTGTTTGAGATCATTGACCGTAAAGGACAGTCAAGCGATTTGGCTCTGGATGGAAAGCTTCTTGATAATGAGGATGTCAATGTTGACTTCTTTAAAATTGCCAGAGATCTGATCAATAACCACAAACATGGTGTTGATGGACTGTTGAGTGAAACCGAGATTGAACGCAAGATAACGGAGTTGATGTATAAGAACGTGGCACAGGTGGTTGTGGAGGATATCATAGAATCGCCGAAACTGCTAAACAGTCTCACCGGTGAGACTAAACCGGTACCGCTTAAGCGTCTCACTGGTGAGACTAAATCGATAAAACGGATAGTATCAAGAAACCAAGTAGATCTTTTTGTATAGGAGAAAGCATTGATAAACAGTGAAAAAACATTTGTAATCCCTGAGAATAATTATGTATTGGCAATGGTGAAGGCCGATAGCCAAAAGGGTTGGCGAAGATTCTTTTGTCATGGAAAAGAAACATTGTGTTATGCGATCGAGCAGACAACGGGAATGGTCAAGTTCTCGATAGCTGAGAATGGCGTGGTCTGTGATATTGGACATGTTCGTAGCCACGAAGAAGCTGAACGTGTATATGAACAATTTTGCAAATTAGCCGAGGTGAACGATGGAAGCGGAAGAACGAGCAAGACGAATTAGGGTCGTTTTACGAAAGGCACATGCCAATCTGTCAAATTGTGACGCGGAAAGTCAACAGCCATCGCCATGGTTTGGCAAGCTCATTGATCGATTTGCAGTGATCTGGAATAACGAAAACTATGGACTGCAACCGGAACGTCAACAGTTACAGGCGATTGCTTTTGAGTTAGGATTGTCGTTCAGAACATCTGGTGATTGGAGTGAATGTTTTCGAACGATCTTCCACAACCCGACACATGGGGATATAGCATATATGGAAGCAATGGCATCCAAGAAGCTGGCTGCTATCATAAGAGAAGATAAAACTCAGACGAAACTATTTTAGGAGAGGAATATGGCAGAGATACAAGTTAAAACGTTTGATGATTTTGCTGAACATGCAAAGATCATAGGCAAGAACGGCAATATTACAGAGTGTCCGGAAAGTATTTATGAGTTTTTATATGATGCCAAGGAAGCGCAGGCATTGAAGGAACGCAAGCCGAATCTGCAGTTGTGGACGATGGTTGAGTATGAGGGAAGTGAATATGTTTGGTCCGGATTCCATCTAGTGAATCGAACTGGTTTTCTCTTTACAGAAGTCCAAGCAACAGATCGGATGTTCGATAGCAACCGAGAAAAGGATGGAATGGTAGAGATTCTTTACTGGGATGAAACGGCAAAAGTGACGCAGGCGAAAGACACCTTGTGAAGTTTAACGAACAGGAGGGCTTTCGAGATAAAGAGTACCATGCGTTTGTAAGCGGTAAGCCATGTATTGTCTGTGGCCGTCCAGGCGAAGCTCATCATTTTGGTGGATTACAAGATGGGCGTGGAGCTGGTCATAAAGCAAGTGATCAGAAGTTGGTACCGCTTTGCAATAGCGGTTCTGTTAGCCATCACAGAATGATTGAAAGGCTCGGTCGTAAAGAATTCGAACGAGTTTACTGTGTAAACTTGGAAAAATGCAGCGAGCGACTACACATAGTATTCGAAGAAAGGAATGGTTGTTCATGGTAACAGTTGAATTAGCTGGAGTAAGACCTGTGCATCCTCTTGACAATGTGTCAACGGAGGATGTTGGAGATATTGTCACGAAATCGGAAATCAAAAAGGCGTACGACAACGAAGAAATGGTAAAGAAGTCGAAGACATTGATGGTTCAAATATCCTTTACGCTTGCACAGTATTTATCGGAAATTCTTGTGGAACGGCAGTATAAAATCCTTGGATTTGATACGTTTGATAAATGGTGTGAGAGTCCGCAAATAGACATCGACAGATCTTCTGCATACAGGTATGTGAAACTGTATAAGGCATATATTGAATCCGGTGCGTTCACTGTCAAGGAAGTTGAAGACAAGGGCATATCAAAATTAGAGGTGATATTGCCAATGATAACGCCTACCGATAAGGATTGGAAACAAAAGAAAAAGCAGGTTCTTGAAGACCTCGAACTGCCACGCAAAGAACTCATACAACTGGTAAACGAAGGACGGATATCGTTGCAACGGGCAGCAGAGGAAGCGATGAGTGTTAAAGCCAAGTATGAAGTGATGAAGGGTGGTGAAAAGGGAAAGTCGGATTCTGAGGTTGTATCTACTGTGAAGAGCAGTAGAAAAGGAGAAGTTGTGGCGCCGTCACGTCCGGAGAATCCGCAAAAGAGTCTTGGCATAGCGGGTTGGTATGAATTGGTTCCGATGGACGATAAACCGCAAGTTCACGGAAAGACAGTGGCCGGTGTTTACCTTAATGCGGCGAAGGTCGTGATATCAGGAACGAGGATATTTATTGATGTTGAGTAAAATAACCTTAGGTAAGTTCTTGCCATTCAATATATCTAATATTATATTCTAATGTTCATTATATAGAACATACCAAAAATAGAGAGAATTGCATGGCAGAGGAACTCATAGCAGAAGAAAAAAAGAAAACACGAAAAGATTGTGCTCCACAATATTTTGAAGCTGCAGGTGTAGAAGAAATCGCAAAGAAACTAATTCCACAGTATCACCAACATCTTGAACGAATACCGATAATATATTTGTTCAACGGTGGCAAGATGAGAGAATGGGCGAAGATTAGTTCACGGTCAGCAAAAGAACGAGTCGTTTCCGGTTATTATTTTTTGATGGAAGTCAATCATGCACAGTGGTTGTTGTTGACGGATGAGCAACGAGAAGCGCTTGTTGATCATGAACTGTGTCATACTGCAATCGATGTTGAAACCGGTGAGCCATCGGTCATTAATCATGACATCGAAGAGTTTGGCATCATCGTGAAACGGCATGGTCTTTGGCGTGACAGTGTAAAAGGTTTTGCTCAGACCTGCAGCGAACAACTCAAATTATTGACGGCAATGTCGTAGGTTCAACACTTCATACCGAACATTAATTAGTTCTCGCTGAAAAAGTAGCTTTTAAAAAACGTAAAGATTTCAATAAATAATCGTTCTTTGAAAAACTGAAAAAAGTCAACCTCATGACAGGTTGATCAAGCCATTTGCCAGAGATTATA
>Ga0182021_10005166_pt1 | contig 15430 bp, 9 predicted proteins | sample 612E3MmetaG_FD_120493 | JGI IMG/M metagenome (GOLD analysis project Ga0182021, IMG submission 120493) | Permafrost microbial communities from Stordalen Mire, Sweden - 612E3M metaG (Illumina Assembly) | ecosystem: Environmental > Terrestrial > Soil > Wetlands > Permafrost | place: Sweden... | reverse complement strand
TGGCATACCCAAACAGGATCAACTGCAGCAGGGGCATGGAGAGCATGATCGCCAGGGTGGCGCGGTCGCGCAGGGTCTGCGAGAATTCCTTCTGGATGATGGCAAAAATACGCTGGAACATCGTTGTGCCTATCCTTCCTGGATGGAGAGCCCGTTGGAGATGATCCCGACGACACTCACGGCAAGCATACGACGCTGCTGCGCGGAGGGCGGCGGTTCAATCCCGCGCAGCACAGGCAGGATCGCAGCAATAAAACATGCCAAGAGCATGCGCGCGGCCAGACCCGGCTCGATTGGACGGAAGATGCCAGCTGCTGTCTTCATCGATATGAAGCTCTCGAGCCTCTGCATAACCGGCTGCCAGCGTGTGAGCACATATTCCTGCAAGACATCCTCGGAGGTCCAGGCTTCAGCGATCAACACCCGGTTATAAACGGTCCTCGTCAGGATCTTTTCCATCAGGAGGTCAACTAAATTCACAAAGGATTGGGGGTCTTCCATTTCGACGATATGCACCAGAAGCGAGTCGACCATCTCAGCCTGGTGGGAAAGGATGGCTTGGAGGATTTCCTTTTTACCGGCAAAGTACCCGTAGAGGGTGCTTTCACCCATATCGACAGTCTCGGCGATATCGCGGGTGGTGGTGGCTAAATAACCTTTTTGAGCAAACAACCCTGCAGCCGCGTCCATGATGGCCTTGCGCTGGCGCTCAATGCGTCGTTCCCGGCGGGTTTGTTCTTTGAGAAGAGGGGATTGGTCGACCATGCTTCCTTCTTAGTTCGGACAGTCTTTAAATTAGGAATAATAACCGAACGATGGTTCGAATTACGAGTATTTGCTCGTATTTATACGGAAAGTATATTTCTTTTTTCGCCGGGAGTCAATGAGATCCAAAGTGAAACATTTTTGTATTTCAACAACCATTCTTTTTTCGTCGGCATGTGAGCTATTTGGCTGAAAAGGTATAGGCTAGGAAAAGGTTGAATGAAATCATGAATACCTACTAACCTATCGATAGGTGTTCGTGTGGGAGACTCCTGCGTCGCAAGACGGGTTCCCCGGGGTAATAGCCAAACGAGTTGTTCGCCTGGCCATCAGGTCATTAAACCGTGATAACCTTGCGAACGTCCGCCTATCGGGGTGTCCCAAGGGGATACCTTAATATATGGGTATTACAATTGGAAGAGGGTGCCTAGCTATCGGTCCTTGACTTATTGCTTATGTGCATCGCTTAAGGCTATCGTCGAAAAGAGTGTTGACCCTGGCCCTGAGTGCTATTATGATTGCAGGTGTTATTAACATCGGCCCGGTGGAGGAACGGCCGGCTCGCATGGGGGGGCCCATCCTCAAGATCGGAGCACAGCGTCGCAAGGAGAAAGTATTATGGCAAAGACCGTGAGAACGAATACAAGGACAGCAGCGCAGGTTATACCATCGGAGTCTGAGGTCGCAAGGCGTGTTGAGACCCTCCTGGGGCGGATGAGCCTGGAGGAGAAGGTCGGGCAACTCACCCAGATTGCGGGCGCGCCATTCTTCCCGGGGCCGGAACCCGCGGAGGTCATACGGAAGGGCGGGGCCGGCTCGGTCCTATGGCTCAACGACACGAAGCAGTTCAACGTGCTCCAAAAGATCGCCGTGGAAGAGAGCCCATCAAAGATCCCGCTGCTCTTCGCCCTCGACGTGATCCATGGCTACCGTACGATCTTCCCCGTTCCACTGGCCATGGCCTCCTCGTGGGATCCATCAGTTCCCGAACGGGCGCAGGCCGTGGCGGCACGGGAGGCTCGCGCCGCAGGCTTGCACTGGACTTTTGGCCCGATGCTTGACATCGCCCGCGACGCCCGCTGGGGCCGCATCGTCGAGGGTGCAGGCGAAGACCCCTTCCTGGGTGCAGCCATGGCAGCCGCCCAGGTGCGCGGGTTCCAGGGGTCATCCCTCGGTGCGCCCGACCATGTCGTGGCCTGCGCCAAACACTTCGCCGGGTACGGGGCGGCGGACGGCGGGCGTGACTATGATTCGGTCTATCTGCCCGAGGGCCGGCTGCGCAACGTCTACTTCCCACCCTTTGAAGCCGCGGTGAAGGCCGGCGTCGGGACATTCATGAGCGCTTACATGGACCTCAACGACGTCCCGGCCAGTGGCAACCGCTGGCTGCTTCACGATGTGTTGCGCGGCGAGTGGGGGTTCAAGGGCTTTGTCGTCAGCGACGCGATGGCCGTCGGGAACCTGGTCATCCAAGGCTTCGCCCGCGATGGGCGCGAGGCGGCCTTGCGCGCGCTGAATGCGGGTTTGAACATGGACATGGCCAGTGGCACGTACCCGGAGCACCTTGCCGGACTCGTCAAGGACGGCACGCTGAAGCTGGCCGACATCGAGGCGGCCGTGCGGCCCATTCTCACCATAAAGATCCGGATGGGTCTCTTCGAGCAGCCTTACACCGATGAGGCGAAGCTGGCGCAGGTTATCGCCCTGCCCGAGCACCGCCGGGAAGCACGCCTCGCCGCGCAGCGGTCGATGGTGCTGCTCCGGAATGAAGGCCGGCTCCTGCCGCTCGACAAGAACCTGGGTAAGGTGGCCGTGATCGGCTCCCTGGCCGATTCGATGGAGGCCACGGAGGGTTCGTGGATGGTCTTCGGACACACGCCGGCTGCCATCACGGTCCTCGAAGGCATCCGGTCCAGGCTGCCGGGAGCGAAGGTCGAGTATGCCCCCGGCCCCGAGATCCGGCGTGACATCAATTCCTTTTTCGACGATATGATGCCCGGGTCCAACCCGAAGCCCGTCCAGACAGCAGAGGAGGCAGAGGCTGCCTTCCAGGCAGCCGTGGCCACGGCGCATAATGCGGACGTCATCGTGATGGTCCTCGGCGAGAAGGCTGACATGGCCGGCGAGGCAGCCTCGCGCGCCTCGCTCGACCTGCCCGGACGGCAGGAGGAGCTGCTCAAGGCCGTCGTGGCCCTCGGCAAGCCGGTGGTGCTGGTGCTTTTGAACGGCCGCCCGCTGAGCATCGGATGGGCGGCGGAGAACGTTCCGGCGATCCTCGAAGCCTGGGAACCCGGCAGTGAGGGCGGCCATGCCGTTGCAGACACCCTGTTCGGCGAGGGCAACCCGGGCGGCAAGCTGCCCGTTACCTTCCCGCGCAAGGCGAGCCACGCCCCGCTCTACTACTCACGCAACCTGACGCACTCGCCCGAGGAAGGCCCGATGTACCGCTCACGCTACTGGGACGGCCCGACGACACCGCTCTTTCCCTTTGGCTTTGGCCTCAGCTATACGACCTTCTCAATCACGGACCTGAAGGTCGCGGCACAACGGGTGAAGGTGGGAAACTCGGTGGCTGTGACAGCCGCCGTGACGAACACGGGCCCGGTCGAGGGAGACGAGGTCGTGCAGCTCTACATCCATCAGAAGGCCGGCAGCGACTCGCGTCCGATGCGCGAGTTGAAGGGCTTCGAACGCGTCCCGCTCAAGCCCGGCGAGACGAAGACGGTCACATTCCAGCTCGGCCCGGCCGAGCTCGGTTACTGGAGCACGAACGCCGGTAAGTGGATCCAGGAGGCAGAGGATTTCGATATCTGGGTAGGTGCCGACTCGCAGGCAACGCTCCATGCGGACCTCGCGGTGGTCCGCTGAGAGCGGAGGACGAGACCCGGGGTTCGAGAGGGATAATCGAAGCCGTCAAGATGCTGGCCGCTGAATTCTCTGCGGGGCGTGTGCCGGCACAATCAGGGGTCAAGTCTGGACAATCAACCGGAATCATAGATACCCGTCTTTTTTTGACGGGCGTCTATGATTAACGATTCAATCGACGCAGGTCAGTCTCCAGGTTCTTGCATTCCCACCAGAGAAAGACAGCTGTAAATAAGTAGGTACCTATTTGATATACAATGTCCAACCATTCAGCTTGTGTGAATATTCCTAGGACCCCCAGGATGGGAATTCGCAGAATAAAAAGGGCGATAATAATCGACCATGATACGATCTGGTGCCGGTCATTGTTCCATCTTGCTGTATCTGGGTTGGTGTCCATATTTCCTTCTGTGGTTGTCTCCCACATCAAAATAAATAGGATAAATTGAGTGTGAATTATGAAAAGTATGGAGCATCTCCCATACCAAATCAACCCCATTCAAGGATTAGTGTTTGCGTCCCGTTTCCCTCAATCTGTCTTTCCTTTTCGGCTCGTGAGCCGCCGGGCGGGTGCGTTATGAAGTTGATAAAGTCCGGGTATTGGAAAGGGTTGAATGGAATCACGAACACCCGTCAACATCTTGACGGGTGTTCGTATGGGTCACTCCAGAGTCTGGAGATTCGTTCCCCAGGTCATAACTGCTACGGGAATTTTGCATAGTCATCAGGTCCATTCAACCGTGACGGCTTTTATTACTCCCGCATATAATAGTGCTCCCAAGGGTGTGATGTATAGAAGGGTATTACACGGTCGCGAGGGTATATTAGATGAGCGGGAGGAAAATGGAAAAGGTGCTAGCCTCCATCCTAGGGTTCTGCCTTCTTTAGGGTAAAGGTCCAAGTGAGATTCCCCTTTCCCCCTGTGGGCATGCTGTAAACCTTGGACGCACCGTCCGTGGCTGGCAGGGTAAAGGTACGGGTATTCGTCACGGTCGGTGCACTACCCGAAAATCCATTCCCAGAACATGAGCCAACCACCGTCGCTGCCATGGTCGTCTGCACGGAAAAGTCCAGGTCTCCAAATTCGTCTTCTTTGGCAGTTACGTTAAAAGTTACCGGGAAGGTACCAAACCCACTGCACTTACCCGTCGCTTCGGCATCGAATTCTCCTGAATAATTACCTTCGTAGTCGCTTCCCTTTTTCTCAAAGTGAATGAACGCTATGTTGGGTCCATACGTGACGGTTCCGGTGGATAGAGACATGCTCCCTTGGTGGGATACCAGCAGGATGAAATGCGCACACGGGCGGGGTGGCGACTCGGTGTACTTCGTGCGAGTGCCGTGGCTGTCAAATTCTTCATCTATGGTAACGATCTCGCAGTTGCCATTCTTGTCGGTGGTCTCTTCGGTGTGTTTCTTCCGGTTCCCTTTTGAATCCGTTTGATCATCTCGATGGATGCTATCGCTGTTGCCTTTGCCGTCCGAATAGTCTATATCCTCGTGATCAGTGGATGAGCCGTCCGGGTTATCTTTGTAGGTCTGATCATCGTTGATATCCTGACCATCGGTCGATTGCTGCTGAGACCTATCGGTGATGGTTTGGCCGGTGTCGGACTGTGAGTCATTGGCTTGGGCATTTACGTGCCAGCCCACGCCGGATGGACCCTGTGCACCCGCCCGCCCGGGCAACCCCACGGCCGTGCTGAGGACCACGACCAGGACAAGGGCGGCCCCCACCATCTGGTAGCTATACTTCAGCGCATTCATTAATGCACCTCCTGCAAGGTCTCGCCCACCTGCTGCATTGTGTTTTTCTCGACATCCGTGAAGTCGGTCGACTGCTTGATGAACCACACGGAGCAGACACGCTCACCAATCACCAGAGAAGTGCGAATCTGGAACTGATGATTCTTTGGCAGCTGGGTAATATCGTCGACCCCCCACAATGCCAGGCCCATCGGTGGAAACTGTTCCGGCGTGCTCACAAAGGGACCTGGATTCGTGCTCCCCGCGCTGAGGAAGAAATCCCGTCCCAGCTGCCAGTCGGGCGGTGTCGCGACCTGACATGCTCCACTCGGATCTTTGCTCAGCTTCCAGCCTTCGGGAAGGGTGGGCTGCGTCGGCAATGAGGTTTGAGACACGGGAAGGGCTGGAATAATCCTTTCAAGTGGACAAACAAAACTCATCCCAAGGATGCATAAAACGATGATGATGGCTATTCTGTATTTGGGGATAATACGCTGTGTATCCAATCCGTCCTCCTGGTATGATGTGGAAAAAATGTGCATCCCATTAACGGCATTGCGCTTGCGACCGGCCTCCTCACTCTATCCCTGAACCCAAACCAAGGCAAGGGGTCTATGTTGGTTATCCTTCACCCACTCCCTCTCATCAAGTACACGGAGACCCCCGAAGCTCACCGGTGCCGAACGAGTTGCCGAAACTTCCTTTCCAGTACTTGGCATTTCTAGGCCAGGGTCGCGAGGTTCGGGAACCAACTGTAATAAGATCATTTGTTGCTGGTGGAAGCCTCCCTTGTGGCTCTTGGTCGGGTGAAATCAACGATATTCATTTATCTTAGTTATGATCAGAAAAGTCTGTAACATTACTTTCCACCCGAGGTGAAGAGATGAACGGCGTTTTGTAAATGTATTTCTAGGGAACCTGCTCTACTAAATCAATAATTGACAGAACCTCGCATTTCATGGGCTGAAGTTGTTAAACCAATATTCCCCCTTTTGTTTCTAGGGGAATATTGGTTGCTAAGTGAGGGATAATTTCTAATGGTCATGACGTCATCATCCCCCAACCACAATCATGACAAGGCAGTCATTCGCCCCGACCGCGGAAAGCGTAATCGAGATGGTCTGGTTTCCCATATTCCAATTCTCCAAGATTGTCCCGGCTGATACGAAAGGTTGCCCATTCGACGTCCAGCCAGCCGCAGTAAGCTGATCCTCATAGTATTTTTTCACCGTATCCTGGCTGGCCCCGGCCTGGAAGGTTACCATCCCCGATGTGGCATTCTGGATTTTAGCTCCGGGATAAATCGAAATACCTGCCGGCAAGCCGGAATCGGAAGCATTCAGACTGGTCACACTGATGTGGAGGAGAGCGCCGGCTCCGTGCGGTGTGATACTTAAATCCACCTGGTTTTGGCTCGGCAATATCCAGGAATACGATTCCACCTGACGCGAGTCCTGTGTGGGGAATGGCATCGGGCTTGCTCCCGGTGGGTATGTCGGCCCTCCGCAATCACCGCCACAATCCCCCTGACTATACCCAAACCCGGTTCCCTGAACCCAACCGGAGGAGGCCTTAGCATAGAAGGCGACCACTGCGGCATAATCCTGGTTGACGGTGAAATCCCACGTCGTGGTCGAGGTGTTCGTTAATTCCGCCTTACCGGGAATGGGAAAATCCTTGGGTAGTTTCCCTAAAGCATCGGCTGCTAAGCGGTCATATCTAATTTTCACCACGACTCCTTCATTGTCGTAGCCGAATTGCAATGAAAGGTACAAATTATCTTTTTTCCAGAATTGGGTAACACCACCCAGGTAATTAGCATCGGTATAGCGGTAGGTCCATGCTTGGTTCGGGAGGGTGGTTGTATAGAAATCCACCAGGGTACTTAATCCAGCAGTGGAACGCAGTGTGAACAAGCCGCTGGCCGGGTCGTTCTCGGAAATAGTCTTTGGATCAATCGTTGTATCGACAGGAAGTGGGAAGGATTTTGACAACACCTCTTCGGGGTTTGTTTGGGTACTTGGCACTTCCTCAGTCATAACATAAGAGGGCGCGACAGAATTTGACGGGGTAGCCGATAGGCTAGTGCCCAGACTACAAGCCAACGACCCAGCCAATAGAGCGATTACCCCAATGCGATATGTGTTAAGCTTTATCATGGGTCGATTCTGCGTTCTCATAATTGCATTCTCCTTATAATAGGTAGCATAATTATACTGTGTAAGTATTCACAATTAAACATGTGATATAGATTTTCCTTGCTGGAAGCATATTTGATGAGAGAAACCAAAAGGCCGGTCTTTTTTTTAACCGGCTTTTGATCGCTTCATTCAATTAATAATTAAGATCCGCCCCTATTAGATAAAAGCCCACCATGAGGATTTGCTACATCCAAATACCTGTCATTTATTTATTACCGTTGATACTATGCAGGCCTATCCCTTTAGTTTGCCGCCATTGCTTCAATATACTCAATGCGTCAGATTCCATATTATATTGAGATATATAAGACTTAGCTCTATAATGACCCTACTTGGAAGAATTTAATGGCCACGTACGAGGCGATTTTGAATGTAAATACAAGAAGATTCAAGACGGTCTGGAAGCGTCACCAGTACTGGAGCGGTCATTTGGGCTGGATCGAGAAGGTGGAGTCAGCGGACTGCTCGCCGCGGGCGCCGGCTGAGTCCACCAGGGTGTCCCCGTCGAAGATGCGCACTCTCCAGCGGTAGTCGTTGGCGGGCAGACTCTGATCGATCGTGTAGGCGGTCGTGGTCGAAGCGATCTCGCCGGTGTCGAGCAGGGGCTGCCAGATCTTCACCTGGTCGGCTGGATGGGTCAGGTCCTGCGTGATCAGCACAGAGTCGATGAAGACGCTGTACTGCTCGTCCGTGTCGTACGTCCGGCTGAGGGTGATCGGCAGGCTGCCCTGGGGAAGGTCAAAGGTTCCCAGGTCGGCCCACACCCATTCGTTCAAAGGGTCACCGCTCTTGGCGAATTCGAAGGTCTTGCCATCCAGGCTGATGAAATTATGCTGGTCATTGTCGCGGCGCTTGTAGAAGCGGACCCACACCCGGTACTGGTCCGGCTGGGAGACCAAGAAGTTGTAGCTGGCCACGCCGGCATGCCAGTCGTCAAGCAGGAAGCCGGTGCCGCTGAAGCCAATGACGTAGTCGGACGAGGCGGACCATCCGCTGCCCTGAAAGGCTTCCTCCGCCTCGATCAGGGACGTGCCGGGGACTTTTTGATCGACGGTCAGCTGGTAGCTCGTGGCGGGCGTCCCCTGGTTGTCCCAGGTGAGGGTGAGCCGACTGGTGGCCGGGAGCACCGCCTTGTTCTCGGGGGAGACCGTCTTCGGCAGCAGCGCCTCGAAGCAGTCGGGGGCGGACAGGACGGCGGCGTCAAAATGGTAAACGTCAAAGAACTGACCCGAGACCGTGCGGGTCGCATCCGGATAGCATTTCAAGACCAGGGCCAGGGCCTGGGCGCGCTGGTCCAGCAGCGTGGTGGCGGTCTTGTCGAAGAACATGTCCAGGCCGGCGAGAGTACGGTCCTGCCAGAGGGTCGGCAGCAGCTGGCTGAAGTCGAGCTGGACGAAATCCTTCGAGGCATCCAGCCCATCGTGCCGTGTGCCTGCGACCGAGAACAGGATCACTGGTTTTTCCAGGTCGAGTGGGTCGTCCTGGTTGCTTTCGAAGGGAAAGAGGATCATCGGGACATGTCCCGCCGATTCGGCGGTCAGGTCAGAGAGCTCGCGCCGCTTCTGGCGGTCGAGCGGGTCCAGGAGTGAGTGCGTGAAGATCAGGATATCGTTGGCCAGGATCGCTGCCAGGAAAAGGACGAAGAGCGGCGCGGCGAGCTTGACTTTCAGACTGTCGAGCCAGCTGCGCAGCACCCCCAGCAGGGTCCACAGCCCCATGGCGCCCCAGATGAGCAGCGGAGCCAGCCCGGGGAACAAGACGCGCGGCCAGACCGAGCCCAGGAAGAGCGGGGCGATAGCGATGTCGATCAGGTACCAGATCGGAAGGAATGAATACAGCGGCCGGCGCAGGTTCCACAAGTTGTTGACTAGGCCGATGACCACGAAGGGCAGCAGCAGGGGGTTGATGTACGGCCCGGTCCAGTTGAGCAGCGAGTCGGTCCAGACGATGTGCGAAAAGTTCGTCGCCAGCAGGTCGCCGATGTTCCGCCCCAGGAAGCCGAGAAAGCCGAGCAGGTCCTTGCCGCTGTTGCTAAACTTTAGCACCCAGCCGAAGTCGTAGACCGAGCGGGAGGCAACGTAAGCCCGGGTCGACAGAAGGTAGACTATCAGGATCGGCCAGCCTATCAGCAACAGGTTCGTGATCCAGCGTTTGGCCTGCTCTTTCTTCCAGAACACCCGGTAGAGGGCATACCCGAAAGTGTACAGTGCCGCAATCGCTACAGTCGGGAAGAAGGTCTCATAAGTCAACATCCCCAGGGCGATCAGAACCCCCGCCAGCTGGAACTGCCACCATTTCTGCTCCATCAGGGCAAAGACCGTGAAGGTCAGGCTGCCCATCACCCAGACTTCGACAGAGGTCTCCGGCAGTGCCTGGTGGGAGGCGTTCAGCGCGACGAAGGCGAAGGCGTAGAGCAGGGCCGACAGCAGCGCCAGCGGACGGCTGAGCGTCAGCCGGCGCACTAGGAAGAAGAGCAGCACGACCGAGATCAGGCCAAGCGTGGCCGCCTCGATGCGGCCACTGATGAAGTTCAGCCCGAAGAGGCGCAGGAAGAGCGAGCGGACCCAGAAATCGACCGGCAGGAACTGGTAGTGCAGGGTGGCAAAATCGCCCAGGTTGACGCGCAGGATGGCCGAGTACCAGCTCTGGATGGTCCACTTGGTCTCGTCGCCTTCCAGGCCATAGACACGGTAGGCCAGGTCGTGGAAGCGCAGGATGGCGGCCGCAACCACGATCCCGGCCAGGAGCAGCCCTTCCACGAGGGGTGACAGGCGCAGCTGATTCGCGAAGAAGCCTTTCCACCTGGGGTTTTTCCAGGCCCACACGAACAGGAATGCGACACAGGCCAGATAGAGCGCCCCGCCGATGAGGGCGTGTTGAATGAAGATGGCAACCTGGGCAGCCGCCGCCAGCACGACTGCAGCGAGTAGCAGCAGGCTGCCGGGGATGACGACCGGTGGCAGGGAAATGTCGAGGTCCTTCTTCCCGAGTGAGGAGGGCAGCCGGATTCGAGGAATGTGGATCCGCAGGTAGATATCCCGGCCCGAATCTGTCGGGACGGCACGGAAGACCCCCGCCAGCCGGCCCGATTTTCCAGAGGGTGCCGCATCGGGTAACACCTCCGCCCATTCCGGTGGCTCCGCGGGGGTCGGCGCCTGGCCGGCAGGAGCGGCTTCGATCTCAAGCGGCTCGAATTCCTGCTCACGCACGAACAGTTCCTCGGCGGTCTCCGGGCGGTTGAACCAATCCGCCAGCGGGCGCAGCCAGGTGGGGAAGCGGGGGAACCACGCCGTGGGAAAAAAAGCGACGGTGACCAGCGCCAGAACCAGAAGAGCGAGCAGGACGAGGAAGGCTGGCCGGCGGAGCGAATCCAGGAACGTGTCCGGCAACGGGTGGTCGCGTTCAAAGACGAACGGGACGTTCATCGAGGCGGTCAGCACCGGCGTATCGTCGGCGGCGAAGAAGTGGCGCTGGATCAGCGTTTTGCCCCACTGTGCGTACAGGATCGGGGAGATTTGGCTGGAGATCTGGGGCGGATAAAACACGACAGTCCCGTTCGGACTTTCCGGGGAGAGGCTTGTCTGGGTGAACTGGTCGAACGGGATGGATGTGAATGAAATGTCCTGCCGGAACTCGCTGACAATGTACGGGCGGAAGCCTGCCTGGGACGGATCGGTGTATACGTAAATGAATTGTTCGCCGTGTGATTCCAGGGCTGCCCAGGACATGATCTGATCCGGCTGCGGCGGGTACTGCGCTGGGCTGGTGACGAAATAGTCGACCAACCCGCCGATTGCCACTGCACCCAGCAGCACCGCTAGGATCAGGTTGCTTGCCCGGCTGACCCGGGTGTAGATCGCCGCGGCCGCCCGCACCAAGCCCAGGATACCGAGCGCGGTGAGCAGCGCCAGGGCCGGGATGATCGCCACCATATGGGTATAACGGGGCGGAACGGTGTTGAGGGTGCTGAAGCCGAGCACCTCCATCAGGAACCAGAGCAGGATCAGCTGGCTGCGCGGCTGTTTGACCGCCTTCAGGACCAGGAAGAACCCGATCACGTAGAAGATCGACCCCACCGACCCGGTCAGCGGGAAGGCAATGTAATGCTCGGAGATGAGCCAGGGTTTTTGGAAGATGAGCAGGGTGCGGATCAGGCCGCGCATGAGGAGCACCCCGTAGATCTGCGGGTTAAAGAACAGCTGGTTGCCCCCGAGGGTGAAGGCAGGCGCATACTTGAACAGCTGGGCGTCGGTGTAGAACTGCTCCCCGTTGAAGGTGTTGAAGAAGACGCTCTCGAAGGTCTTGAAGCCCATTCCAAGGGGGTCCTGGCGGTAACCGTAGACGAAGTAGGGGGTGGCAACCAACAGCACCCCCAGGCCGATCAGTAGGACGGCGTGGGCGGCCTGCTTGAAGTGGAACTTCCGGGTCCACCACATCAGCACGACGAAGGCCAGGGCGACCACCACCGTGCCGCGGGCCGAGAAGAATGTGTAGAAGCCGAGCCCGCAGGCAATGCCGGCCAGGAAGACCAGCAGGTTGCTTGAGCGCTGCAGTCCGGTGTAGAGCCAGTATAGGGCCAGCACCGTGATGAACAGCGCCTGGATGTTATTGTAGCCAAGCCGGGAAAAGTCGAGGAAGTAGGGACTGGTGATGAGGACGATGGAGGCAACGATTGCCACCTTGCGGTCAAATGCTTCCCGGGCCAGCAGGTACAGCGGGATCACCGTGGCTACCCCCGCCAGGACCGAGCCGAAACGCCAGCCCCAAACATCGATGCCGAACAGGTTCATTCCCCAGGCTTGCAGGAAGGAGCTGAAGATCGGGAAGGAATAAACCCCGACGCCGAAGGGCGAAGGTTTCAGGAGCCCCCTGGCCATATCCCGGGCGATGGTCCAGAAATTGCCCTCGTCGCCCATCAGCTGGTCGGGCCAGCCCTGCAGCCGGTAGGTCGCGATCAGCAAGCCGACGAGTAGCAGGCCGATCAGCCAGAGCAGGTCCTGCCGGGACAGGCGGGGGGCAGCGCTGACCTGACGGCGGCGGTCCCAGGCCACAATCACCGCTGTGAAGATCGCCAGCGTGGCGACCCAGAGCATGGGCAGGAGGGCCTGCGTGCTCATCTGGTAAAGCTGGACGATCAGGATGATGAAGAGCACACTGGCGACCAGCACCCATGGCCAGGCTGAGCGGATCAGGCGGATGGCAAAGGGACGGATATCGAGGGGGCATTCGTCGGGGGGCAGCAGCCGCAGACCGCGCATGGCGATCGCCAGCAGAAGAATCCCGGCCAGCATGAGCGGAGCACCGCGCAAAACATTGTCAATGCTCGGGATCGCCAGGTGCCAGTTATCGTTGAGCCATTTTCCCAGCGAGATGGGATTGCCGGCTGGGAGCGTCTGGCTGGCGAGCTGGACCTGCCCAACCACGATCAGAACCAGCCCGGCTAGCGCGGTTGGCCAGCGCAGGATGCGCCAGATGGACTTGTGGGAGTATTTGGTCGTAGTCACTGAATTGGATGGAAAACCCATGACAGTCTCGTTCCCGAATGCAACCCCGACTGGTGGAAATAATTATATCATGCCCGATCGGGGCCAGAATTTACCGATCCTTTCCTGCATAGGAGATAAAACGGCCGGACCACTCCTCCATCCCGCGGGTCCACTCGGACCGGAGGGGGAGAGACCTCCTCTCGGGTGTTCTGAACGCCCGCTTGGAAGGGTCTGCTCAATTGTTTGTCCGCGGCAGCCAGGATGCGCCCCAATTCGGTCTGCCGGGAGTCCTCCAGCGGCTCGGGGTGGTGGTTTTCGAGGTTCCAGATCAGATCATATTGGTTTGTTCCAAAAATCAACCGTTCGAATATCGCCGGGAAAAGGCCGAGCTGGTCACACACCTGGACTCCTGGAAGAAAGTCAGAAGGTTCATCGTCGAGCGGGTAAGGAAAGAGTCAACAAAAACGGCCCAATTATCCTTTCTGGCAGGGGATGAATACAAGTACTTTTTCTTTGTAACCAATCTAGACCGATCCCCGAAAGAGGGGATCGCGTTATACGATCAACGGGGTCCTTGCGAGAATTACATCAAGGAAGCCAAGTATGATATGGCAGTCGGTCACCTGCTGCTCCAATCATTCTGGGCCAACGAGGCGGTCTTTCAATTGATGATGATGATCTATAACCTGTTCTTGCTATTCAAAATGGATCGCGGAATGAAAGCGGAATACCGGCAACAGATCAAGACCTTCCGCCTGAAGTACATCTTCCTGGCAGGGAAGATCGTCCGAACGGCGAGGCGGGTGGGGATGAAACTTCCGAAAGAATACCCCTATCAAGAAGTGTTTGATATGGCTTGGCTTGATCAATATCCTCATCGACATTCCAGTCTGTTTTTGCTATTAAGCTGGTTGGCCAGAAACCATCTTGAACGTCCGAATTTATGATGGTGATCACGAAATTGGATGCGAAAATGGAAAAAGAATGCTAAACTAGAAGAAGTTTCGTTTAAACGAGTGCCTGTTTCAGCTGAAAATAATAGGAACATTGTTCAGACATGGAATCCCGGTATATAGAAGTTCATAAGGCTTATTTCCGATAACCTAACAGTAATGTGAACCTGGAATTCCTCGCCTATTCGGCGATATTAAAGTGAAAGGGAAATTGTATGCTTCTAAGAAAAATTGTCGGTATTCTTTTGGTTATTGCTGCAGCGGCTGGAATCCTTTTCAGCCTCATCGGCCTTATCGAAATATGGCGCTACCGGCCGGTGGTGACAAAAGCTGTGGTTGAAAACCTGGCATTGGTTGACCAGTCTCTCAACACAACTCAGGACGTTCTCACCATCGTCGGTCAGGTGGTGCAGACCACAACGATAGATGTTACCTCTCTACAAGCAACCACCCAAGCCCTTGCTTTGGGAATCCATGATACTAACCCGATGCTTGATTCCCTGATCAGTTTGACCAGCACGGACCTCCCGGCTACTGTCAGTGCAACTCAAACCTCGTTAGCATCGGCTCAAAATAGCGCACTACTTATTGATAACGTGCTGACGACTCTGACCAGCATCCCTTTTTTATCGGTGGACGCATACAAGCCAGTCGTTCCTTTGCATACTGCCCTGGCCCAGGTCTCAACCAGCCTGAATACAATCATACCCTCGCTGGTTACCATCAACACCAGCCTGGCTGATGGCAAAACTAACCTGGGCGTCGTGGAGGTCGAGCTGAACAAAATCTCTGGAACTGCACAAGGGATTAATGTCACACTCGGGAGTGCACAGACAGTAATCGATCAATATGATGCGGTCACCTCACAGCTGAAGGCGAATGTCGAAGCTGCACAACTCGGGGTCCAAACCTGGATGAATAGGATAACCTGGGTCCTGAGTTTTGTGTTCGTTTGGCTGTTGGTTATCCAGTTGGGATTGGGCGTTCAAGGTCTCGATTTGGTGCGGGGTCACCGCGAGGCTAAATAACCTTGGATTTCCATCTATCCATATAAATCCTGATGTGAGCGACGTGCAACAAACGAGCTTTTGATACCGAAGATCTGTTCGATGCACATGGAGAACAAATATGAATCAAAAAGGAAATTTAAGACCGGTGGAAAAGGAAATTTGGCCGCCTGTATCCCCTTCTGAGGAGGACCCGCCGCAGACTGGTCAGTCTAATGACTCTGTCATCAGTGCCAGGCATTTGACGAAAAAATTCGGTGATGAAACCGTCGTTCAGGATGTTTCTTTTAATGTACCCCGCGCGTCCATCTTTGGATTTATAGGGCCCAGTGGATCAGGAAAAACCACAACGGTCCGCTTATTGACGGGTGTTTACAAACCTACGGATGGCAAAGTGATTGTGCTCG
>Ga0182021_10005165_pt1 | contig 15430 bp, 20 predicted proteins | sample 612E3MmetaG_FD_120493 | JGI IMG/M metagenome (GOLD analysis project Ga0182021, IMG submission 120493) | Permafrost microbial communities from Stordalen Mire, Sweden - 612E3M metaG (Illumina Assembly) | ecosystem: Environmental > Terrestrial > Soil > Wetlands > Permafrost | place: Sweden... | reverse complement strand
CGCTACGATGATCCAGCGGTACCGTTTCCGGATGAAAACGTTTAGTGAATCGAAAAATGACCTTGGCAACTTGTTTCGTTCTCCTCAATAGTTTTTGCATAATCGCCGTTTGGCGGCTAGTTATAGTCTTTGCCAGTTTGCGTTGCCTTTCTTAAGGATTTCCCACAATCCATGGGAAATTCATCCAAGAGCGACCGCGTTCTCCACTTTCAGTTGAAAGTCAAAATGGTTGTTGCGATTTGGTTTTGAGTTTTGCTAGCTTGAGGATCTGTTATAGGATTAGGAAAAGTTGGGCTATCAATGCCGCAGAGAAGGGTATCGTGAGGTTGTCGTATGTGTATTTCATGGGTAGTGATTCAAAGATCGCGGAGGTTGAAGCTATCAAAAGTGAAGCTGCAATGAGTTTTGAAAAAGCTATTGGAGCGAAAGTTAGTGCAAAAGCCGTTACGGCGAACCCTGTGAGTGCAAAAGCTATGGTGCCTTCCCAGTGTTTTCTTGTGTTGTAGCCTATGGAGTGTTTCGGATAGGCTTTTCCAAATATTGATGCTGCTGAGTCTGCGTAAGAGAGAACCAATATCCCGACGAGGGCTGCGTGTAGTTCAAGAAATGAGACCAAGAGCAGCCCGGAGAGGCAGATAAAAACTCCTCCTTGCATGGTTTTGTTTTCCAGCTCGTACCCGTTTGCCATTGTCTGATAAGCTCTTGAAGCGAAAGGAATATCCCAGTTCTTTCCAGTTTTCATCGAAAACTCGAGGAGAACAAAAAGAGTCAAAAATACACTATAAAGCCCAACTCCTAAAGCGCGCGCTAACAAGGCATTGGGAATTCCGAGGACAATTAATGGAGCTATCGTTCCTGTTATGCCTGCATGGATGCTTTTCCGTTTGATTTCTGCTCTAACCTCGGGACTCAACATCAGTTAGGGACCTCCTTCAAACCGACCTTGTAGTCGGCGATGTTGGAGAGGAGGTGAAGCGGCGGCGTCAGAACTAGAATAATCACAACCCCAATGAGCGTAGGCATTTCAACTGCAGCAGCGAAAACCAGCGCCCCTACTATGAAGTCCAGTTGGTCAAAAGGGAACCAAGATTTCCCTGGGGGAATTCCGCGCTGCCTCTTGAAGAAGGATTTGACTGCGTCTCCGGTCATTGCGCCAAATCCCAGAAGCGCTCCCAGCAGGAGCCCGTATGACTTGCCGAAGCCAAACTGTTGGATACCGCCAAGTAGGGTTCCGCACAACGCGCCTCCTATGAAACCTTTAAGAGTTTTTGAGGAACCAAAGATTGGTTTGCCCCTGAAGGTTCTTCCGAAATCCAGAGGCGTTTTCCCTCTTAGTCTAAACCAGACAGGGCTTATGCTTGCGAAGTACGCTGGCAGTACAAACCACAAGGCACCCAAAAACTCGCCCAGAAGGTCCAAAGTCAGGCCTCTTTTACTGTTTTGAAGAATAAGCTCAGAGATTTGGCAAGCGAAAGGGGCATCAGCACAAAAGCTGCTATTAGAAATGCGAGGTTTAGCGGGTACAGTCCAAGAATGTACGAGACTTCCATTGCGAAGAACACGACGAACGTGGCTTTCCCAAAACCTGTGGGAGGCACAAACCTCAGCCCCCTCGACTTAAGATAAAGGTTATACGAAACCATGACCACCTCGCGGCTCACAATCAGAACTAGACCCCACCATGGAAAAATCCCCACGACAAACAGGCTGCCCAACAACGCTACAAGGGTAATCCTGTCAGCTGTAAAATCTATCAATCTGCCAAATTCGCTTGCCTGCTTAAGGTACCTCGCTATTCTACCATCCGCCACGTCTGTGCAGAAAGAAACCGTGACCAAAAATACCGCCACCAACATGTTACGTGATAAAATGGCGTAAACTATGGGTGCAACAAGGGATAGTCTTGAGAAAGTAAGCAGGTTTGGAACGGTGAGAATTTTCGTTTCTTTCAAAGGTGGCGTTTCTGCTATGCCTGCCAAGCCATCGTACCTGCCGATGCCCCTATGTGTGATCGGTAGGTAAAATGCTTTTCCAAAACGAAGAATAGCCAGATTTGAATTCACGACAGAAGAAGAACAACAGCCGCAGCACGAGTGTTGTTCTTCTTTCAGTCATCGAGAATCTTGACCTTTCATTTCATTCGAATTAATGGGTAGAAGAAGAAACAACTTTTTTTGGTGGCACTTCTTCTTCTTTCCAACTCTACAGCAAGGAACGGGACATGGGGATTAGTCATTGGCGTTTGCGAAAAAGTTTGACTAAGGCTGCTTTACAGCTTTTCGGATCTTCATTTCCTCGGTCAGCAGCCAGGTTTTGCCGTTGTCATGTGTTTCCTCGGAATGCCATCGAAAAGAAGTTGCTGTAATTTCAGAAAATATCCATTTCTCAGGGTAACCCTCAGCGGTTTTGCTTTCAAGAACTATCTCGTCGCCAACCTTTTTGGCTATGAAGGTTCGAACCAGCCCTTTGATTGGAGAAAGCCATGTGCTCCGCCACGCATCAATTTTAGAGTCAAAGACCCTGACCGTCGTCCCGAAAAGAACCATTTTCCCGGAACCCTCCCGACAACCCATCCAGACATCCTGAACCGCAGTCCCACCAAGAATCCACCCAAAATGAACCTCGCCCTTCATCCTAACCCAAGATCCATCTGCCTGCAGATACCGTGCCTCGACTATTTCCCAGTCACCCACAAACTGACCGAAAAGCATCATTTTCTCCTTCGAATCCGAGTCAGTACCATCCGCTCCCAGACCCTTGATATTCCAAGTATCCCTTGATTTTTCGGAAGCCACCTGAAATCACCAGCTCTGACTATGGACACTTGTATTTTTATATTTCATATTTTTTAATGATTAGCTTAAACCAGAAAAGCCTTCTTCCCTATGGGGCCCAGTTTTTGACAGGCCTTGGTAGCGCGGTGTATCGGACTAAATCATGAGGCGGTCGTAAAGGGTCTTGTCACTTACGTCAGTCCACTCGTTGGCGAAAGGCCTTTAGGACGCAAACAAAAAGTTGGAGATGTGTGCTTTGTTTAAGGTTTTGCGAGAGTTATTTCCATCGTGGAAACCATTCGCGCCCTAGTCTCGCCTTCTCGCGGAGGCATCTCCACAGTGCCGATTGCTATGTTTGTCACTTTAAGGTCTTTAAGGAAGCGGTTTCTTGCGATTTCTGCGCAGTCAACTGCTGTTGCGATCGCTTGGCCTCGGGCTTTTAGGGTGATTTCTTTTAGGGGTCCAGAGAACGCAGTTATTATGGCGAGCACGTAGCTCATTGGCGGTTTGTTTCCGACAAATATTACGTCATTAGCTTTTTCAGTCATATTCTGTTTCACTTCTACGGATGTCAAGAATGCCATCCATTATATAAGTACCGCAGATTCGGCAATGGCCGCAAAGGTCTTCCAAAATCTAAATCTTGAGTGCAAGAATAAGCGTCAGCTTTAATCAGACGTGTTCGTTCTTAAGCCAAACTGTGTTCAAATATTCCTGTTTATTAAAACGGCTTCTTTCACGTTTTTGAAGTGTGCATCGCCAGTCAGAATCTTTGCCTTCAGTTTTCTTGCCGAAGCCAAAACGTAAGCATCCGCCAGACCAAAATCCTTTTCTTTGCTTTTCATCTGAGCGTGAATTACTCCAGCGTTTTTTGAAAGGTCCTCGTCAGCATTAATGATTTGTGAATCGCTCAAAAGTAACGCGTATGCCTCTTCTATGTCTCGTCCTTCTCGGCCAACTTTACTTATGATTTCGGCGAGCGTTACGGCACACGTGAAGACTTCGTTACTTTCATTTTCCAAGGTCCCCTTTACTGTGGCTCCAGGTTCGCTGCCTATCATGTATTCTATCCAAGCCCACGCGTCGATAACGTATTTACTCAATTGATTTCAGCTCGTCTTCTTTTGTGAACGGAGCCATGCCCCTGAAGGTGCCGAAACCGTCTTTTCGGCATTTCTTAACTGTTATCTCCACAAACTCGTTTTCCTTTATTTTCTGAATTGTCACAATTTCTTTTGGCAACGTTACTACTAATGAGCCGCCTACCTTTCTTGTCTTTGCCAGACATCTGGGCAAATGTAACCACCAATACATAATGTTATACTAATGTTACACTTAATAGTTTCTGAACAGCTCAAGGCATTTAACTACTCGAAATCTAAAACCGGAAAATGAAGTGGACTGGGGGGGATTTGAACCCCCGACCTCTTGAGTGCAAGTCAAGCGTTCATACCAGCTGAACTACCAGCCCGCGAGTCGGTTCTGCAAAGATAGAATAACCCATGATATTTAGCTTTTGTCTGCAAACACAAGCCAGAACTAACAGGAGAAACCTGCGCTAGACTCTATTCGATGGTTTAGGCTAAGCGTTTACTTCGCTATGTCTTTTGCTCAATCTTTGTCTCTCAAAACAACCGTTATGATCCTAACTTGTTCAGTCAATTACATTGCGAAGAACTCTTTTCTGAAATCTTTGACTTTGATAAATTTGCCATTTTTCAGGGTTTGCTCTATTTCCTTGACGAATTCGGGGCTGAGTTGAGGTTCCAGTTCAAGTTCTTCGTATCGTTTGAGAATTACGCTTAAGGCTTCGCTCTTGTCTTTGAGTCCGTATTTCGCCTTGACGGTGTTGATTATCCGGTTTTGCCGCGCGGTCAACTCGACAACGTTTTTTACCATTTGTGGACCCCGTATACTACTCGACATAATATAGTGTAGCACAAAATAATTAGAGTTGCTGCAACAAAACAAGCACGAATTCGAAAGAAACACAAGATGAGCTTATTGATGGGCTCAAGTGGATCACCCAAAAGGGCTGACTACCCGTTTTTTGGCTTTGCAAACATGAGGCTTTCGGCTGTTGAAACGATGTCGCATGCTTGATTGCCTTAGGGAACATTTTTGTAAGTGCACTAATAGAAACTCAGCAGGGACCATTTTGAAGTTCGCAGTCATGGTTGAAAAGGATGAAAACGGCGTTTACGTGGCTTCAGTACCAAAATTGCCGGGTTGCTACACACAAGCAAAGACCCTTGACGTGTTGACTAAGCGCATCAAAGAAGCGATTGAAGCATACCTTGAAGTTGAAGGCGCAAGAACCAATGAAGGCACTGAATTTGTCGGCTTCCAATTCGTAGAGGTCTGCACCAGTTGAGCTTGAGGCCTTGCAACTGCTTGAAGAAACCTAAAACGGAAAAAGACTTCCACCTTTACTTGAAAGACATTTTGAAGCAATCGTCGAGATAGAAGAATTCACAAAAGATGTTGCCGGTGCACTCTGAACCCTGGATGAATATGGGGAATGGTACTTTAGTTACATTCCTCGTCTGGACAGCAGCAAAAAATTAACCCGACAACAACTACCACTGCCTCTACAGAAAATAGCAGCTGAACCTTTCATTAGGATGAGCTATCAAAGATGAAAGCATCTCAAGTTTGCATGACCATCGGGTCTAGGGGGCTCCAGAGTTCCTTCGGGAATTACCCTTGCGGTAAGAGCAACGTCCTCGCTACAACGGAATGCGACCGATTATGAAACTATGCGAATTCTCCTTTCAGTGATGATCACAAGTTGGTTTTGAACGTTCTTTAGGTTTAGCCTTGATAGGACTCTATCAAGAGCTTGAATGATGCTTTGAGCCGTTCCCTCTTTGGTTTTTGACGAGTATAACGGCAAGCTTGCGTCTGTAAAGAGTATGATATATCTTTGCAAAGTCGACGTCTTGTGTCAGGACTGCCATGTTGTTTTGGATAGCGAATCCGCTATCTTGTTGTCAGCTGCGCCTCTGAGGTTGGCCTCTGCTAAGGTAACTATTTCAAAGCCTTTCTGCTTGAGCCAGTCCATGACGCGTTTTGGTATATTTTGGTCGATGAGGATTTTCGCCAAAAGCCCCGCTTCCCTTGCTCAAACAGGAATAACTTCTTCGCGACCAAGGCACTCAGATGCATATAAAAGGGCAGCTTTAATGTCTTCTTTTTTCAGGTCCGGGTAGTCGTTTAGTATTTCAGTTTCTGTTGCCCCATTTGCCAAGAGTTGTACAATCAGCTGTACTGTGATTCGGGTACCCTTAATGACTGGTTTACCAACCATAACTTTTGGGTCTATCGTTATTCTATCCAATAGTGTCATTCAAATCACCTATCTTACATACCAGCAGCTTGTGGATATTTGTCTGCTCTTGGTATATGAGCATATGCACTTCATGGTTGCCCGGCTGTTGGTTTATGGAGGAGTAGGGCGAATGCAAATTTCATATTAGTAAAATGGTCATACGCTCTTGATAGAGCCGGACAATGTATGATACACAAATTATGCTCTTTTGCTGCTAAAAAAGAGGAAAACCAAATCGACAAAACAGACCTCATAAGGGAAGCTGAACGACTCGGGGTCTTTTCTCATTTGATCACCATGTCAGCGATTTCCTGAACCGTCTTTGGATAGTTGGCTGCGTATTTTTTGGTTTTTTCGTACCTTACGTCGAACCTAACTTGTCCGCTGCCCTGTCGTAGGTTCTGCGGCACTTGTTTACTTTGAAATGTTCTCTTCTGTGCTTCATCTTGGTACCACCGCCAGAAACGGCTCCGGCTGCATATCCACCGTCGCGTAAACTGCAAGAGCGATTGCCCAAAACACGTCGTCATGCGTTCCATTAGGATGGGAATAGCCGATGGCGCCGTCTTTGCGAAGCTCGAAGCGTTCCACGTTTAGTTCTGCAGTTATGTCTCCGTTGTAGGGTCTCTCCCACGTGAGCATCGGGTAGAAGAGCTGCTGGTTAGACATCCGCTGCTTGAGCAGACTTGCCATTTCGCTTTTTCTTGGCACACTAAAGTTTACGCCCTCAGCGTTGTTAATGTCAGCGTTCAACATATCCGCAATGATACTGGGTCCTTCCCTGGTGAAGTCCACTCTGATTTTCTGGAATCCGCCCCACCGGTCTTGCAGCGCCTTGAGATAGCCCAAAACTGTCGAGTAAAGCGTAGGCTGCTTGAAAATCTTCACATGCCTAAGCAAAAGCTTCCCATTCAACCGCTCGATAACACAGAGCACGCAGTAGTCTCTTGTCTGGGCAAGGTCAAGACCTGCGTAAAACTCGCCCTCGTAGGTCGCCTCAGGATTATACTCTTGCAGGTCTTCGCCGCAGTTTTTCATAGTGCCAATGCATGAAACGATCAGGCTTGACGCGAGCCAGGTGTCTTCGTCTTCAGCCCACTCTGCCTCCATCTCACGCCGCCACCGCTGCGGGTCATCCCCAAACTGACGCCGTATTCGCTCAATCATCTCCGGATTCAAAGGACCCAAAGGAGCCAAAGCCTGCTCCCAGCCAAGATGATGCCTCGCAAAATCTGCGTAATCCTTATGATTGCACATTTTCCAAAACAAAGAGTCACTGTTAAACGGAGTGCTAGACGCAATTAGCTTACCTTTTGTGGTTCCTAAACGTAAAAAGGATCGCATCGTACAAATCTTCGTCTGCAGCCGTGAAATTGGTTTCGTCCCACCAGAGCCTGTGAAACGTGTTGCCCCTGATTGTGTCAGAATTATTCGGAAAAGCCTCAATAACTGACCCATTCTTGAAGCTGATTCGAGTCTTCTGCACATGGCAACTTCCTCGTGGAAGGTTCTTGCAAAAACTTGCTACCCGCCGAAGATTCAGCTTGGTTTGACGATAACTGGGACCAACAAACCCCACAGTGAGATCATCGTTCTCGTAGGCATCTTGCAAAAGCAAAACTCCAATAAACGTGCTCTTCCCCGTCTGCCTAGCCCAGCGGACCGCAAGAAACTGGTTTCGCTTATACAACTCTGCGAGCTCAAGCTGATACCCAAAAGGCTTCAGATGGCACACTTCGACAAAAAACTTTTCAGTGTCCCCCTTGACCGCCTCAACCTTGGCGGCTTTGGACGCGCAGTAGGCCCGAAAGTCCTCCCTAAGCCCCGCTCTTTGATCCCGTACTTCATCGAAACGGAACATGCGACTACTCTTGCTTGTTGTTCTTGTTTGTTTCCGCCGCAAGCTGTCTCCTCAACTCCAAAACCTCTTTCTCCAGTCCCTCGTAGTTTACCGCTTTCACGAAAAGCTCCTCGTAAGCCTTCACACCAAAAATTACCTTCTGCAGTCTTGACGCTTCAGACCGGCTAAGACCAGGCTGATTTAAAGCATTCACCGCCGCAGCCATAATCTTCAGTTCCTCCTTAACCGTTGGCAACTCGTCGGGCAACTTCAACTCAACCCCAGAAACAACAGCCACCCTAACAGGCTCAGGAGCAACCGCTGGAACAGGCGCCAAAGGAGAAGTTGCTGCTGCTGCTGATGCAACTGAAAACTGTAAAACGTCAGTTGCAACAACCAAAGATTTCAAACCCAAATTGAAACTCTTCGCCTTTACCGAAACCAACGACTTACCCATGATTTCCGCAATTTCACGAAAACTTTTCCCCTCTTCTAAAAACGTCCGCAACTGACGTTCCTCATCAACACGCCATTGTTTACCCCTCAAACCCCAGCCTCCATGCAATCCGCAACTAAACCCAAAACCGTTTTAAAACTTTCCACAACCGCAACGAACCCAAAGATCTGTTGAACACAACTTACCCAAACACCAAACTCCCCGCCAAACACTGCCCAGACCCTTAAAACGTTATATTCCAAACCTCCAAACATTAGTCAAGGCAAATTGAGGTGTAAAACGCGTTGGAACTAACAACAGTTAAGATTGAGCCGCCAAAAGACGCTAACGTCATTTTGGGGCAGGCGCACTTCATTAAGACCGCGGAGGACCTCTACGAGGCTCTCGTAAACGCGGTGCCAACCGTGAAGTTCGGGTTAGGCTTCTGCGAGAGCAGCGGACCCTGCCTCGTACGCAGCGAAGGCAACGACCCTGAACTCAAACATCTCGCAGCCCAAAAAGCACTCGAGCTCGCATGCGGACACAGCTTCCTAATAATCCTGCGCAACGTTTACCCCATAAACGTCCTCGACAAAATCAAAGCCGTCCCCGAAGTCTGCAACATCTACGCAGCAACCGCAAACCCACTCCAAGTCATCGTCGCAGAGACAGAGCAAGGCAGGGGCATAATGGGAGTCATCGACGGCGCCAAAACCAAAGCCATAGAAACCGAAAACGACAAAAACGAACGCAAACAGTTTCTCCGCAAAATAGGTTACAAACTCTAACCCGAAACCCTTTTTAACCAACCTAGCCTTCAAAAACCTGTATCACCCGGTGTTTTTAATGAGCACAACCGACCAAGAAAACTTAATGGAAGCCAGAAAACAAAAACTTCTCGACCAACGCGAACAAATAGACCAGCTCAAAGCCAAAATGAGCAAAATCAAACACAAAATCGCCGTCATAAGCGGCAAAGGCGGCGTCGGCAAAAGCACCGTAACAGTCAACCTCGCAGCAGCCCTAGCCCAACACGGCTACAAAGTAGGCATCCTAGACGCCGACATACACGGACCCAGCGTCCCACGCCTCCTCGGACTCACCGGAAAAGAAGTAAAAACCGGCCCCCCAGGCGCATTCCCAGTCAACGGACCCCTCGGCCTCAAAGTCATGTCCATAGACTTCTTCCTCCCCGAAGCAGTCCCAGCAATCTGGCGCGGACCCCTAAAAATGGGCGCCATCCGCCAATTCCTCGCCGAAATCGTATGGGGCGACCTCGACATCCTCCTAATCGACCTACCACCAGGAACAGGAGACGAACCCCTCACCATCGCACAATTCCTACCCGAAATGGACGGCGTCATCGTCGTCACCATGCCAACCGAACTCTCCGCCACCATAGTCAAAAAAGCCATAACCTTTGCACTCCGACTAAACATGCCCATCATTGGCGTAGTCGAAAACATGAGCGGCTTCATCTGCCCCCACTGCGGAACCAAAACCGAAATCTTCCAATCCGGAGGCGGCAAAAAAATGGCACAAGAATCAGGCGTAGCCTTCCTAGGCAGCCTCCCAATAGACCCCACAGTAGGCGCAGACGCTCAACAAGGCAAACCATTCATGATAGCCCACTCAGACTCAGCAGCAGCCAAAGCATTCAAAGACGTAGTGCAACAAGTCGAAACTTACCTAAAACAAAGAGAACAACCCACAAAACCAGAAACAAACAAAACTCAACAGGAAAAACCGAGAAAAACTAAAACAAAATAAAAGGGTTAAGAGCAAAACGTTCCGTTGTTGCTCTGATGGGTTTATGGTTTTGCCAACGCAATCTCTATCGTGGAAACCATTCGGCTTTTTGTCTCGCCTTCGCGTGGGGGCATTTCGACTGTTCCGATGGCTATGCTTGCAACTTTGAGGTCTTTCATAAATCTGCTTCTTGCGATTTCAGCAACATCGACAGCTGTGGTTATTGCTTGGCCTCGTGCTTTCAGTGTGACCTCTTTAAGGGTGCCTGAAGAGAACGCGGTTATGATTGCTAGCACATAGCTCATTGGTGGTTTGTTTCCGACGAAGATTACGTCTTGTTGTTTTTCTGTCATATTTTTACATCCTTTTGTGTGTACTGATTGGTGACGTCCTGTTTTCGCTTCTGTTGGACAGAACGTTTAGTCCATAATGGTAGAACTAGCATATAAAGAAAATAGAACAAGCATCCATAACCCAAAAAACAAAACTTCACGCTCCAAACAAAATTAATCGCATGTCTTCGAGAACGGTTGGCACCCTAATTTCGGGGTGACTTGGGAAAAGCCATTTAAAAAAGTCAGTATACGACTAACTGACAGGAGCAGCGTTATCCGTGGCGGAAAAAGGGGACAGCAAGAAACCAGAGCATAAAGCGAAATTTGACTATCGGTCCTCCCGCTTCTTCGCCGTTCTGTTCCCAGCAATTTACGCCGCGGTCTTAGGAATCTTCTTCTTGGTATACGACATCATTCCCGGACCAGAATTCGTCGTTTTAGTCTTCCTAATTTACGCCGCATACAACAACAAGACCTGGAGATTCGTGAAAGACTGGATACCCTTCCTAATCGTATTCATGTCCTACGAAGCCATGAATGGCCTGGTCGGCAAGATTTCCATGAACAACTTGCACGAAGGACCATACAAGCTGGAACTTGCCATTTTTGGCGGACATTCCCCCACATTGCTTCTGCAGCAGTTTTGCAGACTGCCAGTTCTAGATTACATGGGCGCTTTCTTCTACACAATCTATTTCTTTGTGCCCACAATCTTCGGATTCGTCATCTGGCGCGAAAGCCACAAAGACTACTGGAAATACATCGTCGCCATAGGAGTTTTGACATACAGCGCACTGCTGACTTTCTTGGTTTACCCGGTGGCGCCGCCGTGGCTAAATCCCAATTTGACTTCACCAGCAGCCACACCTGGGGTCATTCGGATTTTGACTGCTTCTGTTGACAAAAGCATCGGGATTCCGGTCTACAAAACCATTTACGATTTTCTGGGACCTAACTTGTACGCGGCGTTTCCAAGCATGCATTCAGCGCTGCCTTGGCTCGTGTTTCTGTTCGCTTTCAGCATCTGGAAATGGAAGTCACTTCCTGTTTTGGTGCTGCCCGTAGGAACATGGTTCAGTGCCGTTTACTTAGGGGAGCACTACGTGGTTGATGTGTTAGCCGGGATAGCTTACGCAACGGTGGCATTCTTGGCGGTAGAGAAGCTGTTGCCCTTCTTGGCCTTACACATAGATTTCTTGAAAAAACACATTCCAAAAGAAGAACTCATCCCAAAAAAGTAATCCCCACCGCATTTTCAGCCAATTTACCCCATGCAAAAGCCTCCCCGTTTTCAAGAGTCCAAAAAACCCTGTTTCTCTGCGCGAACCTTAAATCTGGGTTCCTTCATTCCCCTAAACCACAGAATCAACCCAAAGGGGCAACTTGGCGGCAACAGAAATGGGCAGCACATTATCAGAAAAAATCATCACCACTCACCTCTCCAGCGGAAAAGCCAAAGTCGGCGAGCAAATCGGCTTACGCATAGACCACACGCTCACACAGGATTCCACAGGCACCCTCGCCTACCTGGAATTCGAAGCGATGGGCGTGCCTAAGGTCCGCACGAAACTGAGCCTAAGTTTCGTTGACCACAACATGCTGCAAAACGACTTTCGCAACGCAGACGACCACCGTTACCTGCAGGGTGTCGCAGCAAAGTATGGCATAGTTTTTTCGCGTCCAGGAAACGGTATTTGCCACCAAGTTTATTTGGAACGATTCGCCAGACCAGGCTACACTTTGCTGGGAAGCGACAGCCACACCCCAACAGCAGGAGGCATGGGCATGATTGCCATTGGAGCCGGCGGACTCGACGTGGCAGCAGCCATGGCAGGAGAACCCTTCCACCTTGAAATGCCCCAAATCGTCAACATCAAACTAACCGGCGCGCTCTCGCCCTTCGTTTCCGCCAAAGACGTAATACTAGAGGTCCTGCGCAAGCTAACCGTAAACGGCGGCGTTAACAAAATCCTCGAGTACTCGGGTCCAGGCGTAAAAACCTTAACCGTCCCAGAACGCGGAACCATAACGAACATGGGCACCGAAACAGGCGCCACCACATCATTGTTCCCCTCAGACGAAGTCACCAAAGCCTTCCTAACTGGAGAAGGAAGAGCAGACCAGTGGGTTCCCCTTCAAGCAGACGCCGACGCAGCCTACAGCGAAACCATTGACATAGACTTATCCAAAGTTGAGCCACTAATTGCACTACCCCACAGCCCCGACAACGTCAAAGCAGTCCGCGAAGTCGAAGGCACACCCGTAGACCAAGTCTGCATTGGTAGCTGCACCAACAGCAGCCTGCGCGACCTCAAAATGGTAGCCGCCCTGCTAAAAGGCAAAAAAATCAACGACCACGTCAGCCTAACAATTTCGCCAGGGTCAAGACAAGTTCTCGAAAACCTCGCCGCCTCAGGCGAACTCACAGACCTAATCCGTGCTGGCGCCCGAATCATAGAAAACGCGTGCGGTCCATGCATCGGTATCGGGCAAGCTCCGCCTAGCGGCGCTGTCTCGTTGCGGACGTTCAACCGCAACTTTAAGGGGCGTTCAGGAACCAAAGACGCACAAGTTTACCTCGTGAGCCCAGAAACCGCTGTCGCTGCGGCGTTAAATGGAATAATTACTGACCCCCGAAAACTCAAAGAATACCCAAAAATCAGCCTCCAAGAAAAGTTCCTCATAACCGACAGCATGTTCATCTACCCCTCACCGCAAACACAAAACGTCTACATAGTCATGGGACCAAACATCAAGCCCCTTCCAACTTTCGAGCCACTGCCAACCAAAGTGACTGGCGAAGTTCTGTTGAAACTGGGCGACAACATCTCCACCGACGACATCTTGCCAGGAGGCAGCGAAGTCATGTCGCTCAGAAGCAACATTCCCGAAATCAGCAAGTACACTTTCAGACCAATAGATGCAGGATTTGCTCAACGGGCACTGGAAAAGGGCGGCGGCTTCATCGTCGGCGGCGAAAACTACGGGCAAGGCTCCAGCCGAGAACACGCGGCGCTAGCGCCAAAGTACCTCGGAGTCAAAGCAGTTCTAGTGAAGAGTTTTGCCCGGATTCACATGGCGAACTTAATTAACTTCGGCATATTGCCACTGACCTTCGCCGACAAAGAAGACTACAACCACATCGCCCAAGGCGACTTGCTCGAACTTGCGACGGGCAGCTTAGAAAAGAACCTAGTCATGAGAAACACTGCTACGGGTGCAATCGTATCCGTTGTGCTAGACTTGAGTGACTTGGACAGGTCGATGATTATGGCAGGAGGCAAACTCGCAGCCATAAAACAAAAACAAACCCAAGCCTAAACCTGTTTCTTCTTTCTCCTTTTACTAATCAATACCACAGCAGCCGTGATCGCAACAAAAGCCGCCGCGAAAATCGCCAAAGCATAAGCCGAATTTAGGAAAGGTTGCGAAGGCTCAGAAGTTGCAGAAGGCGACGGCGACGCTGGAGGAACCGCGGAAATCTGCATCAGCGGGAAGCGGTCTTGGTTCTTGGGGTCAATAACATACGGCGTATCGCCAATACCGTCTCCATTGCTGTCCGTACCGTTGTAGTCGCTCCAAAAGTTACCTCTTGAACCGTTATCCCACGTATGGATTGCCTCAGTAAGGTTATACTGAGCGCAGGTGCAGCCACTAAACTGAACCTCGTTGTCGACAAAGCTGTTGCCGCTAAGAGTTATATTCAACGGCACAGTTCCAGGACCGTTTACCCCCAGAAAGAGACCCTCATCGTTACCAGCAATGTAGTTTTTGATGATGTTGTTTGAATCTCCCGAAAGCAAAACGCCGATTATGTTCCCAGTCACCGAATTGCCTTCCGCGGTGTTATTTGAGACCCAAACATACATGCCAACGTAGAAGCCCTTGATGTTCAAATTCTCAACCGTCACGTTCTGTGGTTTGGTTGCTGCTGAGAAATCTACCCCAATGGTCCAGGTCGACGTGTTGTCAGACGGCTTTGGTGGTCCTTGCCCAATCATCCACCCCCCTGGTCCTGTTCCATTGTAGGTTCCCTGAAGGGTGTAGCCTGCCCCGTCGAGCAAAACGTTGCTTTTCTCAATCGTAATCAACCCGTAGATGTCGCCTGTGACAACGTACTTGTCACCCACTTGCTGGATGGGCGTCGATGCGGGATCGATCGTTCCGTCAGCGCGGATGACCACCGTTTGAAGAGGTGTTTGGGATTGCGCGGGCTGAACAAACATAAGCGGAGCTAAAAGTGCCAAAGAAAGAAGAATCAATGCGGCTACTTTCAAGATTTTATTTTCCATTCTCTTCATGTTTCTCGCCATCGCTTTTAGGGTTTTTCCAGCCAATTCCGGCTTCTGCACACAGTTTTACCCGCAAACTTGAATTGTAAGCAGTCCTTTTCAGGGCACATTTCGACACACCTCAGACACATCAGACAATTCGAGGTAGCTACATCTCCGCTTTTTCCCTCATAAACTTCAGTGACTTGCGTTGGGCAGACGCGTTTGCAGACGCCGCATTTCGTGCATTTCTCTTCTGCTTTTTCTAACCTGACTCCCGAAATCCACCTGAAGGGCGGAAACCGATTGAACAAGGCGATTAAGCCGCCCAGAGGGCAGATTCGGCACCATGAGCGTCGGAAGAAAAACGCCGCAGCAGTAACAATCGCAAGCGCAAATAAGTTCAGTGAGGTAACATACTGTCCAAGCTGCCAGAATTGTCCCGTCGTCGTGCCCAAAACCCAGCCTGACTGCATCACTCCTGCGCCGACTTCGACGAGAAGACAAAGGGGCTTCATGGGACACACTTGGCAGAACGGCGCCGGATAATAAGTGGAAATGAACCCTCCCTGCTGAGTCCCAGGAACAAGTTGTGTTCCCGCGATGAGTTGCGAAGCAAAAACCACGCTGAGGATAATAATTAATGCCATGATAATGTAGCTGAGTTGATGGAACTTCGCGTTGAAACCAGGCG
>Ga0182021_10005164_pt1 | contig 15431 bp, 10 predicted proteins | sample 612E3MmetaG_FD_120493 | JGI IMG/M metagenome (GOLD analysis project Ga0182021, IMG submission 120493) | Permafrost microbial communities from Stordalen Mire, Sweden - 612E3M metaG (Illumina Assembly) | ecosystem: Environmental > Terrestrial > Soil > Wetlands > Permafrost | place: Sweden... | reverse complement strand
GACGGTAGGCCGCCCCGCTGTGCAGGAAGCCCCAGTCGACCACGGCATCGTAATGCTTCGCGCCCAGATTGAACAGTCGGTTGACGAATTCCGGTTTCGCCTCGGGCGTGGCGTAGTGGACGGCCAGCGTGGGATGAGGAAGCATTGGATAACGTGACTCAATCATGGTCAAATGCCAGTCGAAGGCCGGGAAAGCAGCCTGTCGGACTTAGCAACTGGAGTTCCGTCGTAAGAAGATATCTTGGAGTGCGGCGCGACGGGCCGTTCCCGACAGGCTGCTAAACGAAAAGGCCTGCGGCCTTTTCGAGACAGGCCCGGAGATCGGCCGAGGGAATGATACAAGCAGCGTTCGATCCACAAAAACGGGAAACTCGATCGGCGGCAGATGGAAAATCCGGGGAAATGTCAGCACCGGATGATCCCCTGCAAAATGGCGCAGCCATTTTGTTTAGCAGCGTGGAGGACGGAGTCCGACACGCTGCTAGAACGGATAGCCGATCGAGATCTGCCACGTCCCCCGCGGATCGCCGGGCCGTGGATTCAGGTTGTGGCCATATTCCACCCGGATCGGGCCGATCAATGTCTGATAACGCAAACCCAGACCGGCGGTGTAGAGTCGCTCGGAGAACGGATAATCTTTCAACTGTGCCGCCGTGCCGAGCGCGTCCACGAACACCACCGCCGACCAGTTCGGTGTCAGCGCCTGCTCGAGCTCGGAGTTGATCAACACGTAACTCTTCGCGCCGACAAAGAGCCCGTCGGCCCCGCGCGGCGCGGCCTCGCCGTTCTGGTAGCCCCGGATGCTGTTGTCGCCGCCGGGGAAAAATCGTTTGTTCACCGGCAGCGTCGCATCGGTGGAGCCCAGCGTCGTGATCACGCCGTGGGTCACGCCGACGTGAACCCAGTGGCCTTCGCCCCAGGGCGTGTGATAGGCCGCGCCCAGTTCGAGCCGCTGGTACTCCGCCGTCCCGCCCAGGCTCCGGGCGGCCAGCTCGACCTGCGTAAACCAGCGGTAGCCGCGGCGCGGACGCAACGGATTGTCGCGATGATCGCCGGTGAGCCCGAAATCGACACTCGCGACGTTCATCTGCTCCGGGTCGGTCGCCTGGGTGGCCAATTCGTTCCTATTATTGCGCAGCACCTGAAACGTGTAGCCGGCCGTCCCTTCCGCCCGCAGCCACGGGACCGGCCGCTTCAGCGTGATGCTTGCGCCATACTCCTGCCGCTCAAAGGCGACCTCCTGCCGCTGCAGCGCGAAAAGCCTCGCCGCACCGTCGATCGATTCGCCGAACAGCTCCGGCACCGAATAGGTGTAGTCGCCGCTGGTGCTCTTCATCGATTGCACGAGAATGATCCGACTCTGATGCGCCAGTCCCCAAAGGTTTACCTGGCGGAACTCGACTCCGCCGCGCACCTGCTCGTAGCTGCCGTAGCCGAACAGCAGGCTGGCCTCGTAGCGCTGGCTTTCCTTGAGCGTAAACACCGGATCGCGAACCACCCCGTCCACCGGTTCGTAGCGGAGATCGACCTGGTCGAACACCCCGAGCCGCGAAATCCGGTACCGCGCTTTCGCCAGCGCCAGGGGATCGAGGGGATCGTCCGCTTGCACCGACGCGCTGCGCCGCAGCACCGATTCGCGCGTGATGGCATTGCCCGCGAAACGCACTGGTCCGATCTTCACCTGCACTCCCGGCCGGATTTGCGCGGTGACCGTCACCGGTTTCACCCCGTCCCGGACTGTCCCCGGCTCGGAAATTATGCGCACGCCGACATCGGGGAAACCCCGTTGGTAGTAAGCCCGCCGAATCGCCTCCTGCAATTTCGCCCGCAAGGTCGCCGACCACGCCTGGCCGATCCACTCCGTTGTGGTCGGCAACGTCACCGTGGCAGCCTCCGCGCCCTCGAAGCGCACCGCGGACACCTGCCAGCGCGCGCCCTCGGTCACCGCGATATGCAAGGCCACCGCGCCGGTTTTCTCGTCGATCTTCGCCGCCTCCGCGTGCACGACGGCCTCGGCGTAGCCGCGGCGTTGCAGTTCGCCGAGCAGCGCGCCGGCGGCGCTCTCCACGTGCGCCGGCGAGTAGGCATTGGTCTTCGCCAGGACAAACAGCATCGATTCCATGCGAAAAAATGCCCGCGCCGTTTTCAACGGCAGCACCGTGAGGCCGGTGATCTCCACCGCGGCGACGTGCCAGCGCGGGCCTGGTTTTACCCGAAATACCACCGCACGCGCCGCGAGCGGTCGCGGCACCGCGGTCTCCAGGCGCGCGTCAATCGTGAGCCGCTGCACCGTCCCATCGGCAAGCGTGGCTGCGATCTCCACCACGGGTTTCTGGAAACCTTCCTCCCCGAGCGCGGAAACTAGCATCACCGTGGCGTCCTCGATGGCATTGGAGTCAAAGGTCGCGCCCCGCTGCTTGCCGAGGAGCAGAAGGAGCGAGCGGCGAAGCTCGAGATCGCGCCACAGCCCGACGCCGGAGACTTTGAGCGTGGCCGGTTCCGCCGCGGGGGGCGACGGCGATGACGCCCCGGACGCGCCCCGAAACCCCACTGCGACCGCGAGCGCAACCCCCCCGAGGAGAACGATCCGCCGTATCCGCCGCCTATTTGGGTTCATCGCGGGGCGCCTCCGGTACGGGTTTCCCCGGGTAAAGCCGCCACTTCAACCCGACGTTGTAGTCGTCGAACTCGTCGTATTCCCCCACCAGCTTCCAGCGCTCAGCCAGTTTGTATTCGACACCGTAGGTCTCGCGGCCCTGTTGGGAAATCGTTTCGCCGGAGGTGATGGTGAGGCGATCGGCGCTGGTGGCATCACCCCCGAAGCTGCCGAGCAGACTCTGGCCGAGGTACGTGCCGAGGCGCGCAAACCGCTGCGTGCTGGAATAGGCGATGCCGTTGGCCGGCGCTGCGCCGGTCATCACCATCATCAGCAGCTGGTCCGAATCGAGCGCCGGACTCGAGGTAAACACGATGCTCGGCGCCTCGGCCGTGCCGGTGATCTCCATCGCCAGCTCGTAGCCAACGCGGCGCCCCGTCGCGCGCAGGAACAGCGTAAGTTGGTGAGGATTCTCCTCCGTAATCCGCATCGTGCCCTGTTTCACGGTGAAACTCGCGAAAGGCATCGACACCTGACCCTCGTCGATCACCACCTCGCCAATCGCGCGCGGTTCGCCGAGGGTGCCCCCGAGTCGAAACCGCGCGGAGGCGACGCCGTTGAACACCGGCGTGCGCAGTCGCATGAATCGCCCGCCGCTCACGTCCACGCCGAGCGTCCACGCGTCGAACGGCGGCGTATCAACCGCGAAATAGGGCGGCTGGAGCGCGGCGCCCTTCGTGCCGCCCGGTAGAAGGGCGCGCACGTCGGAGAGAAACAGGCTGTCGCGCAGCCGCACCGTTCCGCTGACGGCCGTTGGTCCCGCGTCCGGCGTGTGCAGCTTCAAATCCAGATCGCCGCGCACGAGCAGTCCGGTTTGGCGGATGAATGGCAGGTTTTCCCCGCGCAACGCCACGTCATAACGCGGCGCCGCGCCCGTTGGAAATTGAATCGTGCCGCTCAGCGTGACGGGCTGGCCGCCTGTCTTCGCGGTGACGCTGCGCAACTCGACCGAGCGCCCCGCCATCCGCAGATCGGCGTCGATTTCCTGCAGCACACCGAGCGGACCCAGCGGACGCGAGGCCGCGTCGCGCAAATGGAGAAACCCCTCCATGGCGCCGCCGCCCCGGTAATGCAGATCGAGCTGCAACCGGCCCTTCGGCGCGAGGTAGGGCGGCAGAAAACGCGCAAAGGCCGCCACGTCCGCATCCGGCACTTCGAGATGCAGCTCCGCGCTGCGCGCGGCGAAAGCCAACGGGTTCTGGCTCAACTCGTCCCAGCTGCCCTTCGCCATCGGCAGCCGGCCCTGGGCTCGCACGGCCTGCCCTTCGACACTGACGGAAAACGTTTCGAGTTTCAGGCCGCTGCGGTCGCCCGAAACCGCGACGTCGAGCGACTCCATTGCCGGCCACGGTCGCGGGAATCGCTGCGGGTCCATCGCCACTCGCGCTGCTCGTACGCGCATTTCGCCCAGCGGTCGCGCCCAGGTGCCCGTCACGTGCGCCGTCGCCTGCGGCTCCTTGAGCTCGACGCCGGTCAGCTCCGCAAGCTTCTCCCAAAACGCTCCGTTCGATTCCGTGGCTGCCTCGATGACGAGCGCGCCCTCCGGGTCAATCCGCATCGGCGCAGCCGCCCCTGGGAAAAACAGGACCGGGGCGCGTCCTGTCGCCGTGAAGATCGGCGTCGTTCCCTCGGTCGCCCGCAGTGCTTCCACTCGCAACCCCTCCTGGTCGCCCTTGGCCGCCACCGCCACGGTCGCCGTGCGCCCGCCGCCGAGATCGATCGCCGCCTCGCCGGTCACGGAAAACGTCATCGGCTCGTGGTCCCACGACCCGGCGATCGCGAGGGAATTCATCTGCCACGCCGGGCCCGGTAGCGGCGCAAGTTCCACCAACCACGCCGATAAAAATCGGTGCATTGTAATCTCGATATGCCCGGACTCGCCCCACGCGACCGTCGCGCCCACGTCGCCATCGCCCGCCAGCTGCAACGCGTCAATCTGCCACGCCGGGCTCCACCGGACGGTTGCGGGCGCCGTCAGCTTCAGGTATGTCGTGTCTCCCTTCGCCAACGTCATCTTGCTTAACCGCACCTGCGCGGGAGTCGCTGCTCCCGCCGCGGAAATATTGGTCGTGCCGGCGGTTGCTTCGGCCGTGAAATCCTCGATGGTGTCACCGCGACCCCGCCACGTGATCGCCAGCGCGAGCGGATTCAGCCCGCGCCACTTCACACCGTTGGCGCGGGCGTTGCCCGTGTGCGTCAGGCTCCCGAGCGGGCCGCTGGCCTGCGCTTTGAACGTCATCGTGGCGAATTCCGGCTGCGTCGGCAGCCAGCGCGCCAACGTCGCGCGTCGGACCTGGCCGGCGACCGTGGCGTCGTAAATTTCCTTCGCTTGAAAATCCCAGCCTCCGTGGCCCGCGATCTTATCACCTTCGGCCATCGCGATCTCGCCCGCGGTGATCTCCACGCGCGGCCAGTCGAAGCGGCCCTTCACACTTGCGGCGCTCAGCGTCATCCCCCCGGCCGCCACGTCCCGCGCCACCAGATTGAAATCGACCACGGGCGACTGCGCACCCCCCGCCCCGAGGCGGGCCTCGCCGCTCACCGTGCCCTTCGCGGCGAACCATGGTTGTTGGGCGAGATCCGCCTGCACCGTGAAGCGCGCCGCGCTTTGCAGAAATTTCCCCTGACGATCCACCGTGACCGGCTCGCTCAACTGCGCCGTGATTCCTGGCAGCGTGGCCTGCAATGTCTCGACGGTAAACTTCTGCGCATCGCCGTGCCCGCGTAGCGTCGCTGCCAGCGGCGGCGCCGATTTCCCGGCCACGGGTTCGCCCTTGACCGCCACCTCGGCGTCGAAACGTCCATCCCGCCACACGATTCTTCCGTGGCCGCGCACCGTCGCATAGAGTTCGCCGAGCTTCAGTCGCGCGCCGGACACCTGCCACGCGTCGGCTTGCAAGGCCGCCTCCGCCGGCCGCCAGCCTTGCGGGCCGAATTGGGCACTCAGCACCGCGCCCTGCTCCCACCACGTAACCTCGCCGGTGACGTTGGCTCCGCGACTTTCCAGGTTGGCCGTACCGTTCGCATCGAAGGTTTGCACCGTGAGCCGCAGCCGGTCCGTACCGGCGGGAAATGCCAGCGTCGCCGTCGCCCTCAACGGCCCGCACACCAGATTCTCCACGGTCAGCGTGCGCTCCTTCCAGTTCGCCGAGGCCAGCGTGAATCCGCCGCCCGGCCAGCGGACGTCCCCGCCACCAGCCTGCGCCTGCGGCAGCCAGCGAGCGAGCCCTGCGGCGGTGCGCAGCAACGTTGCGCGCAGTGGCATCCAGCCGGTTGCCGTCGACGTCGATGGCATGACGGCACCGCTGTTTCCGGATTCCACGGTCACCGTCCAGCGTTCCGCTAGAATCTCGTCCGGCCGCCCGATCGCGCGCCGCCAGAGCCAGACGAGCGGCATGTCCGCCTCGACGCGCGATACCGTCACCCGCACGCCCGGCTGGCGCACTTCGACATCGTGCAACGCAAAGCGCGTGTAGCCGATCCGTTCGTAGACGCCGAAGGTCGCGCCCCATGCCCGCCCCGCCCGCCCGAGCACGGGTCCCAGCCACCACGGCAGCGTCGCGAGCGCCGCGACAAAAACGGCCACCAGACAGGCGGCCGTGAGCAGGACGCGACGCACGATCGGGCGGAAAGATCGGCCCCGCCGCCGCGGACCGGCAGTGCCTGCAATGGAGTTTGGTGACACCACGAGCTTGGGCGCGGCGGCATGGCCTTCCGAATTATTTCACCACCGGGAAATGGATTTCTCCGGCGCGGTTGAGCACGCCGAATCCGTGGAGCAGCCACAGGATGACCGCGATCACGACCACGAGGTTGAGGATGGTCTTGATCATCCCCTGCATGGGGATGAAGGAATTGATCAACCAGAGTACCACACCAACGACGATCAAAGTGAGGACTACGGTAAGGAGAGGCATGGCCGAGGGTAACCGGAAGTGCCGCGGCGTGGTATGGGGATAAACCCTATTCGGCCGGGTGGACGAAGCGAACCTGTGGCCGGGGCGCATCTGCCGATTGACGGTAGCATTGGGATGCCTGCCGTGGCACGGGCATCTTGCCCGTGGGTTTGGGTCAAGCCCTCGGACATGGGCAAGATGCCCATGCCACTTGCGCCACCGTCAATCGGCAGATGCGCGCTGACGAGCGGGTAACACCCCATGATCTTCCGCTGCCGATTCAGCTATAGTGATGGTGTAAGAAACAGAGTACCCCTCTCCGAAAGGAGGGGGCGTGTGCGGAAATCCGTCCGACTGATTCAACCATCCAATGAAAACGAATCGCCTTATTAACCTTGTCATCGCGGCTGTCGGCTTGGCCGCTTTCCCTACCGCTGGTTGCGCCGAAAAGGACAAGTCGGCCGAAGCCTCGCTACCGCCCGTCAAGGATGGGGCGGCCGCCACGGCCACAGCTGCTCAGCCCAAACCCACCACCAACGTTCCCGTCGCGACCACCGCCAATCCCGACGTCGCCTCCGCCCGATGGAGCGACATCAAGGATTGTACCTATGAAACGCGCGCCCAGTTTTTTGCCGGCCTGACGCGGTTGGAAGCCAGGGTGGATGACCAAATCCGTGAGCTGACCGCCAAACGCGCCACCATGGACGGCAAGACCAGCACCCAAGACTGGGATTTTGCGATGAAAGAGATGGAGAGCGACCGGGCCTACCTGAAGTCCACGGGGGAAGAGTTGCACAAGGCCTCTCCCGAAACGTGGGACCAGCGAAAGGACAAAGTCCGCCAGGCTTGGATCGAGTCGCAAGACGCCTACGGCAAGGTCAAATCCAGCACGACCAATTGATTTCGGATGCGGGGAAACCGCCAAGTCGGATCATGCCGGGGGCCGCTTTCCAAAGCGGGCCCACGCCGGTCAGCTTCTACTCTGTTTCGGGATCCGGGTTTTTGCGCCAGTCCACGGCCCCAAAGCGGCTGCCGCCGAGCAGCGTGTAGACGAGGCTGAACGTCCCCTCCGATTGGTATCGGTCGGAGAAGCGGCCGTAGTGGCCGTGCCGATGCGACTCGACGTACTCGAGCCCCACCGCCTGGTACTTGAACAGCCGGAAAGTCAGGCCGACGTTGCCGCGAAAAATCTGCTCCGATCCGGTGCTGTCGTCGGAGCCCGTGCCACTGACGAAATAGTCGCGCGCCGTGAAATCGAGCATCGCCCGATGGCCGAAGATGAAGCGGAGGGCAAGCAACGCCTGGGGCGTTGCGCCATAGTGGTAATCGCGCGGGCTTTCCGGGCGCGGGATGGTGCCGGCGGCGCCGAAGCCGACGCCGGCCAGGGCCGAGCCCTGCATTGCCACATGGCGCGAGAGCCACCATTGGGCGGTCGTGCCGAGCGAGAGGGCCGTGGAGGAAACGCGAAATATTGGAGGAGCGATGTAGTCGTAGCTGCCGTAGAGTCCCCAGATGCCCCGGTAGTTTTCCCCGATCTCGTAGTCCGTTCCGTAAAGCAGGCCGCGAACCATGATATCCTGGACAAAGTTATGCCCGTGCGCGCTGGTTTGACCGGCGAATTCGAACGAGAAATAATCGAAGGGACGGTCGTAGACGTAACCCGCCTTGCCCGGCAGCCCGTAGGTGAAGGTAAAGTCCAGCACCGCCTCACTCTGCTGGCGGTCGGTGTAGGTGGACCCTTGGTTCAGCAGGAGGTTGTTCGTTTTGAAGAGGTCCGTGCTTACGCCCCAGCGCAGGCGCATGAAGACCGCCGGGTCATAACTCGGGAACACCGCCTTGAAGCGGGCGCCGAAAACGAGGCGGTTGAAGCCGGTCGGGGGAAAGATCGCCGCGGCCCCCAGTTCGCGCCAGAAACCCGGATGTTCGCCGCCGCCCTCGAGCAGGAGACTGGACATCCGAAACAGCGATTCACCCAGGAGGGCTCCGGCCGTGCCCGTGGTGAGCTGATCGTTGATCGAGGGCAGGTCGGTTTCCCCGGCCATTTTCCAGAGGAAGCTGCCGGTGTTGCTATAGATGAGCGACCGCCAGAAGGAGACGCCGGTTGATCGCGCAAAGCCGAACATCATCGCGCCCTGGTAGGGGTGGGCGAATTGATTCATGTTGAAGGGATCCGTATCCCACACCCAGTGCTGTTCGTGCACGTGCTCCCACGTGCTGCGCGGCGTTGAATCGTAGACGTCGTGCGGTAGGGTGATCCGGTCGTAGACACTGAGCGTGGCGAGAAAACCCGGTACTTCAAAGGCGGGAACGACGTAGCTCCGGCCCTTGCCGGTGTCCCAATTCAGGGCGGTGCCGTGTTGGTCGGACGGCGCCATGGCTGGGATCGGGTTGGACGGAGCGATCGATTGGGCGCGGACGCCCGCCTCCAGGGCGAAAAGCAAGAGGGCCGCGGCGAGGCGGCGAGCAAAAGTGAAGTCGGGCCGAAGCCAAACGAACTCAGGGGGGAAAATGCGCAGCATGGTGTTGGGATCGGCGTTCGCCCGGAGCATAAAGCCCACGCTGAAGGGTCACAATGGGGTGTTCGACCCAACGGAATTGAGCGCTCCATCATCTCGTCCCGGTTTCGCTCAGTGGGTTTCTGTGTCATCGTGTCAGATGGACTCATTGTGGACTGGCGCGCGCTCCGGCCTCCTTCTCCTGGCGGTGCAGATCGCCTTGCCGAGCACCGGACTTGGGGCGGAGCCGGCCACCCCGGCGCCGACGGATTCGATCGCGGCCTCCAGTCGCCGACCCGACAACGCGTTCTCGGTGGATACGCTCCGACTGTTTGCCGACGACACGGTGCATGTGTTCACCGCGCCGACCCGATGGGATGCCGTCGAATGGTGGGCGGCGGCAGGGGCCGGCGGATTTGCCCTCGGCACCACCGTCTTCGACCGTTCCATCCGCGACTCCGTCCAGGCGCGCCGTTCAGCCGGACTGGATCGCTTCTGCCGGTCTTTTGAACATCTGGGCGCAGATTACTCCTACGTCGTGCTGGCGGGCTTCGAGGGATACCATTTCCTGTCCGATGACCGGCGTTCCCAGGCGGTCTTCGTCGACGGGCTTGCCGCCTCCCTGATCGCCTCCGGCTTCATTGCACCGATTCTCAAGTATTCTGTCGGGCGTGCTCGGCCGTCCGACACGGCGGATCCCTACAGCTTCCATCCCTTCACCAATCACAACTCATTTCCCTCCGGGCATACCACCCAGGCTTTCGCCGTCGCGACCGTCATCGCTTCGCACTATCCGGCCTGGTGGGTCGAGTCGCTCGCCTACGGATCCGCCGGTCTGGTGGGCTACTGCCGCGTCGAACAGAATGCGCACTGGACCAGCGACGTCGTGACCGGCGCGCTGATCGGATGGTCGGTCGCCCGCTCCGTCGTAAGACACAACGACGGACCCAAGGCGCCGAAATTCACGCTCGTGCCCTACAGCGATGGCCGTTGGAGCGGTTTGCTGTTCGCGAAGACCTTTTGAGGCGAACACCGCAGCCAAATCCTGTAAAATCCGATTCGGTTGCGGCTGCCGCAGTGCGAAATATGCGGGCTGGTGTCGGGTTACACCCCATAGGCCCCGGCCACGCTTCCGGTTATCTTTTCTCTTCGACGATACTCGTCGTGCTCAGAAGAAAACCAGAAAACACGAAATCAAGCGCTCCCGACCAGGCAGCAGATACCGGCACAGTGCTCGAAAAATCAAACCAGCTCATACCATGAAATCATCCCTCCAATTCTCCAAGTTAGTCTCACTTCTCGCCGTGACCGGCGCCCTCGCGCTCGGCGGCCTGGCCGGGGGCTGCGCGTCGACACCCACGAGCGACAGCACCGGTCAATACATTGACGACTCGGTCATCACCGCCAAGGTGAAGAGCGCCCTCCTGGGCGACGACGCGGTGAAATCGTCCGCGGTCAGTGTCGAGACGGTCAAGGGAGTCGTGCAACTCAGCGGCTTTGTGAATACTTCGGATCAAAGATCCGCCGCCGGCAAAGACGCGGCCGCCGTCAAGGGTGTCAAGACCGTCAAAAACGACCTCATCGTCAAGTAACCCGCCGATGCGCGCTTCGCGTTGCGGGTCAATTGCCAGCGAACGGATGAAATTGGCGGGCCGTGCCACTGCCACCGACCGCCCATGAAAGTCCCTTTTCTGCTCACCCTCGCGCTTGGCCTCGCGTCTTCCCTTCCGGCGCAAACGCCGGGCGGGGCTTATTCGCCCGAACAACTCGATCAGATGCTCGGGCCGATTGCGCTCTACCCCGATCCGTTGGTCGCCCTGATTCTGCCGGCCTCAACCGCACCGTCGGACCTCGCGCTCGCCGCGAGTTATCTGGCGGCCAATGGGGCTTCGGGCGGCATCGACGCCCAGCCGTGGGATCCGAGCGTCAAGGCACTGGCGCGCTACCCCGAAGTCGTGAAATGGCTGAACGACAATCTCGATTGGACGCAGGCTTTGGGCGCGGCGTTTGCGCAGCAACCAACCGACGTCATGAAGTCCATCCAGCAACTCCGGGCCCAAGCACGGGCGGCGGGGACGCTGATCGATACGCCCCAGCAAAAGGTGGATTTGGAGGGGGACGATATTCGCATTGTACCGGCCCGACCGGATACGATCTACGTGCCGGAGTACGACCCCACGATCGTTTATGAAACGCCGGTCGGATATGACGGCCCTTTCATCACGTTCGGCGTGGGATTTCCGGTGGGCGCCTGGCTGGGTTATCAATGCAACTGGGACGATTTCGGCATCTGGGTTGGCCCCTGGAGCCGGGGTTGGGACTACCGCCGGGAATGGCGGCATCCGGGTTTGGGCGGAAATCCCTGGCGGGCGTGGCAACCCGACCCGCGTCGTTCCCGCGAAGTGATCCACAATTTCTATCGGCCGGGAGGCCGTCTGCCCAGCCCCCGGATCATCGCGGGCTATCGCCCGCCGGTCCGCCGGCCGGTCGAAGCGCCTCATGTCGCCATGCCCCGCGTGCCTTCCCATCCGGATTACCGCGGTCGAACGATTGCGGCGCCGCGGCCGGCGAGCCCGGCGCCGTCGAGCCCGCTCCTTGGCGGTTACAATCGGGGCACGCAGACGCGTGACTTCAGCAACCGGGGACAGGCGAGCCGGACGGCTCCGGTCCGGACTCCGCCGCCACCCCGCGCGGCCCCGCCCGCCGCCCGCGCCGCAGCGCCAACGCGCCAGTCCGGGCCCGGTCCCGGTCCCGCGCCCGCCCGCCAGTCCAATCCGGCGCCGACCGGAAATGACAACCGGGACCGGCATTGATCTCACTCCCGAACCCATCGGTACCATGATGCCTGTTTTCAAAACGATTCAATCGATCTGTGTGTGGGCCGCGGCCATGGCCTTTTTCGCCGGAATGGCTGCGGCATTGTCTGGGGCCGGCGCGACCGGCTCCGCGGGATCGCCGCGGCGATTCAGTCTGCCGGAGGAGGCCGTGCAGGCGCTCGTGGCGGCGACCCAAGCCGGCGACCATGCGACCATCGATGCGATTTTTGGACCCGAGGTGAAGGATCTCCTGTCCGGCGACCCGAAGCAGGATGCCCTCGAGTTCGCCCAGTTCGCCAAGTTGCTCGGGCAGTTTTCCCAGGTGGTCAGAAAGGCCGACGACCGGTGCGTGCTCAATCTCGGGGATCAGAATTGGCCGTTGCCCATTCCGCTCGTCAAAAAAGACGGTGCCTGGTTTTTCGATACGGCAGCCGGCAAAGAGGAGATCGTCAACCGGCGCATCGGCGAGGATGAGCTGACGGCGATCGGCGTCTGCCGGACCTACCTCACGGCCCAGCGCGAATACGCCAGCGAGGATCGCACCGGCGAAGGCATGCTCAAATTCGCACAAAAACTCCGAAGCTCGCCGGGCCACAAAGACGGCCTGTATTGGCCGGAGACGTCCGGCGAGGAGCCGAGCCCGTTCGGTCCGCTCATCGCCGAAGTTCATGCGGAAGGCTATGGTGGCAAGACGGCCGAGGGGAAACCGCAGCCCTTTCACGGCTACCTTTTCAAGGTTTTGACGGCGCAGGGCCCATCGGCTCCCGGCGGAGCCTACAGCTACGTCATCAACGGCAACATGATTGCCGGGTTCGCGTTGGTCGCCTATCCCTCGCATTGGGGCGAGTCCGGGGTCATGACCTTTGTCGTCAACCAGTGGGGCAAGGTGTACGAACGCAATTTGGGCCCCGCCAGCGCCGACCACGCCGCCGCGATGACCGAATTCGACCCCGACCCGGACTGGACGGTCGTGAAGATGCCCTGATCGCGGGCGCGAAGGGGACGCCGGAGCCAGCGATCATTCCAACCGGCCTTTCCTTTGGATCAAGGTGAGTCAGACGGGGCGCAGCGTTGCGCCGGCCGTGCCGCCGCGAGCCGCATCCTGAAATTCGCCATGAACGCAGTCCGCAACCACCTTTCGAAATGCCCGCTCCTCGTGGCGGGAGGCGCATGGCTGGCGTTGTGTTCCTGTGCGACCACGGGTCCGCACGAAAAGGCCGGGCAGGCCGTGGCGGTTCCCGCCACCTGGCAACACGTTGCCGCGGTCAGCGGAACGCTGGATTCGTCGGCGCTGACGGCGTGGTGGGCGCGATTCAACGATCCGGTCTTGAACGAGCTGATTGAGGGAGCGATGCGCGCCAGCCCGGACGTGCACACGGCCCGCTCGAAAATCGCCGAATACCGCGCGCTGCGCGGCGTGCAGCGCGCCGCCCTCTTCCCTTCGCTCACGGCCGATGTCTCCGGCGGTGGCGTGCGCACCAAGGACCGCGACACGAATCTCACCACGAAGAGTGAATCCTACAGCGCGGCGGCGAACGCCAGCTGGCTGGTGGACGTGTTCGGCCAGCAACGGCAGACGCTCGCCGCCGCCTCGGCCGATCTCGCGCAGACCGAGGAAAATTATTACGGCGTCCAGGTGACGCTGGCGGCGGAAGTGGCGACGAGTTACGTGACTTTGCGCTCGGCGGAAGCCCAGTTGGCGGTCGTGCAGCGCAGCCTCGGGACGCGGAGCGAAACCGTGCAACTTACGCAATGGCGCGAGCAGGCCGGCACCGGCAATGCGCTCGATACCCGGCAGGCCACCACCACGCTCGAACAGGCGCGGGCCTCGATTCCCGCGCTGCAGCTGACCATCGCGCAAACGACCAATCAGCTCGCCCTGCTTTCCGGTCGTGCTCCCGGTGCGTTGGATGCGCTGCTGGCCAAAACCGCCGGCCTGCCGGCGATGCCCGCGGAAGCGGCGATCGGCATTCCTGCAGAAACGCTGCGCCAGCGTCCGGACGTGCGGGCGGCGGAACGCGGGATCGAAGCGGCGTTCGCCCGCACCGCCGCGGCCCGACGGCAGCGGCTGCCGGCGCTCACGCTGAGCGGTTCGCTCGGCGTCGAGGCCCTGAAGGCCGGACGCCTGTTTTCCCCGACCGCCACCGTGGCCAGCGTGCTCGGCAGCCTCTCTGCGCCGATCTTCGATGCGGGCCGTATCGGACAAACCATCACGATCCAAAGCGAACGGGAGCAGCAGTCGGTCAACGTTTACGAAACCACCGTGCTCACGGCCCTCGCGGAGGTGGAGAACGCGTTGATCGCCATCCAGCGTCAGGGTGAGCGATTGGACATCCTCGGCCGTGCGACCGCCGCCGCGAGCGAGGCGGCCACGCTCGCCGGGCAGCAATTCCAGGCCGGTCAGGTCGATCTGCTCGTCTCGCTCGACGCCCAACGCGCGCTGCTCGATTTGCAGCAGATGGAAGTCACCACCGCGGCGGATCGGATCGCCGCCTGCATCCAACTGTACAAAGCCCTCGGAGGCGGTTGGTCACGTCTTTGAATCCACTGCCCATTTATCGACCATGAAAGCCGCCGCCAATCTGGCCCCAGTCGACCTTGCCGCCGCCGTCCAGGCTGGCGGACTGCACAAGCATTTCAAACTACGTCTGATCCTCGGGCTCGTCGTACTCATCCTGGTGGTCGCCGCCTGGATCTGGTGGAGACACCTCGTCAAAGAGGAAAACCAAGTGCCCCCCTATGCCACGGAGGTTCTCAAACGTGGCGACATCAGCCTGACGATCACCGCCACGGGCAACCTTTTCCCGACCAACGAAGTCACGGTCGGCAGCGAGCTTTCCGGCACCACCCTTGAGGTCTACGTCAATTTCAACGACCGCGTGACCAAGGGGCAGCCGCTCGTCAAACTCGACACCAGCAAACTCGCACAGCAAACGGAGAGCAGCCGCGCCGCCGTCAAATCCGCGCAAGCGCAGGTCACGCAGGCGGAGGCCACCGTGACGGAAAGCGCCGCGGCGCTCGCCCGCCAGCTGGATCTCCAGAAAATCAGCGGCGGAAAAATCCCGGCCAAACTGGACATCGACACGGCCATCGCGACCGCCGCTCGCGCCCGGGCCAACCTGTTGAGCGCTCAGGACGCGGTTGGCGAAGCCCAGGCCCAGGTGCTGATCAACGAAAGCGATTTGTCCAAGGCCATCATCAAATCTCCGATCGATGGTGTCGTCCTGACGCGCAGCATCGAGCCGGGGCAGACCGTCGCCGCCAGTTTCACCTCGCCCCAGCTGTTCGTGATCGCGGAGAAGCTGGAGCGCATGAAACTGGAGGTCGCCATCGCGGAAGCGGACATCGGCCGCGTGGCGAAGGGCCAAAAATCCACGTTCACCGTGGATGCGTGGCCGGACCGTTCCTATACCGCCAGCGTCTCGGTCGTTTCCTATGGCTCGGCGGTGACGGAAAACGTCGTCACGTACGAGGCTGATCTCGAGGTCAGCAACGACGACCTCAGCCTCCGCCCCGGCATGACCGCCACCGCCGACATTCTCGTGGCGGAAAGCAAGAACGTGTTTCT
>Ga0182021_10005163_pt1 | contig 15431 bp, 20 predicted proteins | sample 612E3MmetaG_FD_120493 | JGI IMG/M metagenome (GOLD analysis project Ga0182021, IMG submission 120493) | Permafrost microbial communities from Stordalen Mire, Sweden - 612E3M metaG (Illumina Assembly) | ecosystem: Environmental > Terrestrial > Soil > Wetlands > Permafrost | place: Sweden... | reverse complement strand
TCTCGAAATTCTATTGATACCTTAAGTTAGCTTCACATAGTGTAATATATGATACTTAACTCTAGCCTCAATAAAATAACTTCTCTCAAAAATTCGTTAGAAAATCCGTTAGAACGAACTGCCCTATTTTAGATACAAAATACCGCGAATACCGCCCTATCAAACATCAGCTACCTTGAGGGGGATTGCCTTGAATGACTTGAGCCATTTGGTTTTCTTTCTTAGCTCTTTCTGAACGTCTCGATATTGTTCCATAAACAAAAACGCTAACAAGACTTACTAAATCTAATCCACCGATGGTAAAACCAGCCCAATCATGGCCAGTTACCACAAGCAAAACAGCTGAAATCAACCCAACAATAGCAACGATAAAACCGGCCTTTAATCCGTTATCTGCTCTTTTGGAGTCCCCGATGATTACTATCCTTTCAAGAGATTGCCTATGTTCCGCTTGTTTTTCTGCCATACTCAGCATGCGGGCTGCACAGCCAGGAATAATTGCTTCGTAGTCTTTAAGTAAGGAAGGATTCGGCATAGGGCCACTAAAAGACTCAAGGTGAGCTTCTAATCGGGTTACACGCGCAGTCATAGCAGGATTGGGGCTTGATTTCGTAGGCTGAGGTAATTTTGTATTTGTTGCGTTTTTACGTTGATTACGATTTTGATTCTTTGATTTCTTTCCCATACTCTCTCATCGCATCCTTAAGATAATGCCCAACCGCAGCCCAATCCATACGCAAAGCTATTTCGTCCGCAAGTCTTTCAGATGGGGAAACATTGTATTCATTAAGAGTATTTCCGAAATCAAAAATACGAGCTATCCCCTCAATTGCAGAGGGTCTTGCCATTAAAAAATCACTAAAATTACCCATAATAACCACACTAAACCAAAAAAAACATAAAAATCTCTAATACAAACTATAGAATAATACTTACATATATGTCAACATTAATTTTGACATTCTGTCAAGTGATAATACTAAATTACCATTTCATGTCATGGATTTCATAACCGGGTTGGGGAGATTACCGCATAACTTCACCTTCGTCCTCCAAATCGACCTTGGAGCCGTTTGTACTCTTCGAACTTTTTACGGTCCGCTTTGTCCGCGTCAAAGTCTCGATTAAGCGAATGATCGTACGAAGCGAAACAGATTCCGATGAACAAATCCAGAATAGCGCAAAACAGTATCACCACACCGATGCGATAACCGGCCGTATGCGGACCTGACAGAAAGAATAACCACCAGCCAACAATGAATTCGTGCAGGCCAAGGAGAAGTATACCGATTGACCAATTGAGGAATTTATTATCTCTTCTCATTTTGCCTTCGCCCTCCAGCTTAATAATAGGATAATAAGTTAGCAAGTAAAGGTCAAGTATTTAGGCAGACTCCAGTATAGAGATGTTGTTAGTGTGGGAAAAGTTTTCCAATACTATTATGATTCTGGTTTAATAGCGCAATAACTTTTTGCGCTGTTATTTTTAGTCTCGTTTCGTGCGTACTAATGGGGTATCAAACATCCTACTCCTCCATATTCTCTTTATTTTAGGAGCAGGATTCTATCTTAACAACCTGTCCAGTTTTTGGGGACTGCACCAACTCGCTCCCATCTTTTTTCACTCTGGCATAAGTGATATCTAATTTTTTAAGTATACTGGAAGGGGCGTTCAAGCAGAGTCAATCTACACCTGAAACACGGTGTATTGAAATGAATTTTCTAGTGACAGCCTGAGGAGGATCTAAAAGAAATCCTTTCCGCATTTATAACACGACTCTGACGAATCATTAAGAATGGCAGCACCGCAAAATCTACAAAAACCGGATATTTCATCAAAACCGCTGACTTCAAATTCATCCACAATATTATTCTTCATGTCATAGGTGAGCGATATGTTTATTGGAACATTTACATGGAAGTAAGCCCACACATAATCGTCATTCCAGTCATAATCTTGTACGTCCAGATTATATTCGCCTTCAATTACATAGAAGTCCTGTTTGAAAATAAAGATATCAAAAGTTAAATCTGTAATTACCTTGGTCGATATGTAAACTGTATTCTCATCAATTGCCTCTGCCTCATCTACAACAATTTCAGTTGGATCTTCGATATAAGTTAGGGAAGGGTCTTCAAATTCATGGTGCGAACTTAATACATCAGTTACAATGCTATGGTTATTGAGTTCTGTTTGAATATCGTCTTTATTCTCAATAAACCAATCATTAATCGAAAATTTTTTATATTTTCCCGCTTTAATAGCCCTTATCGCTCTTTCCCTTGCTTTAATCTTTTTAAATATTTTAATTAGTTTGGCATCCACAAGTTTTTTTATATCAGGATAAATCAATAGACAATTATCCTCATAACCATGAGTTCTCAAATCGTTGATTAAGTCAGGGTGGAGAGATTCGTGATTAGACTCATCGCAGAAATCCTTGTGATTTCCGGTAATGAAAAATGTCGTAGTCGAAGGTGTACGATGTTTAATTATTGATTCCCACAATAGAGCGTCCCTAAACCCTCTATCTGAGCCATGGAAAGGTTTTCTGCGGCTCAACGCACGCGCAACGATTGATGTTTGGGGTATATCAGCGTATTGAATCTTTTCAGCTTTAAGAGATCTGAGCCTTTTTTCAAGTAGTTTTTTATACTCATTACATACTTGTTGGATAGTAGGAATTTTGATTTTATGCTGCTGACTTTTAAAGAGACCGTTAAACTTTTTAATATCGCCAATATGTTCACAAACCTTTTCATTGTATAGATTTTCTATTTCTTGCTGAACGATTTCGGGAATTATCAATTTGCACTCCCCAGCATATATAAGTTTTTCGATTACTTTCATGCTTGGGCCATCAAGATACCAGTTTGTAAACAATGAATTTGTATCTAATACGATTTCTATCATTTAATAGTGACCTTCCTAATACAATCTAGATGCAAAGTAAGATTTAAAATTTCGGCAATAATTGCTCTATACCACGGCAGTCTGTCGAATTCCCTCTAGCAGCGTTACCAATTCATCTACTTTCGAGGAAGCAAACACACCTTCGGGGCCTTTCGGGCTGATGTCCGTAAATGGAGATTCATAGAGCAGGCTAGGGTCCATAACTCCGTTTTGTGTTAACTGGTCAATGATAAGATTAACAAACTCAATCTGATTGGCAGAAGCGGATGTCCTCGAAATAAATAGCCCCAGTGCCTGTTTGGCGGCTTCCCTATCTAGCCCAATGAGGGAACGCACGAAAAGCCCAAGGCCACCGCTTTCCTCTTTGGCTCTAATGAATTCCGCTGGTGTGCCAACTCCGGCGTCTATCATGATTTTTTCTAAGTTTTTCATGTCTTCATCTGTAAGCCGCATACTCCACTTTAGTTTGTGGACAGTCACGTCGTTTTCATGCTCTTGCAGGAAATGCCTTGCCTTAGCCCGGAAACGTGCGAAATCAGTGCCAGCACCGAACTCAGGTAGAGTAACCAAACTTTCCCCACCAATCTGATCATCGAAGTCCGTATAAACCGGTTGGCGCTTGGCCTTTTCAATAAGTTTTACCAATTCGCGTAGGCGTTTGCGGGCGGCTTCCAGCATTGGCGTGGTTACATTTTCCCACCATTCGTCTGATTGAATATCTTGAATCAGAGGCATTTGTGCTAGTACCATCGGAATGCTGGATTTCTCTTCTAGTAACCCAGCAATCTCGCGCACTTGATTTCTGAGTTGCTCAAAGCCGGGGTCGGCCCGCAATATCGATAGTTGCAGCCGTAGCATTAGCAGGTCGAAGCGCTTGGCTTCTTCATTTTCCTCCGGTAATTCACTGGGCAGCCCAGCGATATTCTGCGCTAGCTCGCTCCTGTTTTCGGGTTTTAGTTCGTTCCAAGCTTCCGGCTTGGCATATATCTCTATGAGTCGCCGATTGGGTCTAATGATGAAATTGTTCAGGTTCATCGCAGCTACTTGTTTTTGAAGGAGATCTGATAGTTCGTGTCTTAATTGCCACTCTGTTGTGACTTCACCGGTGGGAGTCGCTAGTTGCTTCTGTTGCAGGTCTTTCGCCTTCTGATCTATTTCACTTATCAACTCCAATCTAGCGGTGAATAGCCGCTTACTGATGGATTCTCCCAGGGATCCCTCCGTCGCGGCCGTGTTTTGCCCGAAGAATTCTAGGTTCTGGCAATAGTCAAAGATATAAAAGAATTCCTTATGCTTACCCGGTCCAAACAAATCCGGGCGTAAACGAGTGCCCCGGCCGATCATCTGCCAGAACTTAGTCTTTGATCGTATCAGCTTGAAAAAGACCAGATTAACCACATCTGGTATATCTATGCCTGTATCCAGCATATCCACTGAAATCGCGATATGAGGCGAATTTTCAGTGTTAGAGAAGTTGTCAATGAGTGTCTGCGCGTATTCTACCTTGAAGTCTATCACGCGCGCGAACTCTCCCTTGTAGTGTGGGTAATTGGCGTTAAAGCGTTCCGCTATGAATTCCGCGTGGTCATGGTTTTTGGCAAAGATAATCGTCTTCCCCAGGCGGTCTCCGCCCGCGACTTTTTGGCCTTTGGACATAAGATGCTCGAGCACCTTGTCCACCGTGTCTTTGTTGAAGAGCCACTTATTTACAGCTACGGCCTCTACGCGGTCAGGCACTTCCCCATCTTCAGACCATTCAAGCGCATCCCATTGCTCCTTGTCTTCCTCAGAGAGTTGATCGTAGCGGATGCCCTCACGTTGGAACTTGAGTGGAACTGAGACGGCCATCGCGGGCACCAGGAAGCCGTCCTTGACAGCCTCGTCAAGCCCGTAAGCATCGGTTGGTACCCCCGTCTCCAGTTCAAATAACCCATAAGTATTACGGTCCACTTCGTCTTTCGGTGTCGCTGTCAACCCCACCAATAATGAATCAAAATAGTCGAAGATGGAGCGGTATTTTTGGTAGACCGAGCGGTGTGCCTCGTCAATGATTAGTAGGTCAAAGTGGCCTACTCCGAATTTCTTTTGCCCGTCATATGTTTCGTCAATCAGCCGCATCATCGTTGGGTAAGTAGACACATACACCCGGCCATCGGTGTCTTTCTCCGTCACCAGATTTACCGGTGAAGAAGCTGGTAGGTGTTTTTTGAATGCGCCCACGGCTTGATTCACCAGGGCTACTCGGTCAGCTAGAAAAAGTACCCGCTTAACCCAGTTGCAGCGCATTAGCAAGTCACATAAAGCAATTACCGTGCGAGTCTTTCCCGCTCCCGTTGCCATCACCAGAAGCGCTTTACGGTCGCAGTCCTTCTCGAACGCTTCACCAATACGCCTGATGGCTCTCGTCTGGTAATAACGTTCAACTATCGAGCTATCTATTGTCGCTGTAGATAATTTGAGTCGCGTGCTCCGACGTTGGATCAGTAACTCAAGTTCTGTTTTCTTAAGAAAACCCTGTACTGGTCGGGGAGGATAATTGTTATCATCCCATATCCAGTGATCATACCCATTGGAGTAAAAGATAACAGGGCGTTGTCCAAACTTCTTTTCCAAGCAATCTGCATACAGTTTCGCTTGCTGCTGGCCTACCCGAGGGTCACGCTTGGTGCGCTTGGCTTCTACCAGACCCAGTGGCTTCCCGTCGTCACCCCATAAGACATAGTCTACGAAGCCTTTGTTTTCGGCATTGGGCATTCCGGCAACTTCAAATTCCCTGTCTCCCGGTTTATCCAACGCCCAACCTGCCTCTTTGAGTAAGAGATCTATAAAATAGTCGCGCGTCTGTGCCTCTAAGTAGTCATGTGTGTCAGGCATGGCCGCGTTCGCAGCCTTTGTCTTCGCCACCTTTTCCCGTAGCCGCTTTATTTCTTCGTCCAGCGCCCCATTGTCCGAAAGTAATACTGAGAGCTTGGCGTCGGTCTCCGCCAGTTGCGCCGCCAGTGTTTGTAATTGTTGCAAGGTTTGAACTGCAATGGTTGAAGTTTTGGGTAATAAGTTGGAATCGAAAATCAGCCCGTCTGCGGGTTTGGCTCCGCGAGCGTAAGTGCGAACCAGCCAGAAACAAACATGGAATAATTCGCGTACCGCAGTCAGTCCGTCGTCATAGCTGATTGCCTTGCTGCTGTGTACCGCCATGTTACCCAAATCTTTAATAAGTCTGGCCTTGGTGAAAATTACTGTTCCCGTAGTTATTCGGAAAGTCGGCTCGTAAATTAGTGCACTTAAGTGGTCCTGGTAGGGTATCTTGAGGGTTCGGTCATTCTGGTACATCCAGGCCACACTCATTTCCAGCGCCCGCCTGGCGTAGAAACAAGCCGTTCGTGGGTCGCTGTTTACCGCACCCGCCGCTTTGTCTGCTGCCTCATAAATAGGTGGCCATTCCGGTTGCAGAAAATCAAAAATGCTCATCTCCGATGCTCCGTCATATTATATCCGCGTAATCCTGGGAAAATTTACCGCAAACGCTTCACGAACTTTGGCCCAAAGATTAACATCAAGCTTTTTTCGGCAGTTCATTCTGTTAAGGACTTCGTAATCAGATTCCTTCAGTGCATCGGCCAATTTCTTTTCAATCGCTGCAGTCATATCTCTTGCACTAATATGTTCGTCTTGGGTTGTAGCTTCTTTTAGAATAGGCCCATATGCTACCAAGTGGAATTTACATTTTTCCACTGTGATATCTCTACTTTCTAAATGGCGGCGGAGTACATTACTATTTTTGTTGAAGCCCAAGTATTGCCCCATCCGGTTGAAGGGTGATTGTGCATTGTTTGAAGAACTGTCTCCGGTACGCCCCACGTAGTACAGGTGCTTTTTCGCCGGTGTCGTAACATCCCAGACATAAAGCCAGAAACCTCGTTCGAGGAATTCTCCATTGAATTCGAGAGAATGAGTTATACTCATATCATACGCTCCTGTATATACTATCAGCGTCAAGCAGGTCGGTTAGATAAGGAGTAAATCCCGCGAGGAGAATAGATATAGCCACCATATCGCGCATATCAATAATACGCAATGCATGTGCGGGTGTACCTCCGTGCCGGATTCCTGGATAATCACATGTAAACCCGTACAGACTCTTCATAGCTTCTTTAATTTTCTCATGTGGCCATGTATTTAGTTGGTTACAAATGGCACCAATAGTGTTCTGTGTAACCCCAGGGTACTTGCAACTGATCGCTTCCAATACGTTCACTTGCTTTTGAATACAAGTTTTTATACGATTGTCAGAACAATCAATTCTCAGATCTCGAAGAGCTTCTTCGAAGTCCTTCATTAACATGTTAAGGTGGGCATCCAGACTAGTAATGGTTTTAAGATCACGAATTAAGCTCGCAAACATACCCGGTAGAGTTGGGCATATCGTGCATGGCCTTCTCAGATCGTAACGCAGATTAAATTTCTCAATAAACGCTTCGAGTAAAATGAAATATGGATTTGACAATGCATCACCCACCAGTTCATCGAGTGCTTCATAGTTTTTCTCGAAAGACGTAATTAATGCATATTCTCCCAAAAGGTCTTCGGTCTTGATATTCAGAAACGATAGTTTACTCTGGTCGGTGCTGCCTATAATTTCCGCAAGCTCTTCGATGGTTGGCTTAATCTTAAACGCTTCTGACATTTCTCGATACAAATCGCAATATACATCCTCAGGCACATTTTCTTGCAATAATAGGGGTTCCCATATTTCCTTGTATGTCTCAGACCATACTCCGATAAATTCTCCTTGCATGGTTACAGTTCTCCCTGAAAGGCGCGGTATTGGAGAGCGGCGAAAAGCTCATCCATCTTGGCTAGCGACGCAATATCCACGGCTTTCAGTTTCTCCATGGTCGTGACTCTACTGGCGAATTCGCGTTGGAGGTCTAGTGGAGGAAGAGGGATAGAAATTGATCCGAGATTTTCCGTATTGATATTGAATTGGCCTGCAGACGTTTTAGAACGAGAGCGTAGTTCTTTTCTTCCCTCAGTACCAAGCATAAATTCTCGAATAAAGATCGGTGTTATCCGATCTTTTCCAAGTCTGGCCCGTATTAGATATGACGCAAAGATAAACTCATCACTCGGAAAGCCAGAAGATGCAGCTAGAGCGCTGTCGAAAATCGCGCAGCGACCGACGAAATTTGGATTTCCGTTCGTGCGTACAAACAGGATATCACCGTTAACAAGTCTCAGCCGCTTGAACTCATCATCATCAACAGGAACCAGCTTCAGGTCCGTTAGGTCAATGATTCCACAGACGATATTTGGGATTCTCAAAGCAGGCTTTCCTTGGGCTTCTGATTTATTTGAGGTTCCATACCGGAATTCATTTACCAATTCATGCAGTTGGGTTGTTTTCCATCCCTTCGGATTCGTTGCGGGATCGCCAAACATGCTAATGAATACTGATTGGACGAGGAAGTCGAGTTGGGCAAGGCCAATACGCCGCTTGGTTCGTAATGCCTCTGCCCGATCCAGAGCCTCGGCTATCTGCTGCTGCTTCGCCAAGGGAGGAACAGGGATCTGTAACTTCTCGAATTTTGACTTACTGATGATAGGTAGAGTCGTTGCCGGCGCCATATTCTCCATTATCGGTTTCAGAAGTCGGCAAGCGTAAAAACCGAACCGTGGCCAGATAACCCGTCTATCAAACTCTATAGAATTGATTTGTTGGTTTACAGCAATCGTGCGACCGGCTATGCCAACTTTTCCTAGGGAGCCTATGCAACAAACTAAAATTGTTCCTTCAGGGACTAAACGCGCCTCGCGTCCACCAATTTCACTCAATGTTCTAGGCGCAGTAATAATTGGGTCAGTTTGATCAAGTTCAGCTGGGGTGACGAATGGAATATCGCCACCGTAAAAATGCGCTTCTGAGGTTCTTGGTGTTGAACCAGTCTGTACAAAGCCAAGCATATTAATCGGTTGATATTGCCAGCCACTCACTTTAACATCCCCTTCAGTTCATCCATCCCTTGTTTAATTTGGGTCTCCAACTTAACTAGTTCATCAAGGATTTCTTGTGGTGGCCGGTAAATCATCTCCTCATGTACTACTTTTTTGTACCGGTTGATACTGAGGTCATATTCCAAGGCTACGATTTCAGGCTTGGGCACGCAGAAGCTCTGTGCGGTGCGTGGGCGTCCGCGTTCGGTGTCGTTACGTTGTTGCCACCGGTTAAGCACGTCCGGGAGATTGTTTTTAGCATGTTCCTCTGCATTGAGCATAGTCTTAGGCACAACACCTAGTTTTTCTTCGGACAGGAGCGGAGTGCGTTTATCGTCAAGGGACCAGCCATCGGCGTCACAATGGTAAAACCAAACTTGTTCAGTACCTCCGGAATTGGTCTTCGTGAACAGCAGAATAGCAGTTGAGACACCGGCGTAAGGTCTGAAAACACCGCTTGGTAATGAAATCACTGCATCGAGTTTCTGCTCCTCAATGAGTATTTTTCTCAGGGTCTTATGAGCGTTACTAGAGCCAAATAGCACGCCTTCAGGCACAATGACGGCTGCTCTCCCACCCGGCTTTAAGAGGCGCAGAAAGAGTGCCAAGAAGAGCAACTCGGTCTTCTTGGTTTTTACTATCTGTTGTAGGTCTTTGGCCGTATTTTCGTAGTCGAGTGATCCTGCAAATGGTGGATTGGCCATCACTAGGGTATATTTCTCTTCCTCGCCGGCATGGTCTTGTGCTAGCGAATCGCGGTACCGTATATCTGGGTTTTCTACCCCGTGCAGCAGCATGTTCATACTGCCGATGCGTAGCATGGTATTGTCGAAGTCAAAGCCATGAAATAGATCATTGTGAAAGTGCTCACGCAACTCGGTCTCGCGGAATATTTCCGAGTGATGTTCTCTTAAGTATTCCCCCGCCGCTACCAGAAAGCCGCAGGTACCGCAGGCTGGGTCACAGATTATGTCTTTAGGTTGGGGCTTAGTCATTTCCACTATGAGTTTAATTATGTGGCGAGGCGTTCGAAATTGGCCATTTTGTCCCGCTGTGGCTATTTTACCTAACATATATTCGTAGATGTCGCCTTTAGTATCACGTTCCTCCATAGGTACCTGGTCTAACAGATCGACTACTTTGGCAAGCAGCTGTGGGGTAGGAATTGTGAAACGGGCGTCGTTCATATGCTCTGCATAATTAGAGCCTTCTCCACCCAGTGCGCGCAAGAATGGGAATATGTTTAGGTCAATAATGTTAAACATTTCGCGGGCTTCGAAGTGCTTAAATCGTGACCATCGGTAATTATCATAAGGTACACCACGCTGATCATTACCATCGGGGAAAATTCTTTTATCCATAGGTTGCTTAAGCCGATTGGATTTGTTTTCTTCGAGTGTATGGAGGTCGTCAAGTCTACGTAAAAAGAGTAAATAAGTGATCTGTTCCATTACTTCCATAGGGTTGGAGATACCGCCAGACCAGAAAGCATCCCAGACATGATCTACTTGGTTTTTGAGTTCGCCTGTAATCATACTTATCAAATCCTTAATAAGAAATTATCATTACTTAACTATGTCTGTGTAGTAAGTTTGTAACAACCTATCCCAAGTATTCCAAAACGAAATCCTTTTGGATAGCCCGATTATACACCCGAAATTAGGCTCGTACAAGACGTGACCCTTTTGGAGTGATAATGAATCTTATATATTTGGCTAATTATCTGATACAATACATTCTCCGTTGCACTAAATTGCTTCTTTAGAGCTATGACTTTGTGTAAAAAAATTCCATTACCATTTCCGTTACCATTTTAGATACAAATACCGCCCGTTTGAATTATATTATGAGTGTGTTGTAAATCTGACGTTATCCCCTAAAACAATGTCACCAGCGTTATAGTATTCTTGCATTCAGGATATTTCTATGTTATTGTCTGGCTATCTATTATCCCGACTGACAGGAGTAAATGTGCATGGACAACAAAAAGGTTGCAAATGATGAATTGTCAGCGACTAAGTTAGCCACAGAACTCAATATGTCTTTGCAATCTGTTATTCAAATGTTCGTTGACATGGGGCTTATAAAAAGAAATGGAAAACTTTGGGATCTAACGCCCACGGGCGTTTCCAAAGGCGGGAAGTATAAAGAGAGCAGTCAAACTGGGAGAGAGAGCTGAGAATGAACCGCTGCTTGAGCATACTGATTGTTGTGATTCTGGCAATTGGCGTCTTTGGGTTGTCTTGTAGCAGTAACGTCAACAGCAGTATCAGTAGTAGCTCACCACAGAGCACAACTGCACAAGGTATTTGGCCACAAGGCACGTACACGGCGACAGAGGTCATTTGGGGTAAAATTGTCAAGGCAACAGCTACATTCAGTGGGACTACTTCTCTAAAACTGTATGACCCTGTTCATGGTGAGACGCTTTACTCGTGTCGCTTGTTTGTTGATGCTATGGGTACTGTTCACGTCAACACTATCCAATTAACAAACGTAGCTACTGGTGAAATATCAGTAGAATCGCTTATCTACAATCCCAGTGCTGGGACAGTTGTGCTTGATGGACCGGTAGCCGGAGCGACATATTTCAAGTAAATTCTTATTACAGCAACGATTCAGGAGATAACAACGATGCGTGATGTGGTGGGTTGCCTCATTAAATTATTAGTTCCGTCCGTCCGTCAGAACAACGCGTGTATGAGTTGTAGTACTAGCCACACACCTGTGACTAATATTATCAGTGCTACAATTGCTCGTATCACCATACATCGCCTCTAATGGAAAGTCGTTCCTATTGAGAGGCAACCCACCACTCTAATTCTAGCCCAAATCAACCCAAAGCGAAACTAACCATTATTATCGAATCCCTTGACTCCACTGGCTTCGGTACAGATAAATTGTGATAAGTTGCAAGCCACCTATATTTGGCCCATGCCTAATTAATTCCTCGACTATTTCAGCTATCGAATCATACTTTTTAGGCTGTGCCATTTTAATTAGTCTCATTGTTCCAAAAAAGTTACTATTGGCTTTTGGTTTTTAGTTAGTAAACATTTTCTATCGTTTATAAACAAGATGGTTGTTAATGTCGATTGTTTTAATATCTGACCATCGTTGTCCCAAAAAGACCAATCAGCAAGACTTTGTGCGTTGAACCATAAAGGATTTAAATCCATATAATGCTCATAGGGAGTTTTATATAGTTTAAATTTCATTTTTACGTTATTTGGTAGAGTCAATTCTGCTGTCATCCAGTATTGACCATCAGGCTGTCTCGTAAAGACCTCAACCTCTTTAAGGGCGACTCGTATCATCGGATTAGGGTTTACGTATGAATGAGTAGCACGAATTAAGGCAATATCTGCTATCGGTTTACTTTTAAGGCTAATCTTAGAGCGCCACCAATTAAACATTTGGCGCCCCACAAATGCTAGAAATACAGTGATAAGACTTATTCCGATTGTAATAGTCGTGGGATTGAAGACAATCTTTTTCATGTTTACCCCCCATCTCTGGTGATATTCTACCACCTCCGAATAAGGAGAAACACTCCGTTGCATGAGAACCATTTTTTCGGTAGTGGGTCAGTTTGGAATATTTTGAGGAGCGAATATTAGATTAATTTAATTGACGTTATGAAACATGAACTTCTAAAGAAAGAGTAACATCTTTTTTAGGTGGTAATTTTGTAATAGCTATATCAATATCTTGTGGTGGTATGGCTATAATAAAATCATCTGCAACATCACGAAAGTCTTTGTCACGAGTAACTAAAATATTGCATCCGCTCTCTTTCGCAAAAGCTAAATGCATCGCATCTGCTACCGCAATTTCAGTTGTATCACAATATGAATCTATTTTATCCCAAAAAGAACCACTTGTAGGGTATTGAAATTTTACGCACGCTAATAATGATGTTTGGGCATCATACAATTTAGCGTGTATTTCCGCTAAATCTCGTTTTGGTAAACATTGCGCTTTTTGATTTCTATTCCCTAACAAACTTCTAATTCTTGAAAGCGGATAGCCATCAGCTAATTTATTCTTGATGTATTGTTCCTCATGTTCTATGTCTAACATTTCGACAAAAGTAAAACGAGAAGTAATACACTTCCAATGTTCAGTTTCAATCCTTTTTAAAAGATTAGTTGATTGCTGCCATCTTTTTTGAAGTACATCTAAAATTATATTTGTATCCAAATATATTATCGGTTCAACTTGCATATTTATTTACGACGTTTCCTTATGGTCGGTAGTTTTCTACTCCGTAATATCTTCGGTTTAGCAGTTCTAGTTTTAGGTATTGATGGTCGTTTGGCTTTTGGCATCTCAGTTAATGACTCCATTCGTTCAACTGCAATATCCATACTTGTATTCCCCCTTTTGGATATAGTATGATAATCCAAACGGGTTAAAGGTTACTTGCACTAACTTTTAATCACGCAATGGTTCTTAGGTTTTACATAAGTGCTTGGCTATATTAGTCAAGCACTTCTTTTTATATTTTCTCTAATGATGACTTATTTTACAACTAATGTAACCATCATTCAATGTTATTTTTATAATCTTTCCAATTTTTATAGCTGGCCTTTTGCCCACTGAAATACTCTAACATCAGGTTATTATTCTTTATAAACACATGGGCTTGTGAATCCCCTAAATCTATAAACACATCATGCTTTAACTTGCCGTTGATAATTTGTACATCGTGTTCCAGAGAGCCTCTTTTAACTATAACTTTATAGGTCTCTGGTAACGAATAATTAAGATAGTACACGTTTTGTTTTTGATGTGCTTTTGGGTGGCCAGTAGCACGATCATAGTTATAGAAAAAGTACCAAAAATAAGCGTGGTAAAAAACCATATATCGTTGAACATTTGTTTCATCTCCAATATCAACCAAATTAGAACCTAACTATTTTTTCGTATCCTGGACAACTTAATTTGTGCAATGAACTCTTCACGCTTACCCGGTGGTATTCGAAGTTCAACGAAGTGTCGGCCTCGTGGTGCAATCTTATAGCACTTCACAGCGCGATCGTGATATAGTTTTGCCCCTACTTTGGTATAATCCCATCGAACCCAGCGCGGCAGCAGTGTTTGTAATGATAGTGGACTTGTACCAGTCAGTGTAACTAACTCTGATAAACAAAGCCCCTCGATATTGCCCCGGCTCCATGCTGCATATAGCTGCAATAGTATCTTGCTCTTGGTGGAATTGTGCAGTCCCCTCCAAGATGGATGACTTTCACGAGTGATAACAACCTTACCATCATCTGTATATACATAAGGCGGACGTCCCATTTTTACACCTCGATCTAATACCTTATTATTGATATCCCTTGCAACCCATTTGAATAGTTATAATAAACTTCTGACTGCCACAATTGGAACATTATAAATCAATGTCCAATTTGCCCTTCGTAGGTTCTTCGGTATAGCTACCTTCGTCCGTGTCGCTATCTTCATCCTGAACGTTATCCGGGTCAACATCGGCCTCTATATTAGGGAAGTGAAAGTCCGGGTCCTTGATAAACTTGATCTTGCCCTCGATATCCTTGCCCCAAGTCCCGGCTGGAACCTTTGCAAGGACTGTTACCAGTTTGACCGGGCCCGCTGGAGTGTCCTCCGGCCGCCCGATCGGTAGTTTGACCGTTGGGATTTTAGCCAGTTCGTCCACGTCAAGGCCATTGATAAGCCATGTATGGCCATGCAATACAGCCCCGGACGCAGTTAGCCTATCGCTCAGCGCCCTTGCGTCCTGTGGTTGAAGTCCTCCAGTAATCTCCTTGAGATCCTCTGTTCCCAGTGCATTAAAACCGAGTCTCCGTAAATTTTGAATCTGATTGACTATCTTATTGATGATTTTACCATCCAACATTGTTTTAAATCCTTTGCCGGGCCGCCCGTAGACGGTCCCGGCGCTTATTTATTTACTATCGAAGCCGCGTCAGACCCGTCGATAACATTGCCTTTGCACGAACTGTGACATAAGAAGCCGGGACTTCGCTGGAGAGATATTTGTCAAAAGTCTGCTCGAATTGAAGTAACCTGTGCATTCTCAGCACGTTCAAGCGTGCTTTATTGCCTTTTTCCCGCGAACCCTCAATAATTCCCATGTTCTCTGCCTCCTATACCGATTCGGCACGACGTGGTGCCGAATCGGTATATATCGAACGCTTTAACTTTTACGGGAGTAACAACGTTGTCACTCCCGGACAAATTAAATTGCCGCCGGAAATTACCGGACGTTTTAGGCTTTGTGAAAGACCTGTTTGGCAAACCTCTATATTCATCAAGTATTTGTGCCTCTTTTCGGTCAAAATTTGACCTGCCTTTCGCAAAGTCTCGTTCTGCCCTGCTCTTGAGTTGAGCAACCTGAGCAAATTTACTCATTACTGCTTCACAACGATGATTTGTGTTTCTCTTGCCACTCTCGAATCTCGGCCATATATCGTGATAATGGCATAAGCCAAACCCATTCACGAAACCACTGTATGCCCCTCTGCGTTATTCTGTATTC
>Ga0182021_10005162_pt1 | contig 15433 bp, 12 predicted proteins | sample 612E3MmetaG_FD_120493 | JGI IMG/M metagenome (GOLD analysis project Ga0182021, IMG submission 120493) | Permafrost microbial communities from Stordalen Mire, Sweden - 612E3M metaG (Illumina Assembly) | ecosystem: Environmental > Terrestrial > Soil > Wetlands > Permafrost | place: Sweden... | reverse complement strand
CTGCTCCGATCGAGCCGGCGGAGGCCGCGTCAGAGGGGGTGACCGACGGTCGAGAGGTCGGCACGTACTGGGGTGCGATCAACGCCGCCGCGGAGGGTCGGATCGAGACTCTCGGGTCGCGCGCCCGGAGCGCGCTGGGCGGTTTCGCAGCTCTGGTGGCCCGGCTGCGGACCCGGATCGGTGTCCTGCCGCTGCCCGAGCTGCTGGACGCGGTGCTGGAGGAGTCCGGATACCGCGCCATGCTCGCCGACGGCTCTGAGGAGGGCGAAGAGCGCTGGGCGAACCTGCTCGAGCTGCGTTCGGTGACCACACGATATGACGACCTGACCCCCGACGACGCCCTGGACCGATTCATCGAGGAGACGGCGCTGGTCGCCGACCAGGATTCCTACGAGGCCGACGCGGACGCCGTCACGCTGATAACTCTCCACGCCGCCAAGGGGCTCGAGTTCCCGATCGTCTTCATCGCCGGGCTGGAGGAGGGCGTGTTTCCGCACAGCCGCTCCCTCGACGACGAGAAGCAACTCGAGGAAGAGCGGCGACTGGCCTACGTCGGCATCACGCGGGCCAAGCGGCGGCTCTTCCTGTCGCACGCGGCGCGCAGGGCGACCTGGGGGCAGGGCGGCCTGTCGGTCCCGAGCAGGTTCCTGTTCGAGATCCCCGCTGCATTGATGACGGGGCCGCGGCTCGAGCGGGGCGACGATTTCGACGACGACGTCGGCAACGTGGATCCGGACCTCGTCTTCGGCCGGCGTCTGAACAGCCGGTTCGGCACGCCGATCCGTGCCGGGGGCGGCGCGTGGCGGTCGGGGAGCGGGCAGCCGGGCGCCCCCAGGGCCGGGGAGGCCTTCCGGCCCACTCGTGACCTGGACGCGCGTCGCGAGGCATACGACTCGGGTGCTCGCTCCGGGAGTCTGGACGTGCCGCGCGGCCGTGAGGACAGCCCCGGCGCCCGAAGCGGTGCGCCCGGCGTCCCGGGCGGCGCGCCAGGCGGCCCAAGCGGCTCGCTCGGCGGCCCGGGCGGCCTTAGAGGCTCCGGCGGCTCCGGCGGCGGCTCCAGCGGCCCGGGCGCCCTCCCGCCCCGCAATTCCTCCTTCCAACCTTCGGTACCGCTCCGGCCCGCCCCGGCTTCTCGTCCCCGCATCCCGGGGGAGCGGCAGTTCCGCGATGGCGACCGCGTCCGTCACCCACGCCTGGGCGCCGGCATCGTCGTGACCTCGAAGCTGACCCGCAACGACGAGGAGGTCACCGTCGCTTTCTCGAACGGCGGCGGGATCAAGACGCTCCTGGCAAGCATCGCAAACCTCGAGTGGATTGGGTGAGCGCCGGGGGCGCCGGTCGTAGTGTCAAACCCGGAACCAGACGGACCGTTACCATGTGGCGGCGACCGACCGGGTTGCTTCAACCGACATCAAGCCGTCGTACTTAGGTAGGAAATACTCGAAAGATGACCAAGTCGAACGTATCGCGAACCAGCCGCGCCAAGGTCGGCGGCAAGGCCACACTCGAGCCGTGCGCCTGTTGCGGCATCGCGCCGGATCCTCGCGGCCGCCCGCTCTCGATCACCTTCGAGCAGCCCGACGTGATCGACCAGATTCATCCGGCTCTCCTCGACACGTGGGGCGGCGATCCGTTCCTTGCGATCAAGGGCGTGGGCTTCTTCATTCGCGTCATCCTCCCGATCAAGCTGAGCGACGGCTTCGCCATCGATTTCGGGACTTGGCTCGAGGTGTACAACGAGGACTTCCGGCAGCTCTGGCAGACCTGGAACTTCCCGGAGTACAAAGACTTCGAGCTCGAGGGTTACATCGGGAACGCCATCGCGCCCTTTGACGAATTCCCGCACGTCCTGGTCAAGGCGACCGTTCGAGATCCCGAACAGGTCCCGTACGTGACGAGCAGCGACAACGAGGTCTTCACGAAGCTGCTGAGCGACACCTGGCCGCACGCCATGGTGCTGTCGCCGTACGCCGATCTGTTGAAGTCCGATCCCCCGTTCGAAGGCTGATCCTGCTCGCTGACGGCCCGGAACAACCGCCGGCCGCGTGCGTCCTGGTCGGGAATCTGGTCCACTCCTGCGCTGATTCCTCCACGGCTCGCGCAGGTACCCTCAGCGTTCGGCCTGACGCCGAACGATTGGCCTGAACGCGGCGCCGCGCTGCTTCGTCTGAGGTCGGTCCCGCGGTAGGAGATCGCGCCTCAGAAGGAAGCGCGTCGCTATCGGATCGGAGAGAATCGGATCTGGACACTGCGGGCAACGGCCAGTGGAGTGGAGGGCGAGCGGTGACCGAGTCGATCGAGCCGGCGGTCGGTCTGCCGGTGGCTTCGGAGGCGGTCGAGGCAGCCCGGGCCCTCGGCGAGGATGGCGCACGCCACCGGCGCGACGAGCTGGTCCCGATCGTCCGCCGGGCCAATGAGCTCTATTACGTCGCCGATGCGCCGGAGTTGAGCGACGCCGAGTACGACAAGTTGATGCGCGAGCTGGTCGCAATCGAGACTGCCTTCCCGGCGCTGGTCACGCCCGACTCACCGACCCAGCGCGTCGGGGCGGCTCCGTCCGGCACCTTCGGCGAGGTCGTCCACGGGCGGCCGATGCTGTCGCTTGGGAACGTGTTCGACGAAGACGAGCTGCGCGCCTTCGACCAGCGCGTCCGGCGCGGCCTGGGCCTGCCGCCAGCTCCTGCGCCGGCGCCCGATCTCCGATACGTGGCCGAACTGAAGATCGACGGCCTGGCCATCTCGCTGCGCTACGAACGCGGCCGCTTCGTCCAGGGCGCGACCCGCGGCGACGGCACGACCGGCGAAGACGTCACGGCCAATCTGCGGACGATCTCCGTTCTGCCGGACCGGCTCCGCGAGCCCGCGACCGTCGAGGTACGGGGCGAGATCTTCATGCCAAAGGCCGAGTTCGCGCGAATCAACGCCGAGCGCGAGGAGGCCGGGCTGCAGACGTACGCCAACCCACGCAACAGCGGGGCGGGCTCACTGCGCCAGCTTGATCCGCGGGTCACGGCGGCGCGGCGGCTGTCTTCGTGGTGCTACCAGCTGGTCGAGGACGCGGCCGGCGGCTCCGAGGCCCGGCCGGTCGTCGCCAGCCAGTCCGAGGCCCTCGCCCGGCTCGCCACCCTGGGCCTTCCCGTGAACCCGGATCGGGCCGAAGGCCTCGACATCGACGGCGTCTGCCGATTCCTCGAGGAATGGCGGGAGAAACGCCACGAGTTGCCGTACGAGACCGACGGCGTCGTGGTGAAGGTGGATCGCGTCGACCAGCAAGAGCGGCTCGGGATGGTCGCACGCGCGCCGCGCTGGGCGATCGCCTACAAGTTCCCGCCCGAGCAGGTCGAGACGGTGCTCGAGGACATCGTTCCGTACGTCGGCCGGACCGGGACGCTCACGCCGGTGGCGCACATGCGGCCGGCGAAGGTGGCGGGTTCCACCGTGGCGCGAGCGACGCTCCACAGCCTCGACGAAGTCCGGCGAAAGGACCTGCGGATCGGCGACTGGGTCGTGCTCCAGAAGGCCGGTGACGTCATCCCGGAGGTCGTCCGATCGCTGCCGGAACGGCGGACCGGCGGCGAGCGTGAGTTCGAGATGCCCGCGACATGCCCGGTCTGCGGGACGCCTGTGGTCCGCGACGAGGGGGCCGTCCGCGTCTACTGCCCCAACCCGGCGTGCCCGGCGCGCCTCGCCCAGGAATTCGCCCACTTCGCCGGCCGTGGCGGGATGGACATCGAGGGCGCCGGATGGGCGGTGCTCGAGCAGCTGCTGGCTCGCGGTCTGGTCAAGACCCGCGGCGACTTCTACCGGTTGAGCGTCGACGACCTGGCCAGCCTCGACCGGTTCGCCCTCAAGAGCGCCGAGAACCTGAAGCGTTCGATTGAAAGGTCGCACCGGCGGCCACTGGCGCGAGTGCTGAACTCGCTCGGCATTCCCCAGGTGGGCGAGCAGACCGCCATCGACCTGGCCGGATGGATCGCCGAGCGCTGGCCGGCGGAGGGCATGGATCCCGGCGAATGGACGGCTCTCGTGGCCCGGTCGCTGCCCACAGTCACGCCCGAAGAGTTCCAGGAGGTGCCGGGCATCGGGGCCGTGGTGGCCGGGAGCATTGCTCGCTACTTCGGGACGCCCGAAACCGCGGCAGTGTTGGCCGACCTCGTCGACGCGGGCGTAGTGGCCGAGCCGCCCGCCAGACGAGTGGCTCCGGGGAGTGGCGCCACGGGCCCTCTCGCCGGCAAGACTGTAGTCGTCACTGGGACCCTCGCGGGGTACGACCGCCCGGCGGCGGAGGAGGCGATCCGCGCCGCCGGCGGGCGGGCCGCGGGATCCGTGTCCAGGAGCACTTCGTATGTCGTCGCGGGCGAGAACGCGGGCTCCAAGCTCGCGAAGGCCGCGGAACTCGGAGTGCCGGTTCTGGACGAGGAGGCGTTCAGGCGCCTGCTGGCCGGCGAAGCGCCATAGCGGGCCGCCAGATCCCGTCGGGCTGCCCTGATCAGCCCATTGTCGAGTTGATCTGGCCCCAGATCAACTCGGGTCGCCAGTCGACGTCCGGTCCGAGGAGCATTCGGGGCGCGCGCCAGGTTTCCTGCCAGCCGCGGGCTTCCAGCTCGCGCCATCCCCCGGCGTGCTCGTGTGGGACGCCGGCCCGGACGTGAGCCCCCGCCGGAACGAGGTGGCGGTGCAGATCCAGCAGGTAGATGCCGTCCTGGGACCGGCTGGCGATGACCGCGCCGTAGGCTCGCTCCGCCGGCAGCAGAAAGCCGCGCAGCCCCGGCCTCGGCGAGTGGCCCTGGCCGCCGGCCGGACCCGGCTCGTCCTCGTCGACGAGCACCCAGCCGCCAATCGAGGCCAGGACTTCGAGCGCAGGCGAACGGTCTTCGCCGGTCGCCAGCCGGTCGAGCTCGAAGATCGAGGGCAGGTCGGCTCGGGTAAGCGCTCGAACGCGGGCGCCCGGAGGTGGAACCGGCGGCTCGTCAACGTGGTCGGCCTGGAGCTGGTGATAGCAGGTGGCCACGCGGAAACCCATGCGCTCGTACAGGGGTCGGCCTGCGTCCGTCGCCTCGAGCGACAGTGTCTCGCAGCCGGCGGCCAGCAGCCGCGCGCAGACCTCCTCGGTCATGGCCCGCCCAAAGCCGCGGCGCCGCTCCTCAGCTGCGACCACGATCGCGCCGATCCAGCCGACCGGGCGGCTTACGACCGCCAGCCCTGTCGCGACGAGCCGCCCCTCGATCGTTCCGACGAGAGGCTGACACGATGGCGTGCGCAGGACCATGTGGTAGAAGAGGCGTCTGTCGCGCCAGCCCGCGGCCAGCGCCACGGCCACCGCGGAGTCGACGTCGGCCGGCGTCATTGCTCGGATCTCGAAGCCGGGCATCGTCTCCATCACCCGAAAGCGAAGCCGAGAGCATAGGCCGCTCGAGAAGGCGCCGCTTCGAAGAACCTAGCCGGCTCGAGCTCGACTCCGCGCTCAGCCCATCGCATGGTTGAACTGTCCCCAGATCATCTCCGGTTTCCATTCCGGCTCGGACCCTCGGACCATCCTTGGAAAGGTCCGCCATTCCATCGAGCCGCGCTCGGTCAGGAGACGGCGACCCTGTTCGTTGTCCGTCAGCAGTCCCGTCCACGCTCTGGCGTCCTTGGGTGTGAGGTGGCGGTGAAGGTCGATCAGGCAAAGGGCATCTTCCGGCCGTGGCGCGATCAGGGCAGCGTTGCCCCGGTGGGTGGGCAGGAGGTAGCCACGCAGGCCCGCGGCGGCATCGTCGTCCGAGAGCAGCCAGCCGTCGCTCGCGTAGGCCTCGATCAGGGGCCGTCTTTCCTCGCCGGCCACGCGTCGATCGAGCGCGGCGACGGCGTCCAAATCGGCCGGCGTGATCGGTCGAAGGTTCGTTCCCGGGGGAACGGACGGTGGTTCGCCGTGCGGTTCGCCCGGGTGCATGTGGTATCGGGTCTGCTCTCGAAAACCAAGTCGCTCGTAGACGGGGCGGCCCAGATCTGTGGCGACCAGGACGAGCGAACGGCAACCGGCGCCCTCCAGGATCTCGCAGACGGCCTCGGTCAGCGCCCGGCCGATGCCTCTGCCGCGAAGCTCCGGCGTGACGAAGATCACGCCCACCCAGCCTACGTCGCCGTGGATGGACCCCAGTCCGGTGCCGATCGGGTGGCCGTCGGACATGGCGACGATGGGACGGCAACTGGACAGCGCGACGGCCAGGCGAAAGAACTCGCGCCGATCTCCGAAGTTGCCCGCGGCGGTCACGTCGCCGACGGCGTCGAGGTCGCCGCCGGTCATCTCGCGGATCTGGAACGAAGTCATCGGTTCCCTCAGGCGCGGGCTCGGGAGAGCGCAATTTTACGATGCCCAACGAGGCGGCGCGGCCAACGCCGTCGGCGGTCGACCGGGTTCATCCGATACGTTCACCGGCGTGACCATCGCATATGGCTTCGGCCGACCTGCCGACCGACCCTGGTCTCCCCGGCGCGGTTCCGTCCGGTATCATCCCGGGATGGCCAACCTGACCCGTGCCGACGTCGAGCACGTAGCCCATCTCGCCCGCCTCGGGCTGACCGAGGAGGAGCTGGCGCGCCTTGAAGGCCAGCTCAACCACATCCTCGACCAGTACGCCATCCTCGCGACGCTGGACACGGAGCACATCCCGCCGACGGCCCAGACGATCGAGCTGGCGAACATCCTGCGCGAAGACGCCGTGACGCCTTCGCTGACCACGGATGAAGCGCTGTCCAACGCTCCGGAGCGCAGCGGCGACCATTTCGTCGTGCCGGCGATCCTGGGCGGCGGAGAGGTTGGCGCGTAGGCCATGGCCGATCTCACTCGCCTCCTTGCTCACGAGATGTCGCGTCTGCTGCGCGCCGGGGAAGTCAGTTCGCGCGCCCTGACCGAAGCTCATCTTGCTGCTGCCGAGCGCCAGAACCACGCCCTAAACGCCTGGCTGGTCATCTACCGCGCGGACGCTCTCGCTCAGGCCGATGCCGCCGACCGGCGCCTGGCCGAAGCCCGCAACGCGGGCGCCGCCGCCCTGGCCGCGCTCCACCCTCTGTGCGGCGTACCGGTCGCGCTCAAGGATCTCGTCTCGGTCAAGGGCGGCCAGGCCACCGCCGGCTCCAAGATCCTGGCCGGCTACATCGCCCCGTTCGACTCCACCGTCACGGCGCGCCTGCGCGAGGCCGGTGCGGTGATCCTGGGCAAGACCAACATGGACGAGTTCGCGATGGGATCGTCCACGGAGCATTCCGCGTACGGCCCGACGGCCAATCCGTGGGACCTCACCCGCGTCCCGGGCGGCAGCTCCGGTGGTTCCGCGGCCGCCGTGGCCGCGTTCCACGCTCCGATCAGCATCGGGACGGACACGGGCGGCAGCATCCGTCAGCCGGCCTCGCTGTGCGGCATCGTCGGTCTCAAGCCCACGTACGGCCGCGTCAGCCGCTACGGCATCGTCGCGTTCGCCTCCAGCCTGGACCAGATCGGTCCGTTCGCCCGCGACGCCCGCGATGCGGCGCTGCTGCTCCACGCCGTCTCCGGTCGTGACGAACACGACGCCACATCGGCGCCCATTCCCGTCCCCACGGAGCTGCTGAGTCTGCCCGAGAGCGACGACGAAGCCGCCGGCTATCTGAAGGGCCGCCGGATCGCGCTACCCATGGAGTACTTCGTCGAGGGCATGGAGCCGGGTGTCGCGGCCCGGGTGCGCGAGGCCGTCGCGGCCATGGAAGTCGCCGGCGCGTCGGTCGAGGAAGTCTCGTTGCCGCACACGGACTACGGACTGGCCTCGTACTACATCATCGCCCCGGCCGAGTGCAGCTCCAACCTGGCCCGCTTCGACGGCGTCAGGTACGGCCTCGCCGACAGGAGCTCCGGCGAGTTCATCGCCGACTACCTGCGTACGAGGGGCGCCGGTTTCGGGCCCGAAGTCAAGCGCCGGATCATGCTCGGCACATACGCCCTTTCGGCCGGCTATTACGACGCGTACTACCTGAAAGCGCAGAAGGTGCGGACTCTCATCAAGGCGGATTTCGACGCGGTCTGGGCGGCCGGCTTCGACGCGATCTGCGCGCCGACCAGCCCTACCGTCGCGTTCCCGCTGGGCGCCAAGCTTGCGGATCCGGTGGCCATGTACCTCTTGGACAAATGCACCCTCCCGATCAACATGGCCGGTTTGCCGGGGATGTCGATCCCGGCCGGTCTCTCGGGCGGCCTCCCCGTCGGCCTGCAAATCGTCGGGGCGCCGTGGAGCGAACTATCAATGCTTCGTCTGGCTCGTGCGTATGAAGCGATCACGGCCAGAGCACCCTGGCGGGCCCTCGAGCCCGCCGAGCTGCAGCTGACTGACGATCCGACCACGCCCAGCCCGGTCGAGCGGATGACGCGCCGCAACCAAGGCGCCTTCGCAACGGGCTCGAGCGGCCAAGACTGAGGACGCACCGATGACAACCCCCACGACTCGCCCCAGCACACGCCTCGCCACCGACCCGTCGATTCTCAACTCCGAGTCCGAACCGGAGCGCCCGCCGCTCTCCACCCGCGTCCTGGCGCGTCGCGTGGATGAAGTACCGCGGTCCGGGATCCGCCGCTTCTTCGACATCCTCGCGACGATGACCGATGTCATAAGTCTGGGCGTCGGCGAGCCGGACTTCGACACGCCCCAACAGGTGATCGAGGCGGGGAAGCACAGTCTCGATCAGCGCCACACCCACTACGCGAGCAACTACGGCACCATCGAACTTCGCCGCGCCCTGGCGCACCACCTCGAGCGGATGTACGGCGTGAAGTACGACCCGACCGAGGAGATCCTGATCACTATCGGCGCCTCCGAGGCGCTGGACGTCGCGGTCCGGGCCACGATCGATCCGGGCGACGAGGTCATCCTCCACGAGCCGTCCTATGTCTCGTATCGGCCGGCGATCATCTTCGCCGGCGGCGTGCCGGTGGGCGTGCCGACGACGCTGGACGAGGGCTTCGCCTGGATCCCGCCAAGGTCGAGGCCGCGATCACTCCGCGCACCAAAGCCATTCTGCTCAACTATCCCTGCAACCCCACCGGCGCCGTCCTCCCGCCCGACGTCCAGGACGAGATCGCGCGCATTGCGGTTCGCCACGACCTGCTGGTCTACACCGACGAGATCTACGACCGCCTGGTCTACGGCGGCTACCAGATGCGCAGCATGGCCGCTCTGCCGGGCATGCGCCGACGGACCGTCCTGATGGGCGGCTTCTCCAAGGCGTATGCCATGACCGGCTGGCGCGTCGGCTTCATCTGCGCTCCATCGGAGATCCTCGAAGGGATCCTGAAGGTTCACCAGTACGTGATCATGTCGGCGCCCACCATGGTCCAGGACGCGGCGCTGGAAGCCCTCAAGACCGGCGAGCCGGATGTGGCCCGTATGGTCGCCCACTACGATCGCCGCCGCCGCCTCATCGTCGACGGCTTCAACGCGATTGGGCTGCGGACCTTTGAGCCGCTCGGCGCCTTCTACGCCTTCCCGCAGATAACCTCCACGGGTCTGACCAGCGATCAGTTCGCCGAGCAGCTTCTCCGCGAAGAGTCCGTGGCGGTGGTTCCGGGCACCGCGTTCGGCCAGGCCGGCGAGGGTCACGTCCGCTGTTGCTACGCCACAAGCGAGGCCGAGATTCGCGAGGCGCTGGTCCGGATCGAGCGCTTCGTCAAACGTCGAAAAGGCGAGGCGTGACGACCGCGCCGGTCGTCGGCGGCAGGGGCGCGGCGCTGGAGCGATACGAGGCCGTCATCGGCATCGAGATCCACTGCCAGCTCAAGACCGCCAGCAAGATGTTCTGCGGCTGCTCCACCGACATCGATGGAGCAGCACCGAACAGCCACTGCTGCCCGGTCTGCCTGGGCCTGCCCGGCGTTCTGCCGACGATCAACAAGTCGGCCGTGGAGTGGGTGATTGCCACCGGTTTCGCGATCGAAGCCACCGTCGCCCCGACGACTCGCTGGGATCGCAAGAACTACTTCTACCCGGACCTGCCCAAGGGCTATCAGATCAGCCAGTACCAGCTGCCACTCGCGGCGAACGGCCGGCTGACCTTCGACACGAGTGACGGCCCGTTCACGGTGCGGGTCCGGCGCGCCCACCTCGAAGAGGACACCGGCCGGCTGATCCACGACGAGTTGGGCCTGGCTGCGGACGGCTCGCCGCTCCGCGTCAACCCCGCCCGCAGGAGCCTCGCCCGCAGGAGCCTCATCGACTTCAACCGATCGGGCATGCCGCTGATGGAGATCGTCACCGAGCCCGACATCCGGACGGCTGAACAGGCGCGCCGCTATGCCGAAGAGCTGCGCCTTCTGATGCAGACGATCGGCGCCTCGGACGCGGAGATGGAGAACGGCCAGATGCGGGTCGAGGCCAACGTCTCGATCCGGCCGCGCGGCCGGGAGGCGTTCGGGACCCGTGTCGAGGTCAAGAACATGAACTCGATGCGGGCCGTGGAGCGGGCAATCGCCTTCGAGATCGAGCGCCAGGCCGATGTGATCGACGGCGGCGGCGCGATCCATATGGAGACTCGCGGTTGGGACGAGGGCCGCCAGTCGACGTATCACATGCGGCCCAAGGAAGAGGAAAACGACTACCGCTACTTCCCGGAGCCGGACCTGCCGCCGTTGCTGACTTCGCCCGAATGGCTGGCCGAGATCAAGGCCCGGCTGCCGGAGCTGCCCTCCGCTCGGCGCGGGCGCTACCGGCAAACGCTCGGGCTGTCCGCGTACGATGCCGACGTGCTCGTCAACGACTCGACGGCGACATCGCTGTTCGAAGGCGCGCTGGCGGCGGGTCCTGGCGTGCCGGCCAAGCTGCTCGCAAATTGGGTTACCGGCGAGTACATGCGCCTGGCAAAAGGCGGGGAGGGGAGTGGCGGCGCGGCCGTGGATCCGGCCGAGCTCGCCACCCTGGTGAAGCTCGTCGCCGACGGCGCCATTTCGGGCACCAACGCCAAGGAAGTCCTCGCCGAGCATTTCGCCTCGGGTGCGCGCGTGGCTTCGATCGTGGCGGCGCGAGGCTTCCGCCAGATCTCGGATGCCGGGGCATTGGGGACCGCAATCGATGCCGTGCTCGCCGCCAACCCTGCCGCGGTGGCCGACTACCGAGCGGGCAAGGACGCGGCGGTCGGCTTCCTCGTCGGCCAGGTCATGAAAGCCACGCGCGGCCAGGCCAACGCCGGCATGGTTCAAGCCGCGCTGCGCGAGCGGCTGGACAAGCCCGAGTAGGAGAGGTAGAGCGCGAATGGGCCCGATCAACCTGATCTTTTGGGGCTTCGGGGCCCTGCTCATCGTCCTCGGCTACACCCGCGCGCGCGGCCCGTGGCGCCGCTATCAGGCCCTCAAAGAGCAGGAGGCGAACATCGCCCGCTACGAGGGCTGGCGCGGCACCCGACTGCGCGACGACGGCCCGAGTGCTGCCTCGATCATGGCCCAGGAACTACGCCGCCAGGCCCAGATCGCCGGCGTCGTCGCCATCGCCGGCTTCGTCCTGGTCTTCGTCGGCTTCGCCGTCCACTAGCTCAGCTAAGGGGCGCCTCGCGCGCCGATCACCTCCTCGATCAACTTCCCGACCAAAGACAACCGCGCCACGGGCGTGACCGTGCCGCTGAGTCCGACCGGGGGCAAGCTCTCGGTCACCTACGGCGCCGCCGGGGGCGCCAGGACCAACGTCGTTTTCGATGTCACCGGCTACTTCGTGAACTGAGGTCCGGGGGCGGGAAGACGGGAGCGGGCGGGCCGCCACGGAGGCCTGGCGTGCTCGCCCGGCCAGAATCAGACCCTCCGAAAGCCGGAATCCTCACTGGCGGATGTACAATTCTTGGCAGTGTGCGAGGCTCGATTGCCGACGCGAGAGCTGGCGCCTCGTCAGATGGGTGGAGCGGCGATGGCTGGCGTGGCTTGCCACCGACGCGAACGGGCAGTCGAACCTAGCCGTTTCTTCAGTCGCGTGCAAAGGCATGGACACGAGGTGGGCTCCATGGCGTGGGAACTGCCATGAGCGAACGAGCGTTCGTCCTGGGATCTCGTCACGACCGCAGCTTTGCCAGGTTCGCGTTGGCATGCGCTGCAGCCACCGTGACGATGGGTCTCATCGACACCCTGGCGGCTCCGGACGCCCAGCGGCCGGGGCGGCTGCTGATTTCCGCGCTACTCGCCGCGACGGTCCTGGTCGCCGTCTGGTTCCTGAGCCGGGGCTTCACTCCGCGCGTTCTGGTGTCGGCCGGAGTGATGCTCATGGTGCTCGGGGTTGCGGTGGGCGCGCTCCTGCCCGACAGCCTCGATGTCGCAGTAGTCCTGCCACTTGCCGGCGCGGTGCTGGCGCTTCCGGCGGAACGCGGGCGGCGGCTGCTGATCCTGCTGGCCGTCGCCTTCGTGGCCAGCATGATCGGGGAGACGCTCGCCTTCTACGGCGTTGGGACGACGTCGACCGTGCCGCCCGACTCATCGTTGTCGCTCCTCGAGTCGGGTGTGATGCTGGCCTTCACCTACGGCCTGCTCTGGTGGGTGGGCGGCCACTGGTGGACGTCTGACGAACAGGCCCGACGAGCGCTCGCGAGTCAGCGTCGACTGCTCGAAGTAAACGAACGCCTGCTATCCACCCTCGATCCGCAAGGCGTCTTCGAGCTCATCGCGGACTCGCTCAAGTCCGTCGTGGCCTACGACAACCTGACGATCTACCGGGTCGATCGGTCCGCCGGCTTGCTGCGTCCCGTTCTGTCGCGCGACAGGTTTGCTCAGCTCATCATCGAGTCGACCTTCCCGATCTTGGGCGGGATCACGGGCTGGGTCGTCGCCCACGGAACGGCCGAGTGCGTGAACGACATTCTTGCGGATCCCAGGGCCAGCACTATTCCCGGCACGCCCGACGAAGCCGAGTCGCTGATCGTCGTGCCGCTCCTGGTCGGCGGAGAAGTCGCCGGAACTCTCAACGTGGGCCGAATGGGCAAAGAGGAGGCCTACTTCAGCGCCGGCGAGTTCGAGCTTGCGCGCCTATTCGCAGGCCAGGCGTCGATCGCCCTCCGAAACGCCGAGACTCTCCAGGCTGTCGCCAGTCGCGCGGAGACTGACGCCCTCACGGGGCTTCGAAACCGCGGCGCGTTTGACGACCGGCTGGCTGCGCTCATCGGCGACCCGCGCGTCCAGCCGCTCGTCCTTGTGATGCTCGATCTCGATGGGTTCAAGCACTACAACGACGAGCACGGGCACCCTGCCGGCGACGCGCTGCTGCAGGCCGCCGCCCGGGCCATCACCGAATCCATCCGCGACGGCGACCTCTCTTTCCGCTATGGGGGCGACGAGTTCGCTCTGCTTCTGCCGAGAACGGACGAGGATGGAGCCTGTCAGATAGCCGATCGAGTCCGGCTGGCCATCGCCGCGGTCAACTCGAGCGACACATCCGTGATCACGGCCAGCGTTGGTCTGGGCAGCTCGCCGAGGGATGCCCAAGCGGCAGGCGCCCTGGTCGAAGCTACGGACGCCGCGCTGTATCGGGCGAAGGGGTACGGCGGCAATCGCGTCGAGACCTGGGATCGAATCAAGCCTCGCTCGGCGGGCGGGGTCGGGTAGCGCCTCGGAAGTCTGCCGCCTGGGCGTTGGGTGTCGTCTTGCGCACGGACCGCGCTCCGGGCGTCCGTGGGGCACGGAAAGGTACTGGCTTCTACTCCCAGAACGTGGCTCTAAGGTGCGTCCTCCGATTGGATAAGTGGGGTGGGGGCGGATAGCTCAAGGCCTGCAAGAATGCCGTTGTTCTTCGCCCCAACATCGATCATTCCAGGCAGCGCGTACGACGCCGTTCTTCGGGACGGCGTCGTACGTTTCTCGGACTCAGCCCATCCGCCGCAGTTCTATCGCCGGGCAACGGTCCATGACGACGGCCAGGCCGCCTTCGGCGGCGATGCGGGCACTCTCCCAGTTGATCACGCCGAGTTGCAGCCAGAGCGCTCCCGCCCCGATCGCGACGGCGTCACAAGCGATCTCCTCGGTCAGCTCGGATCGGCGGAAGACATCCACGATGTCGATTTGGCCCATGAGGGCCGCCTCGGCCAGAGTGCCAACGGCCGGGATGCCAAGGACGGCGCTCTCGTTCGGGTTGACCGGCACGCACTCGTAGCCGGCCGAGATCAGCGTCCGAAACACGCCGAAGGACGGCCTCGCCGGGTTGGAGGAAGCGCCGACGACGGCGACACGCCTGGCCGATCGCAGCAGGTCGAAGATGCCCTGGTCGTCGAGCAACCGGACCGTGCTCGGGCCCGGTCGGTCTCCGGGCGGGACGCCGGGCAGGGAGGGTTTGGCCGTGTCCGGAAGGTCGTCTGTCATCGTGGCTCCTGGCCGTTCGGGCCGAAACCGGTTGGCGGCGGATTGTGGGGGCCGCTCAGGGTGTTCCACCGCCGGCGTGTCGGCGGCGGCGTCGAACATTGTCACCGCTGGTCAGTCGGCGTGCGGCGTTCTCGATGGAGGTGCCTGAATCCGGTTCCGCGCAGGGGATCGACCGATTGAACCGGCCGGGCGGGCTTGCAGTGATGGCTAGCATGGCGACATGGTGGTGAGAGCCGAGGAGAACGAGATCGAGTCCAGGGACGAACGAATCACGGTAGCCGACGGCCTGGCTCTGCGCGTGCTCCGGTGGGAGCCGGAGGTTCGGACCGATATCGCGCCCTTTTTGCTGATACACGGCCTGGCGTCCAATGCCCGGCTGTGGGACGGAGTTGCACCGCGACTGGCCGCGGCCGGGCATCGTGTCGCCGCGGTCGATCTCCGCGGCCACGGCCGTTCCGACAAGCCCGACGGCGGCTACGACTTCGCCACGATCTCGGCGGACCTGGTGGCCCTGATCGCCGCGCTCGACTTCGATCGGCCGGTTCTGGCGGGCCAGTCCTGGGGAGCCGGCGTCGTGCTCGATTTCGGCGTCAGCCATCGGGACCTTACCCATGGCATCGTCCTCGTCGACGGCGGTCTGACGGACCTCCGTGACGCCTTCCCAACATGGGACATCTGCTGGCAGCGGCTCGCCCCGCCCCAGCTCGTGGGTCTGCCGCTGAGCGACGTGGAGGGCTACTTCCGCCTGAACCACGCCGATTGGCCCGCCGAGGGGATCGAGGGCTCGCTGGCCAACTTCGAGATACGGCCGGACCGAACGATCGCTCCCTGGTTGACGCGTGACCGACACAGGGCAATCCTCGAATCGATGTGGGGACAGCGAACCGCCGATCTGTGGGCCGCGCTGCGGGTGCCGGCTCTGATCGTTCCCGTCGACGGCGGCGAGGGCGATTGGACGAAGGCGAAACGCTCCGGAGTAGAGGCGGCGGAGTCGGCGCTGCAAGCCTCGGGAGTGCCGTGCCGAGTGCAGTGGTTCGCCGGCGACCACGACATCCACGCCCAGCACCCGGCCGAGCTCGCGGAGGCACTCCTGACCGCCGACAGGGACGG
>Ga0182021_10005161_pt1 | contig 15434 bp, 15 predicted proteins | sample 612E3MmetaG_FD_120493 | JGI IMG/M metagenome (GOLD analysis project Ga0182021, IMG submission 120493) | Permafrost microbial communities from Stordalen Mire, Sweden - 612E3M metaG (Illumina Assembly) | ecosystem: Environmental > Terrestrial > Soil > Wetlands > Permafrost | place: Sweden... | reverse complement strand
AGTGAGGTCGACAGATCACGATAAGCGTTGATCTCTTGTTGAAGTGCAGCGACCACCTTCTCTGCGGTACCAATGGCATCTGTGCCTGCAATAAACCGAAGCGGTGGTCACATCAAACAATACGTCAATAGCTCAAGTGCTCTCCCCCGCTACACGAAAAGCCGAATCGAGAATGATTCGGCTTTTTCATGTTTACATAGTGTTCAGCATCTGACCAAACTAATTTTGCAAGTGGAGTTTGAATTCCTTTGGGGTCATGCCGACTTCTTTTTTGAATAGCCGGGAAAAGTACGGCGGATTTTCAAAACCAAGCCGATATGCAATTTCAGAAATGCTTTGGTCACCAACGACCAGAAGGTTTTTGGCTTCAGAGATCACATAGAGATGAATCAACTCCAAGGCGGTTTTGCCTGTCTCCTGCTTCAATAAATCGCTTAGGTATTTCGGCGAAAGGTGAAGCTGAGACGCCAAAGCGTTCACCGCCGGCAATCCCTTTTCGCCTGCTTCTCCTTTTTCAAAATACACATTCAGGCACTCATTAAATTTTGTAACCGTTATGCCTGATAACGGTTTTCGGTCGATGAATTGTCGTTTATAGAAACGCTGGGCATACTTCAGAATGGAATCGAGATGTGAAAGAATGATAGATTTACTGAACTCATCCGGGTTATTGTGATACTCTGTTTCCATTTTGTGAAACAATGACCACATGATTTTTTCTTCCCTCGGTGAAACGTGAAGGGCCTCACTCGTTTCGTAGTCGAAGTAGCCGTATTTCTTGATTTCCATAAACAGAGGATGCCCCATCAAAAAATTTTCGTGAACATGGATGGCGAATCCTTTTTCTTTCAGCTGAACATCCTGAACAGTCAGTATTTGTCTGGGTTTCATGAAAAACATTGAGCCCATATCATGGTCATACTTCGTTTTGCCATACAAGATCACACCGAATTTCAATTTCTTAAGACATATAATATAGAAATCGCATGTGATCTCCATGTTTTTCAACGCATTGTTTGACTCCGAAATCAGATTCAGACTGAACAAGGGATTTTCCGGAGGCGGAAATCCTTCTGCCTGAGCTAACTCACTTATTGTTTTAAAATGCATCATACCTCCAAGAAAATACAAAACGTTACCAATTCCAGAAATTCTTTAATTGCTAGCCGCTGAAATACTTACTGATGCTGTTCATCGTCGCGTTGTCTCTTGTTCCCGGCATACAAGTGGTATGTGACGGCATCCCAGGCATTATGAATGCCGATGAACAGTAGTATAAGCACCGAAGCCCCAACACCGAACAGTGTCTCGCCCGTGTAGGTGAAAGCCGTCACTGGCGATAGCGCCAGAATGGCATATGCAGTCAAAGGGAGCAGAATATGAAATATCCAGTCATAGAAAACAGGCTGGTAGACGGTTTGCACTCGCATGCGCCGGGCCACGATGATAGTATAGACTGCCCCGCTCAGGCCAACGATTCCCCATGCAACGGCAGCGATGTTGATTCCATTCCAGGGGACGCTCATGACCGCCGACAGCAACAGCACCACTGCGAAATGAACAACGCTCGGCGTTGCAAAGGCATCTCCGGCCTGCTGTGCTTCACCTCGCTTGACCGGTCTGCGCGAAACAAGTGAAAGGACGACGAACTGCAACCCGATCAGAGCACCGGCTGAGGAGCCGACGATAACGTAAAAGTTTTCCCATCCAGAGAATGTTGACATGATATTCATTGTATTGGTTAGACAATGATAAGATACATTTTCAAGAATTTGGTTTGTTCACTCCCAGGCTTTCACGGATATATTTTTCGGGAGTTTCGATAATTTTTGTAATCAACGTTGCCAGACTTTTTTGAGAAATGACCGATCCTTTTTCCGGTTCACCTTTTCTGGTTATTTCATAATCCACTTCATCTGCATTGGTGAACCAGGTTGGTCTCAGAATAGTGTAATCAAGATCAGATGCTTCTATCACATCAGCAGCTTTTCGATAAGGCTTTAAAACAGGTTTCAAAGGACTATTATAGATACCTATTGAACAGATAAAGATGAGTTTTTTAACTCCTGTTTCAGACATTACTTTTACAATGTTCCTCCCCATCGCTTCCAGGTCGCCCGTAAGATTCGCATACACAAAGTCCTGACCTGTTATTGCTTCTTTCAGTTGTTTATAATCCAAGACATCGCCTTCAACGATACGGCATTTGGAGACACCATTGTTTCTTAACCGATGAGCATTACGCAAAAACAATGTCAGATTGATGTCATCATTCTTTACTAGGATATCAATGACATACCCGGCAATGTTACCACCTGCACCCAGAATGATTACATTTTTCATTTCGCTGTCTGTTTTTCTGAAGATTCTGGATCAGCTTTTCAGTGACGTCATATCAATAACAAATCTGTATTTCACATCGCTTTTCAACATGCGCTCGTAGGCATTATTGATATCCTGAATCTTGATCACTTCGATGTCCGATGTGATGCCATGTTTGCCGCAAAAATCGAGCATCTCCTGTGTTGCAGGAATGCCGCCGATGACGGAACCAGCAACGGACTTTCGACCCATGATCATTGGAACGGTGTTTAATAAGGGATCCAACCCGCCGAGATATCCGACGAGCACGAGCGTGCCGTTTATTGCGAGCGTCGGAATATACGGATTCACATCATGGACGTTGGGGACAGTATCGATGATCAAATCAAATTGACCTTTCACAGAGGCCATCTGCGCTGTATCTGTGGAAAGCACGATTTTGTCGGCACCCAGGCGACGTGCATCCTGTACCTTGTTGGTTGAACGTGTAAAGAGGGCAACATCTGCTCCCATAGCTTTAGCCAGTTTGAGCGCCATGTGTCCAAGTCCGCCAAGCCCTATCACCCCAACTTTGCTGCCTTTGCCGACTTTCCAATGTTGCAAAGGTGACCAGGTGGTGATACCGGCACACAGCAACGGCGCCGCACCTTTCAGATCCAATCCATCAGGGATCTTCAGAACGAATTTTTCTGATACCACAATTTTCTCCGAGTATCCACCATAGGTTGGCATCTTGTCATGAGGATCGATGCTGTTGTAGGTAAACGTTGCTCCATGTTCACAGTATTGTTCATCTCCTTTTTCGCAGGAAGCACAATGCTGGCAGGAATCGACCATGCAGCCGACACCAACACTATCGCCAACTTTAAAGCGAGAAACATTACCTCCGACTTGAATTACTCGACCGATGATTTCGTGACCCGGCACCACAGGATATGCAGTGCCTCCCCAGTCATTGCGTGCAGTGTGCAAGTCGGAGTGACAGACACCGCAATAAAGGATATCGATAGTCACATCGTGAGGTCTGGGTTCTCTTCGGTTGATATTCAATGAGACTAACGGCGCATCTGCCGCCTTCGTTCCGTAAGCTTTTATGTTTTTCATTTCCATCCTAACTAATAGGTGATTTTTTTTAATTCGGTATTATTTCATTTAAACATTTTATTCTCTATTGGATTTAATACCCCGACGCTTGCGTCGTATTATAGATTGTCATGCCGAACTTGTTTCGGCATCGAGAGACCCTGAAACAAGTTCAGGGTGACATAGTAAATACCCCGCTGCTTGCGGCGGGGATTATTTATTTTAGATATCAAGTTTTCTCGTAGCTAACCACTTCACCATCGCCGGATCGCGATGGTCGAAGAACAGGCTTTTCTTTGTATCGAGCGAAGCAATCGCATCCATATCTTTAGCGCTTAGTTCAAAGTCGAATATATTGAAATTCTCCTCAATTCTTTCTTTACGAACTGATTTTGGGATTGCAACAACTTTCCTTTGTGTCAGCCAGCGAAGGATGACCTGTGCAATTGATTTTTTATATTTTCCGGCGATAGATAGCAGCAAATCATTTTTGAAGATGTCGTTTTTGCCTTCAGCAAATGGTCCCCAGGATTCAATCTGAACTTTGTTTTCTTGCAAGAATTTTTGAGTTTCGATCTGCTGACAGAACGGATGTGTTTCGATCTGGTTTACTGCAGGAACTATTTTGTTATGAAGAATCAAATCCATGATCCGATCCGGCTGGAAGTTACTGACACCTATAGCTCTCATTCTGCCTTCACGATACAAGTCTTCCATCGCCCGCCAGGAACCGTAAATATCTCCATAGGGTTGATGAATCAGATATAGATCCAAATAATCTAATTGTAATTTCTTCAACGATTTTTCAAATGCAATCTTCGTGCTTTCGTATCCGGTATCTTGAATCCAAAGCTTTGTGGTAATAAACAGCTCTTCCCTTGGCACGCCACTTTTTTTAATTGCTTTACCAACTTCCACTTCGTTTCCATAAGAAGCAGCGGTATCAATCAGACGATAACCGGTACGTATCGCTTCATAGACGCCTTGCTCGCATTCGCCTGCATTCGTTACCTGAAAAACACCGAACCCTAATAATGGCATCTCTACACCATTGTTTAATAGAACCGTTTGCATATTTTTACTCCGGTATTACTTCGTTTAAACATTTTATTGCATTTAAAGTTCTTGGATATCCGATATAAGGCAACAATTGCGTAACCACACTCAGCAGAATTTTTTTATCGTTTCCAACATTTACATTTCCTTGAATATGTCCTTTTACTTGAGGCTCGACTCCACCCAATGATATAAGCATCACGAAGGTGAGAAGCTCTCTTGTTTTTATATCAAGTCCTTTTCTCGTGTAGTAATCACCAAAACAATTCGCTGATAAATATTTTTGGATATGAAGTTGATTTTTGGATGATGCGGTATACATTTTATCAATGGCTTCCCCGAAGATCTCTTTCTGTACTTCTAATCCCTTTTCATATCGTGTTTCGGGTGTGGTTGTAGATTGACCTTCTAAAGGTAACTTTATTCCTCTGCTTTGCAATATTTCATTTGTGGCATGGATAAAATCCAGAACTTTTGCAATACCCATATATGGTACGGACTGATAAACAATTTCTTTAATTTCAACTGGTGTTATACCGATATTCAGAGCGGCGCCGAGCATGACCCTATATTCGGTTAACGCCTGACTTGCTATGGTCGATGCTACGATCATCATGACCCTTGTCTTTGTATCCAAACCTCCGTACGCGATGACTTCATCAAAGGCGAAGTTATCGAACACTTCAATCAACTCCGGATCTGTTGTTTGCAATGTTGATCTATGATTGGGAAACAATTCCTCGTGATTTCTAAAAGCGGCTTCGGTTAGATTTACTTTCATAGGCATTGAACCTCATTTCTGAACACTCTTGTATTCTTCGCCCGTCACAGGTGACAACCATTTCACAGCCCCTTGCTTCGTGTTGTTGGTAATAACGATATGGGTGAGGCTGCCGTCGTGCGCTGCACCATGCCAGTGTTCGATGTGAGATGGAATAACAACAACATCGCCTTTCGTGAGCAGCCTTGCGGGTTTACCTCTTTCCTGATAATAGCCTTTACCATCGGTAATGAGCAAGATCTGTCCTGCCGGATGTGTATGCCAGTTGTTTCTGCAACCCGGCTCAAACACAACATTGCCTATCGCATAAGTTCCCGTTTCATCCGCCGTAACCAAGATTTTCAACCATGCAGTTCCAGTGAAGTAATCGGGGGATGTCTTTTCACCTTTCGGGAAAATTGCATTTTGATTTTCTAAAGTATTCATTTCTTATAGTCCTGTTCTTTTTTCCAGCTCTTCCGGATAGCGGTCACCCACCACTGTGATTTTTTCAAGTGCAGAATGAATGTCACGCAATTCATTTGAAGTCAATGTAACTTTTGCTGCTCCGATGTTTTCTTCAAGACGATGCAGCTTGGTTGTGCCTGGAATCGGCACGATCCATGGTTTTTGTGCCAGCAGCCATGCGAGTGCAATTTGACCGGGCGTTGCACTTTTTTGTTCTGCTACTTTCTTCAGGAGATCCACTACTACCTGATTCGCTTCAAGCGCCTCGGGAGTAAACCGGGGAACGATATTGCGAAAATCAGATTTTCCGAATTTCGACTCTTTATTAAAATTTCCTGCGAGAAAACCCTTTCCTAAAGGACTAAACGTTACAAAGCCAATGCCGAGTTCCTCAAGTGTTGGCACCAATTCTTTTTCGGGGCGTCTCCACCAGAGAGAATATTCGCTTTGAACAGCAGTAACAGGCTGCACGGCATGTGCACGACGAATGGTCTTCACTCCCGCTTCGGAAAGTCCCCAATGTTTGATTTTACCTTCCCGGATCAAATCTTTCATTGCTCCGGCTACATCTTCAATAGGCACGGCAGTATCGACACGATGCTGATAATATAAATCAATGTAACTGGTAGTCAGGCGCTTGAGCGAACCTTCTACGGATTTTCGGATTTGCTCGGGACGGCTATCCTGCAGCTGTTTACCCTCCTGCATTTTAATACCGAATTTGGTGGCAATCACTACTTTGTTGCGGTAGGGAGCTAACGCTTCGCCCACGAGTTCTTCATTGGTGAACGGTCCATACATTTCGGCAGTATCGAAAAGCGTCACGCCGTCTTCAACAGCTTTTTGAATCAAAGAGATCATTTCTTTTTTGCCGGGTATCTCGCCATAAGCGTAACTCATACCCATGCAGCCTAATCCGAGAGCCGAGACTTCCAATCCGTTCTTTCCTAATTTGCGTTTTTGCATTTTTTCTCCTTTTATAAAATATCCGCTAAACTTGTGATACTAATATAAAGAAACAACGCTGACAGGACGAATACAAAAGGCGGGATTACGGATACATTTTTGCTTTTTTGTGTATTTGAGACCGGTGTTTAGAGAAAATCGCATATAGGAGCTCATGTACAAGGCTCAGGATAGATAATCCCCAATATATTTTGCATTCTCGTTCGTTTCTCGTTCAATCCTCGTTTGTTTCTCGTTCAATCCTCGTTTGTTTCTCGTTCAATCCTCGTTCATTTCTCGTTCAATCCTCGTTTGTTTCTCGTTCAATCCTCGTTCATTTCTCGTTTCAGCCGGGTATGAAAGCCGTATCAGAGCCGTAAGAAAGCCGTCTCAGTTTCGATGGAATATGTTCATGTCCACAAATGAGTACCGTATAGACAAAATCATTATAGCGATGAAAATAATCGAATAACAAAGTAATGGCATCAAGTCTCCGATATACAATGGAAGAATTATTTTTCAAGAATATCCAGTACGATTACAAACTATAGTGTCATGCGTATACTGATCCACCTCTGTATGACATTCGCCATAATAGGGCCGAGATTCAATACATGTATTTTTGATTTGAATTATATTGTACACGCTTTTATCAAGTGGAACATATTTCATGCTCACATCTTACAACAGCGGTAATTTCTTAATTCTGCATTCCTATTAGGTTCCGCTATTTTCTGCGGGTGTTTGGCGCGGTTGCTGCAACCGGTTGCGAGGCAACCACGCAAAATCTTCGCTGACCACATAGATCACCATCGCTGCAATCATGAGAAGCAACGCCACCCAAAAACGCCAATCATGATGCATACGTTTCCAGTAAGGACGACTGCTTTTTTGAACAGTGTCGTTATCCGGCACTTCTTGTGAGTGGTGAGTCTGCTTAATATAAGTCATTGGGTTCCTTTGTTTCCGATTATGTGAGGTTGCTCCACTTCCAATTGCGAATCTCTGGCATGTCTTCGCCGTACCTGTCGATGTATTTCTTGTGCTCGATAAGCTTGTCCTGTACCAACTTCTTTAGCGCAGCACCTTTGGCACCCAATTTCGGCAGTCGATTGATCACATCCTGCACAAGATGAAATCTATCAAGATCGTTTAAGACCGTCATGTCGAAATACGTTGTGATAGTGCCTTCTTCTTTATAACCTCGAACATGCATATTATTATGATTGTGACGGTGGTATGTCAACCGGTGCACAAGCCAGGGATAGCCATGGAATGCAAAGACGATTGGCTTGTCTTTAGTGAATAATGCATCAAAGTCTTTATCACTTAGCCCGTGCGGATGTTCCGTATTCGGTTCCAGTTTCATCAGATCGACTACATTAATCACGCGGATTTTTAGATTGGGAAGATGTTTACGAAGAATAGAGACAGCAGCCAGAGTCTCGAGCGTTGGCACGTCACCGCAGCAAGCCATCACTACATCCGGTTCCTTACCTTTATCGCTGCTTGCCCATTGCCATACACCAATCCCCTTGGTGCAATGTTCGATCGCGGCATCCATGGTCAACCACTGAGGCGCCACGTATTTTCCCGCAATCACGACGTTGACGTAATGCCGGCTCCTCAAGCAATGATCCGCAACCGAAAGCAGACTATTGGCGTCAGGCGGAAGGTACACACGAACTATCGAGGCCTTCTTGTTTACCACGTGATCGATGAAGCCGGGATCTTGATGGGTAAAACCATTATGAGCTTGCTGCCAGACGTGTGAAGCGAGCAGATAATTTAATGAAGCAATTTTCCGCCGCCATGGCAATTCCGCGCTAATTTTTAACCACTTGGCATGCTGGTTAAACATCGAGTCGATGATGTGAATAAATGCTTCATAGCAATTAAACAACCCGTGTCGCCCAGTGAGCAGATATCCCTCGAGCCAACCTTCGCATTGATGTTCGCTCAGCATTTCCATTACCCGGCCATCGGTTGAAAGAAATTTATCGTTCTCTTTCGTACGGGCTTCCCATTGCCGGTTAGTGACATCAAAGACGGCATTCAAGCGGTTGGAGAGCGTCTCATCGGGACCGAAAATCCGAAAATTTCGTTGGTCTTTATTGAGACTAATCACATCGCGTAGAAACTCTCCGAGTATATGGGTGTCAGCTGCTTCAACTGATCCTGGCGAAGGTACTTTCACCGCGTAGTTTCGAAAATCAGGCATAAGCAGGTCGCGCAGTAATATCCCGCCGTTGGCGTGGGGATTGCTACCCATTCTTCGCTCACCTTTGGGTGCCAGTTCGGCTAATTCCGATTTGAGTTTACCATTTTGATCGAACAGTTCTTCTGGCTTGTAGCTCTTCAACCAATTTTCAAGGAGGTTTAGATGATCGGGATGCTCGGCATCGACCAATAGCGGAATCTGGTGGGCTCGAAATGTGCCCTCAATTTGGAGTTCATCGACTACTGTTGGTCCTGTCCAACCTTTAGGTGAATTGAGAACGATCATAGGCCAGCGTGGCCGAGTGGTGTCGTTCTTGTTCCGAGCATTAATTTGGATTTGACGAATGCTCTCGATGACCGATTCCAAAGTATTTGCCATGAGTTGATGCATCTCTTCCGGTTCATCACCTTCCACAAAGTAAGGTTTCCAACCATAGCCGCGGAGCAGTTGATCCAATTCTTCATGCTCGATGCGGGCCAACACAGTTGGGTTTGCTATTTTATAACCGTTGAGATGCAGGATCGGCAGCACGGCTCCATCGGTGATCGGATTGAGAAATTTGTTGGAATGCCATGCGGTAGCAAGCGGTCCTGTTTCTGCTTCGCCGTCACCGATAACACAAGCGACGACCAATTCGGGATTGTCGAACACAGCTCCAAAGGCATGGCTGAGTGAATATCCCAACTCGCCCCCTTCGTGAATCGACCCCGGACATTCAGGCGAAACATGACTCGAAATTCCACCTGGAAATGAAAATTGTGAAAACAGCTTCTTCAGACCGGTTTCATCCAGACTAATGTTTGGATATACTTCACTATACGTTCCTTCGAGATACGTATTGCCTACGAGCGCCGGGCCACCATGCCCTGGGCCGGCGATGTAAAACATATCCAGATCGTACTTCTTGATGACACGGTTCAAATGCATATAAATGAAGTTCTGACCCGGCGTTGTACCCCAATGTCCGAGCAGCATTGACTTCACATGCGACAATTTCAGCGGCTCCCGAAGCAAAGGATTGTCACAAAGATAAAGCTGGCCGACCGATAAATAGTTAGCGGCACGCCAATAGGCATCCATCTTGTGGAGTAAATCCTGGGAAAGAACTTTCGTTTCCATTTTTCATTTTTCCTTTTTGCAGCTGGAGTTTAGAACAAGGCAAACTTTCTTCGTTATCATACGTTCTTCGTCCTAACACTGTTATCATGGATCACTTATTTTTCGTTCTGCAATCCGAATGAAGCCAGTTTCGCACATGTGGATTTGTAGTTCGTATGAAGAATGCTGCGAATTCCCAATCCTTCCGCGATCTGGACGAACATCGGTGTGTTTTCGATATAGACTACCTGCTTAGCCGGAACCCGTATGGTATCGAGCGCAACATGAAAAATATCTGCATCGGGTTTTCGCAAACGGACAAAGCAGGAGGAAATAAAAAAATCTACGAACCCATCTAGTTTGAACGTGTGAATCCGATACTCATTCAACTCGCGCCCTTCATTGCTGACTACAACAATCTTCAATCCATATCGTGTCTTAAGCTGGCGGATCAACTCAATCATCTTGGGATATGGTTTCGTCTGGGCAAACATGAATTTCCGAAACTGAGCCGGAGTAAAGGATCGATCCTCGTAGAATACCACGCGATTTAAAAATTCTTCAAGCGTGATTTTTCCCAATTCGTAGGTGTCGAGGACCTCAGTATGCCGTTTATTCAATTCTTCCAAATCCAGGTTGAATTTCTTGGCCGCTAATGTACTCACACCATGACTCCATCCGTCGGTGAGCAAGACCCCGCCGATATCCAAGAACAATGTCGTGATCGGGATTTCTCTTTTCATCGTCTTTACTTCCGTCGACCTCATCATCGGTGCCAAAGAATCGGATCGAATTCCAAAGGCACCGCAACGCCATCGAAGTGCGGTATGATACGCGCCGTATAGTCTTTTGGCGGGCGGGATGAAGGCACAGGCGCACTGTAAACATAACCGCCCGTTGCGCCAGCCACTGGGTGAAGAAGCTTCATCTCCTGCGTCACCGATACACCGCCGGCGATTCCATCTGCATAAAGCTCGACGCGCACGGCCTTCGGATCGAGGTCAGCAAGAAAGACCCGAATCTCAAAGACATGTTGCTCGCCAAAAGTCTCAACCTTCACTTCACCAAAGTGCAGTGTGGGCCATTTCTGTTCAAGACCGTGCTTCCAATCGATCATCAGTTTTCCGATAGCTCCTTTATTAGCCATGCGCGATTGAAATGCAGCAGCAGCTGGGAGATAGTGTTGTTCAGTGTATTCACGTACTGCGCGATTGGCAGAGAACCGTGGTGTCAGCAGCGCCATACTTTCACGCATCAGCTTGATCCATCCGGTGGGTAGACCATTCTTGTCTCTCGTATAGAATTCTGGGATTACCTCGTTTTCAAGCTTGTCGTAGAGACGCTCAGCTTCGATTGCATCCCAGACAGGATCGTAGCCATGTTCCATACCATCCCCCAACGACCAGCCTACTTCAGGTGTGAAGGCTTCCGCCCACCAACCATCCAACTCCGAAAGATTAAGACCTCCATTGACGAGCACTTTCATTCCGCTCGTCCCGCATGCCTCCCAAGGACGCCGTGGTGTGTTGATCCATACATCAACACCCTGCACAAGATTTTCACCCAAGAGCATATTATAGTCACTAAGAAATATCACATGGTTACGTGCTGCAGGCCGTTGGATAAACTGCGTCCATTGTTGAATCAGGGCTTGCCCTGCCAGATCTGCTGGATGTGCCTTACCGGCGATGATAAGTTGTACCGGTCGCTTCTGACTTGTTAACAATCGAAGCAGCCGCTCCGGATCGTGAAGCAGCATATTGGGCCGTTTATAGGTTGCGAAGCGTCGTGCAAATCCTAATGTCGATGCGTTGGGATCAAAGAAATGTTTCGCCTCTTCCACTGCTTCGTGAGATGCACCTGTTGAGGCTAACTGTAGGGATATCCGTCTACGGACATATTCAATAAAAGACTTGCTAGCGGCGATGCGAAATTGCCAGAGCCTGTCATCTGAGATACGCCGGATGTCTTCCTCTATGGTTTTCGTCGTCCCCAGCCATCGATCCTTTCCACAGGCTTCCGTCCAGAGATCGTCAGCTGCCGCAGAGTCCCAGGTCGGCATGTGGACTCCATTCGTTACATATCCAATAGGCACTTCGTCTGCAGGCCAATTGGGAAATAGAGATTCAAAAAGATGACGGCTGACTTTTCCGTGCAAACGACTTACGCCATTTACCGCTCCGCTCCCATGGATCGCCAGATATGCCATGTTGAAATTTTCAGACGGGTCATTCGAGTTCTGTCGTCCCATTGCCAGCAAATTGTTGATTGTAATACCAAGCTTTTCTTTAGCATACCAACTAAGATATTGCTCGATGAGAGCCGGTGCGAAACGGTCAAAGCCGTCAGCAACTGCCGTATGAGTGGTGAAAAGGTTCCCTGCTCGAGTCACAGTCAAAGCAACTTCAAAAGGTTGACCTGTCTCTTCCATAAAATTTCTTGCGCGCTCCAGAACAACGAAGGCAGCGTGACCCTCATTCAAGTGACAGACTTCCGGTTTGATGCCAAGCGCATGGAGCAATCGCCATCCGCCGATCCCAAGCACCATCTCTTGTTTCAATCTTAACTCCGGCCCACCGCCATAGAGCTCGCTGGTAATTCCTCTATGAATGGGAGAGTTCGCAGCGTCATTGCTGTCCAGCAAATAGAGCTTGATTCTTCCAACCTGCACCTGCCATGCTCGAAGCCAGACTGAATAACCAGGCAAGGCGATCTCCAACCGCAACCACTCGCCGTTCGGTTGACGCAACGGTGTGATTGGAAGTTGTCCGGGATCGTTGTACGGGTAAAGAGCCTGTTGCGCACCGTTCCTATCGAGTTCCTGCCGAAAATAGCCTTGCTGGTACAGAAGCCCCACACCAACAACCGGCACACCCAAATCGCTGGCAGTTTTGAGCTGATCGCCGGCCACATTACCAAGCCCGCCCGAATAGATCGGGAGCGCTTCGCTCAACATAAATTCCATGCTGAAGTACGCAACGCAGGTCAAAGAAGCCTTTGGATAAATTTGTTGAAACCATGCTGGTGCTTGCTCTTCTTGCTTCTTGGACTGTATGAGAGAATCAATCTTCTTGCGGATTTCAGGATTTGATAATACATCCTTCACCTTCTCCCGTGAGACAGTCTGCAAGACATCCCAAGGATGATGAGTTAGTTCCCACAGTACCGGATCAAGCTGCCGCCATATTTCATCAGCAGCATGATTCCATGACCATCGCATATCCAGTGCAAGTTCAGCCAGGGAATCGAAACCATCAAGATCGGTGGACAAAGGACTTCTCGTTAGACTTCCTCTGTGCGATTGAGTATTCATGATTTTGTTTTCATTCGTTTAAGGATGTTCGATGCGGCAAATGGTGTCAATTCCGACGCAGTACTAGATTCCAAAGCTTCTCTCAATGTCACCAGCAAATCATCAAATCCATCCTCCTTTTGATTCCGTAAAACATGGTGCGCTCCCGTACGTAATAAAACAGAATCCTGCGAACTTTTCATCAATGCGCGCATTAATGATGGCCACGCTATCTTTTTGAACTTTCTCAATGCTTCAGCAGTTAACCATGTCACATCGGAGTTGTTGTCTTCAAGTGCTTTCACTAATGATGGAATTGCTCTGATATCTCCGATTGTGTCAAGTGCCTTGGCTGCTTCCCATCGAACATGTTCCAACTTGGAATTTCGCAATGCACCTGTGAGGGAAGAAACAGCAGGCTTGCCCATAGCCACCAACGATTTCCTTGCTTTCTGACGAACCGTAGGTTCATCATTTTCCAGCAAATCCATGAGGGAATCAAGACTTGTTTCTGTCCATTTTTGTTTATTCATATTTTTTCTCCATAAGGATTTCCTTCCACCATTCTCTCTTCATTACTCAGGCGGCTCTTTTATGAAGGGCATCATCAGCTTGTCGGACAGGTTTTCCGAGAATCATTTATTTATTTTCCCAATTTCTTTTTCTACTTCTTTTCTCCCCTCGGCATAAAACTTTTTTTCATCGGGGGCAAGCTCGTTGAGCAATCTCAGAAACTCTCCAGCGTGTATACGTTCCTCATCCGCTATGTCCTTGAGCACCTCCACGGCAAGCTTGTTGTCGGTTGATTCGGCAAGCTGCATATATAACTGAATCGCTTCATATTCTGCGGCGACCATGAAACGAATTGCTCTGATGAGTTCCGCATCCGTGAGCTTTCTATTATTTGCTAACCCTGAAAAGGGTGATCCGAATTCCGGCATGGTTATTTTCCTTTCTTATTTATTACAGTTCAGTAGTATGTTGCGTCAAGACTTCCATCAGCTTGTCGAATGGCTGATTGAATTTCTTGACGCCTTCATCTTCAAGCTGTTGAGTTACCTTGTCGATATTGATCCCAAGTTCCGGCAATCGTGTTATTATCCAGCTGGCTTCCTCAACATCCTGTTCAAGGGTAGATTTCGGATTGCCATGGTCACGGTAAGCATCAATTGTTTCGGGAGGGGCGGTATTTATTGTGTCCAAGCCGATGAGTGACTCGATATATCTTACATTGCTGTAATCCGGGTTCTTGGTACTTGTGCTGGCCCAGAGCAGCCGCTGCACATGAGCATCCTTATCAGCCAGTTTCTTAAATCTATCGCTGCCGAAAATTTCCTTGTATATTTGATAAGCCATTTTCACACTGGCGATGGCAACTTGTCCATGCATTTTTTTTGCGAGCTCTGCCTTCGGGCCATCTTGTGCAATGATTTTCTCCAGCAGCGGATCTATCAGTGCATCGATACGGCTCACAAAGAAACTCGCCACCGAGGCTATATGTTTGACTGGCTTCTCTTGAATTGCGCGTGCTTCGAGACCTGCAATGTAAGCTTCGGCAACCTGTCGGTAGCGAGGCAACCCGAAGAGCAACGTCACATTGATATTGATTCCTTCACTGATGAGGTGCTGGATAGCAGGAAGACCTTCGGATGTCGCCGGAACTTTAATGAGAATATTGGGCCGGTTCAATGCAGTCCACAATCGATGAGCTTCCTCTATAGTACCTTTGGTGTCATGCGCCAGATGGGGATTAACCTCCAGGCTGACATATCCGTCCTTGCCGTCAGTCTTTTTATACACAGACCTGAACTCGTCGGCAGCGTTCTGTACATCGCGCTGGCTGAGAGCTTCATAGATTGATTTAATATCTTTTTTTTTCATGGCCATATCATGTATGTCCTGATCGTAAATATGGCTTTCCGCTATCGCCTTCTCAAAGATGGACGGGTTCGAAGTCATCCCCCGCAGCCCATCATCGTCGATTAAATGCCGAAGCTTGCCGCTGGAAATCAGATCGCGCCGGATGTAATCCAACCAGACAGACTGCCCGAGTGATTCCAATCTTTTGAGAGGATTGTCTTTCATAATTTTGCCTGAAGTATTTTCTCAGCTTTCACGCTGTGTTTTTCAGCAACCACCAATTGAACACCTTCCGTATTCTGCAACGATGGCAGCATTCCACCACCTTT
>Ga0182021_10005160_pt1 | contig 15435 bp, 14 predicted proteins | sample 612E3MmetaG_FD_120493 | JGI IMG/M metagenome (GOLD analysis project Ga0182021, IMG submission 120493) | Permafrost microbial communities from Stordalen Mire, Sweden - 612E3M metaG (Illumina Assembly) | ecosystem: Environmental > Terrestrial > Soil > Wetlands > Permafrost | place: Sweden... | reverse complement strand
TTGACCTTGTCTCCGCCGTCGAAGATGCGTGCGTAGGCGTTGGCACGATAGCATTCGGCATGGATGCGCGCGTTCCAGTCGTGAAAGGGAGCGGCCCCAAGTTCACGCGGCACCTCGTCGGTCCACGGGTTTTCGCGCGGCGGCTGGTAGAAGTGGCCGTGGACAACGAGCGCGACAGGACGGGGCTTGGCCATGGGGGCGAGTGCACTAGAAATCGCGGGCGCGGGTCAGCCAGGTATCGCCCGCCTTGCCCACCACGGTGATCCCGCCCTCGCTCACGTGGTGGCGGACAGCGTCGCGCGCCAGATCGTGGCCGATGTGATCACCCGCGGCCACGCGAACGTTCTTGTCGATGATGGCACGCTGAACGCGCGCGCCCGGGCCCACATAGACGTTGTCGAACAGGACGCTGTCGCGCACCTCGGCACCTTCGTCGACCCACACGTTGCGGCCGAGCACGCAGTCTTTGACGAAGCCGCCTGCGATCACGCATCCGCTGGACATGATCGATTGCACCAGCATGCCCCGCCGTCGTTCGTCGTCGAACACCAACTTGGAGGGCGGGTCAGGGTAGTTCTGGCTGATGATGGGCCACTCCCAGTTGTAAAGGTTGAAGCGCGGCACGACGTTCTTGAGGTCCATGTTGGCCTCGAAGTACGCCTCGATGGTGCCGACGTCGCGCCAGTAGCCCTGTTCGCCCACCGCGGTGACGCCCGGGATCACGTTGCGGGAGAAATCGTAATAGTACACGCGGCCGGTCTTGACCAGCGAGGGCAGGATGTCGCAGCCGAAGTCATGGCGCGTGTCCAACCTGGTGTCTGCCTCCAGCGCTTCATGGAGCGCGATGGGCGCGAAGATATAGTTGCCCATCGAGGCCAGCGCCCGCGTGGGATCGCCCGGGATGGTCGTGGCATTGCCCTGGGGCTTTTCCTGGAAGCCGGTCACGCGACCGTCCGCATCGGTCTCGACGATGCCGAAGACTGAAGCCTCGTTCACCGGGACAGGGAGGCAGGCGATAGTGGCCAGGGCGTCCTTGTTGCGGTGGAAGTCGACCATCTGGCGGACGTTCATCTTGTAGACGTGGTCGGCGCCGAAGACCAGCACCATGTCAGGACGAAAGATATCCACCAGATGGAAGTTCTGGTGGATGCAATCGGCGGTGCCGCGGTACCAGCTCTCGCCCGTGCGCATCTGCGCGGGAACGATGGTCACGAAGTCGGCGTGCGTGCTGCGCGCGCCCCAGGTGCGCTGGACGTGTTCGACCAAAGACTGCGCCTTGTACTGGGTGAGCACGTAGATGGCGCGTACCCCCGAGTTGTGCATGTTGGACAGCACGAAGTCGACGATGCGGTAGCGTCCGCCAAAGGGAACGGCAGGTTTTGCGCGGTCGCGGGTCAAGGGGAAAAGGCGCTCCCCTTTTCCGCCGGCCATGATGAAGGCAAGCAGGCGAGGCTGGTCCATGAGTTTGGCCCCGCCATTATATCTCTGAATTGGTCCCGCGCCTTGTTTGTGACAAACTCCTCCCCTCATGTCGCCCGAAGAGAAGCTGTATCACCAGCTGCACGAGCTTTCGATGAACATGTGGTGGGCCTGGAACCCATCCGTCATCAAGCTGTTTCGCGATCTCGACCCCGAGGGGTTTCGCGCGTCCAAGCACAACCCGCTCAGGGTGGTGAAGAGCCTGAGCCCGGACCGGGTGCGCGAGCTGGTCCAGGACGCGGCGTTTCGCGCCCGCGCCGACCGGGTGTACCGCGAGTTCCACGCCTATGTGTCGCCCAACGCGCAAACCTGGGCCCAGACCGAGGCTGCGCCGCTGCGCGTGCGGCCGGTCGCATACCTGTCGGCGGAATTCGGCATTCACGAGTCACTGCCTATCTACAGCGGCGGTCTCGGCGTCCTGGCCGGCGATCATGTCAAGACCGCTTCGGATCTTGGCCTGGCCCTGGTGGCGGTGGGCCTTTTCTATCGCCAGTCATATTTCCGCCAGCAGATCGATGCCGTGGGCCGGCAGCACGCGGAGTACGAGAGCGCGCCTGAGGAGTACCTGGCGGCCAAGCGCAAGCAAGATCGGGACGGCAAGCCTCTGATCATCGAAGTGCCGTTGGGCCGCGAGAGCCTGCGTGCGCAGGTCTGGCAGGTCAATGTCGGACGCAACCAGCTTCTGCTCCTCGACACGGATCTGGACGGCAATTCCGAGGAGAACCGCAAGCTGGCCGCGCGGCTCTACTTCGGCGACCAGAAGGTGCGCATCCGGCAGGAGCTCCTGCTGGGGGTGGGCGGCATCCGCGCTCTGCGCGCCGCGGGCATCGACTGGAGCGGGCTTCACCTCAACGAGGGCCACAGCGCCTTCGCCACGCTCGAGTACGCGCGCCTGCGCATGGAGGAAACCGGCGCGGATTTCTGGACGGTGGCCCAGGATGTGGCGCAGTCCACGGTCTTCACCACGCACACCCCGGTCGACGCGGGCCACGATCGCTTCCCGCCCGAGCTGGTCGAGGAATACCTCGAACCGCTGCGCCTGTCGCTGCGCCTGTCGAGGGAGGAGTTCATGGGGCTGGGCCGGGTGCGGCCGCAGGATAGCCGCGAGGCCCTGTGCATGACCGTGCTGGCCTTCAAGATGTCGCGCTACGCGAACAGTGTATCGTGTCTGCACGGTCGGGTAACCAGGCGGGCCTGGCAGGCACTGTGGCCGCACCACCGTGAAGACGAGGTGCCGGTGGGCCACATCACCAACGGCGTACACGTGCGAACCTGGCTGGCGCCGGCCATGCAGGAGCTGTATAGCCGGCACGTCGGCCCCGACTGGGGCGAGAATCTGCCTGACCCGAAGATGTGGGCCCGCATCGACAGCGTTTACGACGCCGAGTTGTGGGAGACCCACCGCACGCTCAAAGCCACTCTGGTCAATTTCGCCCGGCGTGAGGCGGAAGCCCAGCGCAGGCGCAACAGCCACAGCGAGGAACTCATCGAGGCCGCCAAGACGGCGCTTGATGCCGACGCGCTGACCATCGGGTTTGCCCGCCGCTTTGCCACCTACAAGCGGGGAAATTTGCTGTTCACCGACATGGATCGGCTGCGGCGCCTCCTGCTCGATCCCAAGCGGCCGGTGCAGCTCATCTTCGCCGGCAAGGCGCACCCGGATGACCAGCCCGGCAAGGAGCTTTTGCGCACGGTCTATCAGGCCAGTCTGCTGCCGGACCTGCGCTCGCGCATCGTCTTCGTCGAGGACTACGACATCAACGTGGCTCGCCATCTGGTGCAGGGTGTGGACGTGTGGCTCAATACCCCGCGGCGGCCGCAGGAGGCGAGCGGAACCAGCGGACAAAAGGTATTGCTCAACGGCGGCCTCAATCTCTCCATCCTCGACGGCTGGTGGGCCGAGGCTTATGACGGGCTCAACGGGTTCGCCATCGGCAACGGCGTGTGCCATGTGTCGACCGCCGAGCAGGACAGGCGCGACACCGAGTCGCTCTACCAGGTGCTGGAAACCGAGGTCGTGCCCCTGTACTACGAACAGGACGAGCACGGCGTTCCACACGGCTGGGTGGCGCGGATCAAGCGCGCCATCCGCACCCTGGGCTGGCGCTTCAACACCGATCGCATGGTGCGGGACTATGTGCGCGAGTGCTATCTGCCGTCGGCCGGCGTGAATAGCTGCGCGATGCCGAAGTAGGATCCGGTTCCGGTGGCCGGGGCCGGCGGCCGGATCCGGGACCGGGACCGGGGTCGGGAACGGCTTCGGAGGTCGGGGCCGGCGTGGGGTGGTGGGCCTCGCTTGTGCCCTCGCCCGTGGGTGGCTTGCCGCGCACGTGCGTGTGTGTTACCCGCTGGTGTATGCGTCGTCCTGCCTCCTGCGAATTGCCATTCTTCCAAGTCGATCCGCGGACTGCTATCTCGGAATTCGAGCAGCTTTTGGTCTCGAATTCGGGGGAGGACGCATTCGACGTTGCGGTCAAGCTGCTCGCAGCGAAGCTCGTCGACGAACTCGAAGAACGAGAGACGGGTAGGCCGCGTAGGTTTGTGCTCCAGCCGCCGTCACCGCGTCTTCTTCGCGAGGTCCAGGGGCTCTACCAGGCAGCAATGAGGCGATGGCCCGATTTCAACGGCGCCACGCCGGAGCTTGGGGTCACCGCTGAACAACTGTCTCGCTGCATGCGTCCGCTGGTTGGGTGGCGTCTCTTGACCACAGATCTCTCCCATCTAGATGCTGCCCTTGAACAATTGGTGGCTCGCGACGCGAAGGGTGAGCTAGGCCAATACTTTACGCCCCGAGAGGTCGTGCGCCTCTGCGTGGTGGCGCTCAATCCACAGCCAAAGGATCAGGTCATCGACCCCGCCTGCGGTTCGGGCGGCTTTCTTTTCGAGGCTGTTCGACACGCCCTTAGCCACCACAAGAAGGCCCCATCCTGTCTCGGCATGGACTTCGGAGCCAGAGCCGTGAAGGTGGCCACCTTGCTGGCGAACGCCATATGCCCCGGCTCGATAAAGATCACGAAGACGAACAGCATCGACGGGCGCGCTTATGTCAGCCACCATCCGCGCGAGTGGGATGCCTTTCAGGCTGGCTCGGTGTCGGGTCAGCCGGGCACGGTAGATGGGTGGGGAGCCTGGAGTCGACTGTCGTGTACTCTCTTGCTCACCAATCCACCATTTGCCGGTGACGTCGACGAACCCGCGGTGCTATCGGCATACGAGTCTCAGCGGCTTGCCGGAGCGAACCGCAAGGGAACCGTTGGCCGTGAGCACTTGTTCCTCGAACGGGCTGTGAGCCTGCTTCGCCCCGGGGGGCGGCTGGCCATCGTGCTTCCGCAGGGAGTCCTTGCGAACCCAACCGCGTCCTACCTGCGTCGATGGGTGCTGACAAAGTGCAGGGTTCTGGCCGTCGTCGGGCTTCACCCATTCACTTTCGTTCCCAACACCGGGGTCAAGACCTCTCTCCTCTTCCTTGAGCGGGCCGCAGGCGAAATGCCCACGGACTATCCAGTTCTATTTGCTGTCAGCAAGGAGCCGGGCAAAGACAGTAGCGGGCGCCTTTCGGGCTCGTCGGACTACGCCAGGATAGGAGCGACGCTGGGCCGGTTCTTCTTCTCCCAGGGGCTGGGTTGGGCAGCCAATCCCCCGGACGAAGGTGCCTTTGCCGCCGAGACTGTGTCTATCAAGGAGGTTGTCGAAAACGACCGGCTCGATGCGGAGTACTATGATCATGAGACCCGTCGCCTGCACGCATCCACCGCGTCGAGGTCGGCGAGCCGCCTCGCCGACTGTGTCGCGCGGGGCGTGGAACGATTTCGGCGTGGGTCAGGCGAAATCGAGTACCTGGACATCTCCTCTGTGGACGCGCGCCTTGGCACCGCGATTCCGACTAGGATGGACGCCGCTGATGCGCCCAGTCGGGCCAGCTATGTGGTTCAATCGGGGGACATCCTTGTCAGCACGGTTCGGCCTGAGCGCAACACGGTCGCGCTGGTTGGACCAGGACGTGCGGTGCCGTTTGTCGCCTCAAACGGTTTCTGCGTCCTGCGGCCGCGTGATCTGCCACCTGAGGTGCTCTTCGCCTATTGCAAGACAGATTCGTTTCGGAGACTCCTTGCGAGGCACGCCACCGCGTCGATGTACCCTGCTGTTACAGACAGAGACGTGTTGGACATGCCTTTTGTCAGGCCCGCTGACCAACTGGCGAAGGCGGTCACTGAGCGAGTTCGCGATGGATTGGCCATGCTCGATGCGGCCAAGGCGAAGATCGAGGAAGCCATCAGGCTGATGGATGAGTTCGTGAGAAAAGGACCCGAAACGCCACGTGATTCAGCTGGATCCCACGCCGCTGAGCCTGGTGCAAAATACCGTCGGAGAAAAAAGCTCTCCGGCAAGGAAGGTCGGCGCCCATCAAATCCTTCCTCTCGTCGCTCGGGCCGCGGTTTGAGACGGCCTTGAGAGAACCTTCGCACTAGTTCTCAAGGAAGGCATCACGTGTTGATTAGCACAGCGGCCGGTCCCCGTTCCGGCCTGCCGATCCGTTTCCGGCCTTGGCCCGCCGGCCTCCGGCCCCGCCGCCTTCAGAAGGCGGCTACGCCGCCTTGGATGTCTGGTGCTCCGGACCGTCGCCTATCCAGGCGTCGCGCTGCAACTGGCGGTTGAGCTTTCGCAGGGCACTGAGCTCGATCTGGCGCACCCGCTCGCGCGTGAGCGCGAAACGCGATGCGATCTCCTCCAGGGTCATGCCGCCATGGTCAGCGGCTTCCAGCGCGCAGGCCTCGCGCAGAACCGGTTCACTGGCATGGGTGGGTTTGGCCCCGCGGGTGTCGCGCGTCTCAGCCGTCAGATTGAAGCGGCAGATGGCGTACGGGCAGGGGCCGGGCAAACGGCGGCACGCGCCGTGCGTACTCTCAAAGATGTTGAGGCGGGAAGCGTCTGCCATGTCTGATCTCTCGGTTAGGGGGTGGCTCGCCGCGAGCATCCGTCCAATGGCATGTGTGTTCGGCACCTCGGCCGCGGAACTTTAGCCGTGGCCCGAAGGGATCAGTTCCAACCTGGCCGGATCTACCTTTGGAGAGGTGCGCCGGCGTCGGCGTCGGCCGTCTTTTCAGGGAGTTGGATCTGAATATGGGCGCGTCGTGCAAATACGAACAGGGCGACCAACCCGACGATGACCGCGTACCACAGGGTGCACAGCCGCGTGACGAAGGTGGCGGCCGCGGCCACGCTGCGCCCGGTTCCCGTGCCAAGCTGCCCGAGCAGGGCGAGCATGCCAGCCTCGGTGACACCCAGCCCGCCGGGCAGAAACGAGAGCGCGCCGGCCACGGTCATGGAGGCGTAGATGAAGGTGCCGGCCTGCATCCCGACGGCAGCCCCGGGAAAGCCATGCACCACCACCCAGAAGGCCACGCACTCGCAATACCAGCTCACCGTGGACAGCAGCACCGCGACGACCAGGGGACCGGGCCGCAGCAGCGTGGCGGTGGCCTGGTAGGCCTCGTGCAGCTTGTCGGCAAACGAGCGCACACCGGGCAGGCGACTCGACAGGCGCAGGAAGAAATGGGCGATGGACTCGACTGAAACCATCACCAAACCCAGGCCGATCACCACGGCCCCGGTGGCCAGAAAGCGCCGGTCGACGTGAAAGGTGAAAACGCCCACGCACGCGAGGAGCAAGAGACCCACCAGATCGGTGAAGCGTTCAGCGATGACGATGGGGGCGGTGCGTGCGGCGGGAATGCCCTGCGACTCGCGCAAGAGCAGGGCCTTGACCGCCTCGCCCAGCTTGCCCGGGGTGACGGTAAGGGAGAAGCCAGCCAGAAAGATGAGGAAGCTGTGCCCGACCGTCACCTGAGGCAGGCCGAGCACCTTCAGGTAGTAGTGCCAGCGCACGAAGCGCACGCCGTAGTTGAGCGAGGCCAGCGCGAGCGCTATCAGCGCCACCGTCCAGTTGAAAGTGGCCAGCGCGTGCCCGACGCTGCGGGCCCCGGCCCAGACCGAAAAGCCGACGTAGATAGCCACGCCAGCGGCAACCCCGAGGGTCACGCGCCAGATCAGCTTCTTCACGCCTATCCCTCCAAGCCCTGGTCGCGCAGTTTCTCGACGCGCTTGCGCTCGTTGTGGTCCAGGATGCGCTTGCGCAGCCGGATGTTCTTGGGGGTGACCTCGACCAACTCGTCCTGGTTGATGAGTTCGAGCGCGGCTTCCAGGGTGAGGGCCAGAGGCGGCGTGAGAAAGAGTTTCTCATCCGCGGCAGTGGTGCGGATGTTGGTCAACTTCTTGGCCTTGGACGGGTTGACGATGATGTCGTTGCCGCGCGCGTGCAGGCCCACGACCTGGCCGCCATAGACAGGCACTCCCGGCGGCAGCAGCAGGGCTCCCCGTTCCTGCAGGTAGAACAGAGCGTAGGTGTTGGTCTGGCCGGGATCCTGCGCAATGAGCACGCCATTGGTCCGGCCCTTGAACGTTCCGGCGTAGGGGCCGTAGTGGGTGAAGTTGTGGTTGAGAATGCCGGTGCCGCGCGTGTCGGTCAGGAACTGCGAACGGTAGCCGATGAGCCCGCGCGACGGGATGACGTATTCCAGGCGCATGCGGCCTTCGCCCGCTGGTCCCATCTCCTGCATGCGGCCCCCGCGCCGGCCCAGCTCCTCGATCACCGGGCCGTTGTAGGCCTCGTCGAGATCGATGACCAGTTCCTCATAGGGCTCCAGTTTTTCCCCATTGGGCCCCTCCTTGAAGATGACCTGGGGCTGGGAAACCATCAGCTCGTAACCTTCGCGACGCATGGTCTCGATCAACACCGACAGGTGCAACTCGCCGCGGCCCAGGACTTCGAAAGTGTCGGGCGAGTCTGTCTCCAGCACGCGCAGAGCGACGTTGGACTTCAGCTCCTTGAACAGGCGCTCGCGGATGTTGCGCGAGGTGACGAACTTGCCCTCATGGCCGGCGAAGGGGCCGTTGTTCGAGATGAACTGCATCTTCACCGTGGGCTCTTCGATCTCCAGCAGAGGCAGCACGACCGGCCTGGCGATCTCGGTGATGGTTTCGCCCACGGTCAGATCGTGCATGCCGGTGATGGCACAGATGTCGCCTGCCACGGCTTCCTGAAGCTCGAAGCGCTTGAGCGACTGGTAGCCCAGGATCTTGGCCACACGGAATTCCTCGCGGCTGCCGTCGCGATGCACGCACAGGGCGCGCTCCCCCTGGTGGATGCGGCCCGAGAGCATGCGGCCGATGGCCACGTAGCCGAGATAGTCGTCGTAGTCGAGCGTGGCCACGTGCATGGCCAGGGGTGCGTCCATGTTTGCCAGCGGCGGGGGCGCGGCCTGCACGACCAGATCCAGCATCGGTGACAGATCCTTGCGCTCGTGCGCAAGATCCCTCACCGCATAGCCCTCGCGACCCGAGGCGTAGACCACGGGAAAATCGAGCTGTTCTTCGCTGGCCCCCAGCGCGCAGAAGAGGTCAAAGGTGTCGTTGACAGCGGCGTCGGGATCGCAACCAGGGCGATCGATTTTGTTGACCACCAGGATGGGCCGCAGCCCAAGGGCCAGCGCCTTGCGCGTGACAAAGCGGGTTTGCGGCATCGGGCCCTCAAAGGCGTCCACCAGCAGCAGCACCGAATCGACCATCTTGAGCACCCGTTCCACCTCGCCGCCGAAGTCGGCGTGGCCGGGAGTATCCACGATGTTGATGCGCGTGCCCTTCCAGGTGATGGCGGTGAATTTCGCCAGGATGGTGATGCCGCGCTCGCGCTCCAGATCGTTGGAGTCCATGGCGCAGTCGGCGATGACCTCGCCCGGCCGGAAGCTGCCCGCCTGGCGCAGGAATCCATCGACCAGCGTGGTCTTGCCGTGGTCAACGTGGGCGATGATCGCAATGTTGCGGACGTCGCGACGGCGGGGTGCTTCGTCAATTTCGGGGCCGGAACTGCTCATGTGAGGCGCGCAGGCATACCACATCCTGGGAGGCAGGCCGCAATTGACCGGGCGCGATGACTACCGAGCCCTGTTGCGGTAGGCTAGCCGCGTGACGGAACGGACCGATTTCGGGCTCGACGAACTGCACGCCGAAGAGCGGGGCCTTCTGCTCGGCCTGAGCCTACAAGGCACCGACGGGGCGGGCTTGGCTCGCTTGGCGGGCGATCGCTGCCTGGTGTGTCGCGGAGCCTGGCAGGATTTGCGCGCCCTTTCCCGTTCTGACCGGGCGGCTTTGCTGGCGAAGTGGATCGTCGAAGTCAGCTCGCCGTTCCCGCCCGGAATGGAAAGGCTGCATCCAAGCTGGCTCGCGCAGGCCATTGCCAGCGAGGCGGTGGAGCTTTGGCCTGCGCTGCTTTCGGGGCTGCCCGGCGCGCAGGCGGTGGAATCGTTGTTGTCGCAGACTGTCGACGCGATTGCCAAGGGTAGCGAGGCGTGGCCGCCCGAATCGGTGGCTGAACTCCAGCGCTCTGTCTTCGGTCGACTGGCGCCGTTTTGTGTCGGGCCTTCGGGTCCGCTGGGTGCGGGACTGTGTCGCCTGGGCTGCGAGGAGCTGCTGGCCGAGATTGGCCGCCGGGGTGCCATGCTTCAGCAAGAGCTGTGCGCCGAAGCAGACGCGTCTTTGTGGGCGGTCGCCGGCCGACTCCCCGCGACGCTGGGGAGGCAGTGGGTGAAGTGGTAGAAGGCGAGGGCATGGGCCGACTGGTCAAGAGCCTGGGACGCGTGGTGCCGGCTGCGGTTTTCACCGCAGAGGCGGAAGCGGCATTGGTTCGGGCGCGCGCTGAGGAGGATGCCGCCGCCTTACGATCCGAGGCACAGGTTGCCCGCGAGCAGGCCGAGCGCGACGGCTTCGAGGCGGGCAAGCAAGAAGGGATGGCGCAGGTGAGCGCGTTGTTGCTCGCCGCGCAGGCGCGTGCCGAACGCGACCTGGCTGGCGCCAAGGACGCAGCCATCGTGCTGGCCCGTCGCATGGCCGAGCGAATCGTGGGCCGCGCCGTCGAGCTTTCGCCCGAGTTGATGGGCGCAATCGTCGCAGAGGCCTTGGCAGCCAGTCGTGCCAAGGCCGGTACCGTCGTGCTGCGCGTGCATCCGCAGGATCTGGCTGCGGTCGAGCGCGAGCGGCCGCGATGGCTCGCGCGCGTGGCAGCCGCAGTTGACGTGCGCGTGGTGGCTGACCCGGCCATCGGTCGTCATGGGTGCGTGGTGGAAACTGCGGTCGGCCGTGTGGACGCGCGCCTGGACAAACAACTCGACGCCCTGGAACGCGCCTTGCGGGGCGCGGCCGGCACGTCCTCGTGAGACAGGCATGGCTGACCCCGACGTTGAATCTGCGCTGGTTGAACTGGGCGACGCCCTGAGGGCGCTGGATCAGGTCAATCCGCGGCGGCTCGCGGGCCGGGTAACGGAAGTGACCGGCCTGGTCGTGCGCGCCACCATCCCCGGTGTGCGCGTGGGCGAATTGGTCTACATCGATCGGGAGGCGATGCCCAGGCCGGGCGGGGCGGATCGGCCGCGCCTGCAGGCCGAGGTGGTCGGGTTTCGCGGCGACGAGGTCGTGCTCATGCCGCTCGGAGAGGTGGCGGGCACTGGCCCGGACGCCGTGGTGAGCCCGACCGGGAAACCGCTTGCGCTGCGGGTGGGCCAGGGAGTTCTGGGGCGGGTGCTGGACGGTCTGGGAGAACCCCTGGACGGGCAGGGGCCCATCGCAGGCCCGACCGAGGAATGGGTGGTCGACCGGCCCGCGCCGGACCCGCTCACCCGCCGGCGCGTGGCCAAGCCGCTTGCCCTCGGGGTGCGCGCGATCGACGCCTTTATGACCGTGGGCGAGGGCCAGCGAGTGGGACTCTTTTCCGGCTCAGGGGTTGGCAAGTCGACGCTGCTCGGCCAGATCGCCCGCAACACCGAGGCTGACGTCAACGTGATCGCCTTGGTGGGCGAGCGCGGTCGCGAGGTGACCGAATTCCTCGAGGACGCGCTGGGGCCCGAGGGGCGCGCCCGCTCGGTCGTGATCTGCGCGACCAGCGACGCGCCCAGCCTGGTGCGACTCAAGTCGGCGTTCGTGGCCACCTCGGTGGCCGAGTGGTTCCGCGACCGAGGTCGGCGTGTACTGCTCATGATGGATTCGCTCACCCGCTTTGCCCGCGCGCAACGCGAGGTGGGCCTGGCCGCGGGCGAGCCGCCGGCGCGACAAGGTTTTCCCCCCAGCGTGTTCGCCCTGCTGCCGCGTCTGCTCGAACGCACCGGCAATTCGAATCTCGGGTCCATCACCGCGCTCTACGCCGTGCTGGTATCGGGCGGCGACATGGAGGAGCCCATCGCCGATGAGGTGCGCGGCATTCTCGACGGGCACATCGTACTCTCGCGCGAGCTATGCGACCGCAACCACTGGCCGGCTGTCGACGTGCTGCCGTCGCTGTCGCGGGTGATGAACGCGGTGGTGGATGAAAAGCACCGTGCGGCCGCCGGACGCGTGCGTGAGCTGATGGCCGCCTACGAGCAGAAGCGGGATCTCATCGCGCTCGGCGCCTACAGGCGCGGCAGCGACGCCCGCACCGACGAGGCCATCGCTGCCATGGAGGCCATCAATGCGTTTCTGCGCCAGGGAACCCACGAGGTGTCGTCATTCGAGGACACGCGCAAGCGGCTTCTGGCGCTGGCGTAGAAATCAACTTGCCCGAGGAGAGGAAGATGAGCGACTGCCTGTTCTGCAAGATCCGTGACGGCCAGATCCCCGCGGCCATCACCTTTCGCGACGACGACGTGCTGGCCTTCAACGACATCAACCCCAAGGCGCCGTTCCACCAGCTCGTGATCCCGACCCGCCACCTGGCCAGCCTGGCCACGGCCGACGCCGCGGACGCAGCATTGCTGGGCAAGCTGATGCTGGTGGGGGCGCGTCTGGCGCGTGAATCGGGCCAGGCCGCAGGCGGATTCCGGGTGGTGATGAACGCAGGGGCTGATGCGGGACAGACAGTGTTGCACGTGCATTTGCATGTCTTGGCGGGCCGGGTGCTCGGCTGGCCGCCAGGATGACACTCCTGCAGCAGTTCTGCGACTGGCCGACGGTGCGCAGAATGTTCTGCCTGGGAATGGCGAACGAGATTCAGGACGATGAGTGACGACAAGTTCAGTCTCGACCAGATCCGTGAACATTGGACACGGCAGGCGATGGAACACGGCCAATCGCCCGCGGCATCATGGTCCGACGTCAACGTCATCGAGATGGAGATTCGCGAGATCCTGCAGTACCTGGCCGAGGGTGAGCGCGTTCTGGATGTTGGATGCGGCACTGGGTACTCGACCCTTCAGTTCGCGGCGCAGAGACGGATTGCCATACGGGGTCTGGATCTCATTCCGGAAATGATCGCGGAAGCCCGCGCGCGGCTTCGGAATGTCGTGACGGGACTGCCTGGCACCGTGGATTTTGGCGTCGGCGACATCACCGGACTGAACGAGCCTGACAGTACTTATGACAAGGTGGTGGTGATTCGCGCAATCATCAACCTGGGGGATTGGCCTCGACAGCGACAGGGTTTAGGGGAATGTGTACGCGTATTGAAGCCGGGAGGGTTGCTGTTGCTCTCCGAGGCTACGCTCCAGGGATGGCGGCAACTGAATACCTTCCGGCGGGAATGGAACCTGCCTGAGATTCCCGTGCCTCCCTTCAACCGGTATCTGGACCAGGAAGAAGTGTGCAGCGCTGTTGCTCCAGGGCTGGAATTGGTCAAGCTGGTGGACTTCGCGAGCACCTATTATGTGGGCACCCGGGTTCTGAAACCTTTGCTCGCTCGGGCCCTGGGAGCGACGGTCGATGTTGCCAATCCCGAAATGGAGTGGAATCGCTGGTTCGCGCAATTGCCCGCCGTGGGGAATTACGGAACCCAAAAACTCTTTGTCTTCAGAAAAGCATGAACCACGCTGGCCGACGGGCTTCTCACATCCTGATGTCGACCAGCGTCTTCTTGCGTAGCTCGCTCAGAAAATTCTTGGCCTGGCGTTCCATCTCGCGCTGGTGCAACTGACCGCGGATCTGGTCGCGCACCTCGGCCAGAGGCTTGGCATCCTGCGCGCGGCGGCCCACCAGCTTGATGATGTGGAAGCCGCGATCGGCGCGCACCGGCCCGCGCACCTCGTCGACCTTCATGGAGAAGACCAGCTCTTCGATGGGCTTGGGCAGGATGTCCTTGCCGAACCAGCCGAGATCGCCGCCCTCGGCGCGGGTAGCGGGGTCCTCGGAGTATTCGCGCGCCAGCCGGGCGAAGTCCTCGCCCGATTGGGCCCGCTTCAGCAGCAGTTGAGCCTGCCTTTCCTTCTCCTGCGCGTTGGCCGCGTCGGCGCCTTCCGGGATAGAGAGGAAGATGTGGCTGGCGCGCACCTGCAGGTTGGCCGACTGCATGTGGCGCTCGTAGTAGCTCTGCACGTCGGCGTCGCTCACGTGGATTTTCGCGCCCACCGCAATGTTGATGACCCGATACTTCAGGATCTGGCGTCTGGTGTTCTGGCGGTAGGTGGCGAAGCTCATGCCCTCCCTGCGCAGCGCCTCGCGCAACTGGGCGTCGTCGAGGCCATTGTCCTTCATGATCTGTTCGATGGACCGGTCCACCTCTTCGCTGCTGATGGAGATCTTGAGATCGGCCGCCTCCTGCACCAGGAGTTGCTCATCCACCATGCTTTCCAGGATCTGGCGGCGCAGGGCCGAGGCGCGGGCGGCTCGCTGGCCAGGATTGGAGATGGCGGCGATGTCGGCGGCCATCATCGGGGCGGCCCGGTCCTCGACCTCGCTTTGCAGGATGATGTCGTTGCCAACCACAGCGACGATCTTTTCAACCACGCGCGCCTCGGCCAACGAGGGCAGCAGGAGAAAGGCGGCCAGGCACGGGCACAGTCGGGTCATGAGCATGAAGCGGGTTCCTAGGGTTTGGGTGTGGGGGCCGGGGTCGGGGAAGAAACCGGGAGAAGCGGGATGGTAGCCGGCCGGCCGGCGTCCGCGGGCGGGGCCAGGGCGATCTTGGCCAACTCGTCTTGGTTGATCTCCACGCGGATCGACTTGCGTGCCTCTTCCACCAGATCGTGTTTTCTTTGCGTCCGCAGCTGCTCGACCAGTCGCCTCTGGATGTCGCCCTTCACTTCAGCCAGGGGGCGCGTCACCTCGGGCCGGCGGTCGAGCAGCTTGAGGATGTGAAAGCCCTTGTCAGATGCGATGGGGCCGGCCACGTCGTTGACCTGCGCCATGGCGAAGGCGGCCTCGACCAAGGCCTTGGGCACGCGCGTGGTCTTGCGGTCGAAGAACGTCAGATCACCCGCGCGCGGCTTGGAATCCGGGTCTTCCGAATAGCGTTCCACCAGGTCGCGAAACGATTTGGCGTCGTTGCGCCCGGCCTTGGCCTCGGCGGCGATCCGGCGCGCCGCGGTCTCGTCGTGCACGAGAATCTGGCTGACGCGAACCTCCTCAAGACGGACAAACTCGGGCTGGTGCTCGCGGTAGTACTTCTCGACGTCTGCCTGCGGGACGTCCTCGGCGCGCAGCTTGTCGTTGATCTCCCGCTTCTCGAACTGCGCCACCATCTGTTTCTTGGCGATGCGCTGCACGTCGGGGTCGCGATCGTATCCTCGCCGCAGCGCCTCGCGCGCCATCAGCTCGTAGCGGATGAGTCCCTCGAGGAGTTCCTTCTTCTTCTCCGGCGTGGAGTAGCGCGCGAGTACGAACGGCATGTGAGAGTAGCGGGCCAGCACCTCCTGCAGATCACTGGCTGTGATCTCGGTGTCGTCCACCCGGGCCAGCACTGGCCCGGAACGGGATGCACCCTTGCCGCCGGGTCCAGGGCTGGGCTTGCAGGCGCACAGGGCCAGGGCCGCAAGGCAGAGAACGCAGCGTCGCATGCTGCTTGCATGGCACAGGTGCGACCTTCCCGCAACACCTACCCCGTCACGCACGCCAACACTTCCTGCAGCCGCCTTCGTGCAGCGGCCAAATGGTCACGCTTTT
>Ga0182021_10005159_pt1 | contig 15437 bp, 14 predicted proteins | sample 612E3MmetaG_FD_120493 | JGI IMG/M metagenome (GOLD analysis project Ga0182021, IMG submission 120493) | Permafrost microbial communities from Stordalen Mire, Sweden - 612E3M metaG (Illumina Assembly) | ecosystem: Environmental > Terrestrial > Soil > Wetlands > Permafrost | place: Sweden... | reverse complement strand
GCACGCTCTCGATCCTCACCAACACCTTCCCCGACCCCAAGGAGCGAGCGCAGGCCATAGGCATGTGGGCCGGTATCTCCGGCCTGGCGCTGGCCGTGGGTCCGCTCATCGGCGGCACCATGGTCGACAACCTCGGCTGGCAGAGCATCTTCTTCATCAACTTGCCGATCGGTGTGCTGGCGCTGGCACTCGCGTGGCGTTTCGTGCCCGAGTCGTCCGACCGCAGGGGTCGTAGCCTGGACCTGCTCGGTCAGGCGCTCGCCGTGGTGGGCCTGGCCTCGCTCACGTATGCCTTCATCGAGGCCAACACCTACGGCTGGGCCTCGGCGCGCATCACGTCGTGCTTCGTAGTCGCCGCCGTGACGCTCACGCTCTTCATCGTCGTCGAGCTGCGCGGCAGGAGCCCCATGCTGCAGCTCCAGTTCTTCCGCAACGCCACCTTCAGCGGCGCCAACCTGGTGGGCGTCATCGTCAGCTTCGCCTTCTTCGGCGTCATCTTCTTTCTCTCGCTCTTCATGCAGGAGGTGCAGGGATACTCGCCGACCCGGGCCGGTCTGCTGCAGCTGCCGGCCACACTGGGCATCATGGCGTCGGCGATCGTCTCCGGGCGCATCGTCGGGCGCATCGGTGCGCGGCTGCCGATAACCATCGGCCTGCTCATGACGGGCTTCGGGCTGCTCATGCTGACGGCGCTCGAGCCCACCACCGGGTACGTGTCGTTCTGGTACTGGCTGCTCCTGATCGGCCTCGGCAACGGCATGATCATGAGCCCGATGACCACGGCCGTCATGGGCACGGTGCCCAACGAACGCGCCGGCATGGCCTCGGCTACCTCCAACACGATGCGCCAGGTGGGCAGCGTGTTCGGCATCGCCGTGCTCGGCAACCTGGTGACGCGGCGCTTCACCGACCACCTGCTGACGGCGCTGCGCGGCTTGCGTCTGCCGCCGCAAGTGACCCACGGGGTGATGGCCTCGGCGGCTCAGGGGCGGCAGGTGACGCCGGCCAAGTTGCCGGCCGGCGTGGACCCTGCCGCCATCGGGCGCGCCATCGGCCTCTCGTTCACCTCGGGCCTGCACGTCGCCCTCTGGGTGAGCGGCATCATGCTTATCGTCGGCGCTCCCATAGCGGCGGCGACGATCCGCAAGACGGCGCCGCATCACGTGCGTGCGGCGGCGGCGGCCCGCGCCCAGAAGGTGGAGACGGAGGCGCGGGCACGGGCGCTTTCTGGCAAGGAGGCACCATGAGCGAGAGCTGCGGAGAGACACCGTGAGCGAGAGCCGCGGAGAGGTGCGGCTGGGCGGCGGCGATGTCTGCTCAGCCAACCACGCCGGCTGGCTCTCGACGCCGCTGCGGCGCCTGTTGCACAACCCCGACCGGATTCTGAGAGGGCTGCTGCAGGCCGGTGACACGGCCGTGGACTTCGGCTGCGGGCCGGGGTTCTTCACCCTGCCCATGGCCAAGATGGTCGGCCCTGGTGGCAGGGTGGTGGCCGTGGACCTGCAGGCGGAGATGTTGGAGAGGCTGAAGGTGCGGGCAGAGCGCGCCGGCCTGGCCGCGCGCATCCGTCTGCACCAGTGCGCCGCCGACACCATCGGCGAAGTGGAGCCGGCGGACTTCGCCCTGGCCTTCTTCATGGTCCACGAGGTGCCCGATGCGGAGCACTTCCTGCGCGAGGCTCACGGCGCGCTCAAGGAGGGCGGCCGCTTGCTGCTGGTCGAGCCCAAGGGGCACGTGTCCGCCGAGGCGTATCGCAGGACCGAAGACGTGGCGAGCGGCCTCGGCCTGAAGCCGCTCTGCCGGCCGCGCGTCAGGGGCAGCCGGGCGACGCTCTTCGCGCGCGCCTAGGCGAGCACCTTCGAGAGGAAGAGCTTTGTGCGCTCTTCCTTCGGGCTTACCAGGACCTCGTTGGGCGGACCCTGCTCGACGATGACGCCGCCGTCGATGAGAGCCACGCCGTCGGCCACCTCTTTGGCGAAGCCGATCTCGTGGGTGACGACGACCATGGTCATGCCGCCCTTGGCGAGATCCTTCATCACGTCGAGCACCTCGCCGACGAGCTCCGGGTCGAGCGCCGAGGTGGGCTCGTCGAAGAGCATCAGCTTGGGTTTCATCGCCAGCGCCCTGGCCATGGCCACGCGCTGCTGCTGGCCACCGGAAAGCTGCGCGGGGTAGACGTCGAGCTTGTCGCGCAGGCCGACGCGCGTGAGCAACTCCTCCGCCTCGGTCTCGGCCCGCTTGTGCGGCACGTGCTGCACGTGGATCGGTGACTCCATCACGTTCTCGATGGCCGTCTTGTGCGGGAACAGGTTGAAGCGCTGGAAGACCATGCCGACAAGGGAGCGCTGCCGGGCGACGTCCCTGGACCTCATCTCGTGCAGGACGTCGCCCTTCTGTCGGTAGCCCATGAGCTCACCGGCTACCCATAGGCGGCCGGCGTTGATCTTCTCCAGGTGGTTGATGCAGCGCAGGAGAGTCGACTTGCCGCCGCCCGACGGCCCCAGCAGCACGAACGTCTGCTGCGGATAGACCTCGAGGTCGATGCCTTTGAGCACGTCGAGCCTGCCGAACGACTTCCAGACTTGTTCGGCCTTGACCATCGGCTGGCTCGTGTCGATGGTCTCCGAGAGCTCGGCGCCGACCGCGGCCAGACCGCCTGCGTTGCTAGACACGGCGGGCCTCCCGCTTCAGAGTCCGTTTCTCGGCCGCTTCTGTCTCTGCCTGTCCAAATCCCTTGCCGAAGTAGGCCTCAAGGTAGTACTGGCCGATGGTCAGGATGGTCGTCACGGTCAGGTACCAGATGCAGCCGACCACGAGCAGCGGCATAATCTGGAACGTCTGGTTGTACACGAGCTGGAGCTTGCCGAACATCTCGACGCCGCCACCGAGGACGGCGAGCAGCGAGGTGGTCTTGAGCATGCTGATGGTCTCGTTGCCCATCGTGGGGATGATGACGCGCATCGCCTGCGGCAGCACGATCCGGCGCATGGTCAGCGGCGGCGACATGCCGAGCGAGAGCGCGGCCTCTGACTGGCCGGCGTCGACGGAGATGATGCCGGCGCGCACCAGTTCGGCGGCGTAAGCCGCCTCGTTGAGCCCCAGCGCCAGGATGGCCACGACGATGAGGTGATTGACGAGCAGACCACTGTCGGTCGAGCCTGCGACCAAGCCGGTGAAGGGCAGCCCGAGATAGAACCTGCGATACAGCACGCCGATGTTGCCCCAGAGAATGATCTGCACGTACACCGGTGTGCCGCGGAAGAACCAGATGTAGGCCCAGGAGACGGTCGAGAGCACGCGGTTCTTCGAGAGGCGCATGACGGCGAGCACGGTGCCGCCGACGGCGCCGACCGCCATCGCCACAAAGGTCAACTCAAGTGTCGCCAGCAAGCCGGTGATCGTGTACCACTTGAACAGGTACTGCCAAACGACGGGCCACTCGACGATCGGGTTCTTCACGAACGAAAAGACGAGCGCGGCCACGAGGTAGATGACCACGGCGGCGCTCAGCCAGCGACCCCAATGGCGGATCGGGATCGCCTTGATGGCCTCGGGACGTGCGGCGACGGCCGGGTCACCGGCCGCCGCCGCACGCTCTTGTCCCCTCCCGAAGAGCTTCATCGGTCAGGCGCTGCTACGGCGTGGGGCTGGCGCTCGTCCCTGAGCTGGTGCTGGCAAAGCTCGGGCCCTGGTTGACCTGCGCCGACTTGACCGGAAGGAAGCCGTACTTGTTGACGATCAGCTGATAGCTACCGTCGTTGATGAGCGCCTGCAGCGCCTTCTGCACGGCGTCGACGAGTTGCGTGTTCGCCTTGGCGATCTCGATGCCGACGAGCTGGGGCTCGTAGCCGTTGGGCGCGGCGGGGTCCTTGACGATCTCGAAGTTGGCACTCTGGTGGGTGGCGATGTAGCCGGCGGTGGAGGCGTCGGTGAGATCGGCCGCCGCCTTGCCGCCCTGGATGGCGAGCAGTGCTTCGGGCTGCTTCTGGAGCACGAGGATCGTCATCTGCGGCTGGCCGGCAGTCTTGAACTTGGTGTTCAGCGTCTGCAGGAAGGTCTCCTGAGTGGTGCCGCTCTCACAGGCGACGGTCTTGCCGGCGAGGCTGTCTGGTGTGGTGATGCCGTCCGGGTTGCCCGTGGCGACGAGGATCGCCGTGCCGTCGGCAGCGTAGTCGACGAAGCTGGAGTACTTCTGCCGGGCGGCAGTGTCGTACATGTCCGACATGACGATGTCGTACTTGCCGCTCTGGATCCCGAACGGGATGCTGTCGAACGGCACGTCGTTGAACGAGACTTTGATGCCGAGCTTCTTGCCGATCGCCTGCGAAAGGTCGTAGTCGATGCCGGTGGGCTGCTTGCTGGTCGGCGTCACCCACATCTCCCACGGCGGATAGGGGATGTCACTGGCACAGCGGATCTGACCAGCAGAGGTGACGTTGGAGGGAAGCAGTGCGGTCAGTGCTGAATCGGTCGTGACGTTGTTGACGTCGAACGTCTTGCCCGAGCTGGAGGATGTCGGCGACGCCTTCTTCGAGCTGCTGCCGCAGCCGGCCGCTACGAGGATCGCGAGCGCGAGCAGCGCGGCCACAGCCACGAGCAGCCGCCATGTCAAACGGGTTGGAGTGGGTCTCATCATCGTCCCTTCCTTTCGTGTCATGGCGGAGGCGTGCCACCTCCGAATGACCGGTCCCCTGGCTGAGCAGCCGAGAGCAGTATAGACCACGACCCACGTCACCGTCAGCGTGTGTGCCGAGACGTACGGCGGACGGGCGACCGGCGGCCCGAGGTCTGACTGCTAGGGCGCGGGGCGGCGGGCGACGCGTGAAAGCGAGCGCCGCCGCTCCTGGCGCTTACTGTCGGCTATCGCCTGTCGGAACGCCTGCCAGCCGGGGATGCCGCTCACGCCGCCGCCGCCGTGCGCGCCGGCCGAGCCGTTGTAGAGGCCGCCGATGGGCGTGCGGTAGTCGGCGTAGCCGGGAGCCGGGCGCATGTGGAACATCTGGTCCACGCTCAGCTCGCCGCCGTACACGTTGCCGCCGACCAACCCCAGGTCCTGCTCCAGATCGTGGGGGCCGATGACCTGCCGCGCCAAGACGGCGCCCTTCAGGTTGGGCGCCAGCTCGGCGTAGGCATCGACCACTCGGTCGGCGTAAGCCTCCAGCTCGTCGCGATGTGGTTCTGTATGCCACTGCCACGGCACCCACTGCGAGTAGATGGACATGCAGTGCAGACCGGCGGGCATGAGCGAGTCGTCGAGCACCGAGGGGATGGTGCCGTCGGCGATGGGCCGCGCGCTGGGGCGGCCGGCGACGGCGTCGTCAAAGGCCGCCTGCACGTAGCGCGGCGAGAAGGCGAGCTCCATGCTGCCGCTGTGATGCTCCTGCACATCGCCGCCGGGAGCAGCGGCGAACTCGGGCAGCTCGGCCAGCGCCAAGTTGATCTTCACAGCGCCGCCACGGCACTTGAAGCGTTCGATGTCGGCGACGAAGTCGGGCGGCAGCGCGGCGCGCTCGACGAGTTGCAGGAACGTCAGCTTGGGGTGAGCGGTCGAGACGACGATGGGCGCCGCCAGCTCCTCGCCGCTCTGCAAGGCGACGCCGGCGACGCGGCCGTCGCGGACGATGATCTTCTCGACGGCCGCACCCAGGCGGACTTCGGCGCCGTGCGCCGCAGCAGAGCGGCGGCAGGCGGCGGCCAGGCCGCCCATGCCGCCGCGCACAAACCCCCAGCCGCCGAAGTGGCCGTCGCCGGGGTCGCCCATCGAAAGGTGAAACAGCACGTAGGCCGTGCCGGCCGCGTCCGGCCCTGCCCAAGCCCCCACGGCGGCCGTCATCGCCAGCATGGCTTTGACCTCGTCGGCCTCGAACCACTGGTCGAGCAGCTCGCTGACGCTGACGGTGAAGAGTCGCGTGAGGTCGGCCGCGCCGCGCACGCCCAAGCCGCGCGCCCGCCAGGCGACCTTGAGCAGGTCGGCCAGGTCGCCTGGCCGGCGCGAACCCAGCTTGGGCGGCACCTGGGTAAAGAGCGGCCACACCACGTCGGCGAGGCCTGCCAACCAAGCTTCCCAGCGCGGGTAGGCCTCGGCGTCCTTCTTGGAGAATTGCGCGATGCTGGCATGGCTGCGGGCCGCGTCCTCGTGCAGGGTCAGGCAGCGTCCGTCGGGAAACGCCTGGAAGTACGGTCCGAAGGGGAACACGCGTAGCCCGTGGCGTTGCAGCTCCAGCTCGGCGACGAGGCGCCGCGGCATGAGGCCGGCCACGTAGGAGTAGGTGTTGACCTTGAAGTCGGGGTGCTCGGGCCACGGAGCGCTGGTGTCGGTGCAGCCGCCGACTCTGTCGCGCCGCTCGAGAACGACGGTGCGCAGGCCGGCGCGAGCGAACAGAGCGGCGCTGACGAGCCCGTTGTGACCGCCGCCGATGACGATCGCGTCGTAGGTGTTGGAGGCTTGCCCCATGCGCGGATTCTAGCGCGCCGCCGCGGGAAGTGCGCGCCGGCGACGAGCGCGGCGACGAGTGTGGCGACCGCGCCTAGGCGGCGGCCGGCCGGTTCTCTCTCTGCGCCAGCGCCTCGGCGACGCTACGCGGCAACACGTCCGTGCTGCCGCAGCAGGGGCAGAACAGCACGTGTGAATGGTCGGTCCAGCGCGCAGTGGAGAGGACGAACTCCTCCGCGCATACCACGCAGGCGAGCTCGATCCGATCGCTCATCGTGCCTCCCTCGGCTCGGTGATGTTCGCAGCCTCTATACCCGGCTGAGGCGGGTTTGGTACGCGGAGCGCGAGACGACGTGAGTCTCGAGAAGATCGCGCGCGTCCCTGGTTGCTGCTGGCCGGCTTCGTGGGCACCGCTCAGCCGTCCCAGAGGCGCTGTTGGTGGGCGGCCGCCGAGGCAGGCGCGCCGGAACTGATCGGCGGCCGCTGCAGCCATTCGCGGCCGTCCAGGAGGCGGCCGAGCTGACCCTGAGTGCGGCCGCCCCAGCCTTTGAAGTAGAAGCCTACGCCGGCCGCCAGGCAGCGGTCGCGCAGGTCACGCAGCCATTGCGGGTCAGGGGGGCGGCGGGCCGGCCCCGACTCGCCGCCGGCGATGACCCAGTCGATGCCTGAGAGATCGAGTGCGTCAAGCGGGCCGAGCAGCGGCTCGGCGCTGATATGGCGCACGGCCGCCGGCACCTGCCGCAGGGCGTCGGCGCGCTCCGAGTACCGTCCGCTCTCCACCGTGACGCCCATCCACACGTTGGCCGGCCACGGTAGCGAGGGCGCCAGGTCCAGCATGCGCTGATGCCGTTTGGTGAGCAGGTGGAAAGTGTGGCGCGGTATCTGCTCCATGACGGCGAACACCTCGCTGATGTAGTCGTCCGGCACGCTCTCATGGAACAGGTCGCTCATGGAAGTGACGAACACACGGCGCGGCTTGCGCCAGTGCTGCGGCAGCTTGAGCCGTTCGGGGCGCAGCTGCAAGTCGAAGCCATGCTCGTAGGGGTGCCCGACGATGCCGCGCCAACGCTCGGCGAAGCGCTGGGCGTAGCAGTGCAGACAACCGTCCGACACCCTGGTGCAGCCGGTGACGGGGTTCCAGGAGACCCAGCGCGGCGCTTCATCCATCTCCTCTAAAGTGTAGCAGTGGTGCGGGACGCTGGGCGTGTTGAGGTTCGGCGTGGCTCTCGCGCGCAAGGTCGTCCTTTGCGGCGGCCGCGGCCTTGCGCAGGAGTTCCTCCTCGTGTTCCACGTGCAAGAAAGCGCTGACTGTCTGGCGTCGTATGCGCATGCGCCGTGTGATCATCGTGTCCTCCTTGGCGGAGTGAGGCACAGAAAGTCTGCGACGCGCGCGTTAGGCGGGTGTGAGAAGCCGACGAGAACGCCGTGTGCATCCGTTGCTTGTCATCTCGGCGCCGGCACTGGGACGGCTCACTTACCCTGTCGCCGCCGTCATAGCACGTTCTTAACCTGCTCGTGACCTTTCGCAATGCCTGGTTAACACAGGGTTCACACTGCGGTGGGAGACTCCACCCATGGCAACGGGAAGCCACATCCTGCACACGACGAAACGGAATGAGCAGGACACACATGGCGGACGGCGGTTCACCCCTGACCGTCGAGTTCGGCAGAGAAACGGGTTCCCCCAGCCCGCTGCCAATGGGCTCCAGCCGGGGTGCCCCCACCCCCAGTAAACCCGGCTGACGTCCGCCACATAGTAAGGGTCGGTCCTTGACGCACCAATCGGCCCTCACGCAACGCCCGGGTCCTCTTCCCTCCTGACCCGGGCGTTGCTCTGTCTGGGGTTCGATCGCTGCCTCGCTCTTGACTCCGCTCTCGCGCGGCGCTGGAATCTGCTCAGCGCACGGGCACGTGCCGCACGATTGACGAAACGCGGGAGCAAGGGAGGGACCTGCTATGGCCGCAGGCGAAGCCGCAGCGAAGCTCGACCTCAAGAAGGTGCTGAAGGAGTTCTACCGGCCGTCGGCAAAGGAGCCGGTGTTGGTCGAGGTGCCGCCGCTCAGCTACCTGATGGTCGACGGCGAGGGCGACCCCAACTCGAGCGAGGCCTTCCAGGCGGCCATGGGCGCCCTGTTCACGGTGGGCTACACGCTCAAGTTCATGCTCAAGAAGGGCCCCGAGGCAACCACGCCGGACTATGCCGTGATGCCGCCCGAGGCCCTCTGGTGGAACACCGAACAGGGCCTCCTGGAGCTCGAAGACAAGAGCGCCTGGCACTGGACGCTGATGATGCTGCAGCCTGAGTTCGTCACGCCCGTGATGGTGGACCGGGCCAGAGCGCAGGCTCGGGCCCGCAAGGGCGACTTGCCCAAGCTCGACGACCTGCGCCTCGAGCGCTATGAGGAGGGCTTGAGCGTGCAGATCATGCACGTCGGCCCGTACGAGGCCGAGGGGCCGACGGTCGAGCGCATGCACGCCTTCGCTCGCGAGCAGGGCTGCGCGCCGCTCGGCAAGCACCACGAGATCTACCTGGGCGACCCGCGGCGCACGGCGCCCGAGAAGCTCAAGACCGTGGTGCGCCAGCCGGTGTGCCGCCTGTGCGGCTGACGGCGCCGCCTCAGGCTGTGTGCGGCGGACGGCTCCGCCTCAGGCCACGCCGCACCAGCGCATGAGGATCACAGCGGCGGCGGCGGCGAAGTCGACGAGCTGGTCGACTTCGACCCACTCGTTGATGGTGTGCGCGGCGCTGCCGTCGCCGGGGCCGTAGCTGAACGTGGGCGTGCCGCCGCGCCGCGTGAACGTGGCGCCGTCGTGCCAGGAGTCCAGGCCCGCCGGCTTGCCGGGGCGCCCCAGAGCGGCGCCCGTCTCCAGACAGAGGCCGACGAGCGGGTGATCCGCCGGCACCTCGGCCGGCACCACGTCGCCGTCCCAGAACCACTGCAGCGGGTGCTCGGCCAGCCACGAGTCCGCGTCGGCGGCGGCGTTGACGGCGTGCAGGATCTCGTCCTCGATGGGTTTGCCGGTGCCCGCCGCGTCCACGTGGCCGGGCAGGTACATGACCTCGAAGGTCACTTCGCAGCTCGAAGGATAGGTGACCGACCACTCGCCGCCCTTGATGATGGTCGGCACGATGGTGCCGGGGCTCAGCAGCGGATGCTTCTGGTCGGCGCGTGTGAGCCACTCTTGCTGCAGGCGCTCCATCGCCTCGAGCACGAGCTGCGCTTTGCTGATGGCGTTGACGGCGCCGCCTTCGCGCCAGTGCGGCTGGGCCATCTCGGCGTGGCCGGCCCGCCCCTCCACGGTCACGACAGGCGTGAGCGAGCCGCGGCAGGCGACCCAGGCGTCGAAGCTGGTGGGCTCGGCGCAAATGCCGGCGTCGGCCTTGACGCCGCGGGCGACGGCGGCAAAGCCGCCGGCGCCGGACGACTCCTCGTCGGTGACCGTGCAGAAGAGGGCGTCGCCGGCCAGCTTGACGCCCAGGCGGTGCAGCACTTCCAGGGCGTACAACATGCCGGCGATGCCGCCCTTCATGTCGCAGGTGCCGCGTCCGTACAGGCGACCGTCCCGTTCGACGGCGTGGAACGGGTCGGTCGCCCACAACTTGCGCGGCTCCGCCGAGACGGCGTCGATGTGACCGTTGAGCAACAGAGAGCGGCCGCCGCCGGCGCCGCGCAGGTGCGCGGCGAGTTGCGGGCGGCCCGTGAAGCTCATCTGCGAAGGCAGGTGTCGCCCGTCCTTCTCGGTCGCCGTTGGCTCCCACAGGTCGGTCTCGGCGCCGATCGCCGCGAGGCGCGCCTGCAGGTGGCGTTGCAGCGCCTCCTCATCGTGCGGTGGGTCTTCGGCCTCGCGGGCAGTGGTGTCGAAGTCGACGAGCTCGCTCACGAGGCTGACGATCTCGTCGCGTCCCTCCCTGACGGTCGCTACGACCCGCTCTTCGAGGGGTGACTTCAGCTCGCTCATCTCGTCCTCCTCATACCGCCGTCAGGCTGCCGGGGAGCCCGGCGTACGCGTGTCCGTGTCGGTCGGATGTGTGGTCGCCCATGGCGAGGGCGACCACGTGACGTGGATGATATCAGCGGGTGACGAGGGGGCCAGTCGGCTAGGCGACTGGGCGGCTGCGGACCGCGCGGCCAAGCGACCAGGCGAGTGAGCGGCCCGGCCGTCGGTCAGGCGGGAAGGCGGCTAGGCTGGCGGCTGCGCGCCGGTCTGGGCTTCGCTAGCCGGCTGCGCGCCGGTCTGGGCTTCGCTCGCCGGCGGTGCCACGGCGGGGCCCTCGGGGGCGGGGGCCACGCTTGCCGCCGCCGGCGCGACCGCCGCCGCATCCGCCGGCGTGCCGGCCGCGGGAGCGACCCCACCGTTGCCGCCGCGGCCGCGCTGCCAGTCGAAGATGGCCAGCCAGGCGGCGCCGAAGCCGGCGACGAGCAGCAGCACGATGGCGATGATGCCGGCGACGGGCACCAGATGCAGCAGATTGAGGGTCGCGGCGCCGAGGACCGCCGACACGAGCAGCGTCTGCGAGCGGTTGTTGAAGGCGCCGAGCACCGTCTCGCCGACGAGGGCGGCGGTGCCGACCATGCCGAACAGAAGGATGATCGGCAGCACGATGAACCAGCTGGGGATGAGCGCGAAGATGCCGACGACGGTGATGACCAGGAGGATGCTGGCTACCGGCACCATGACGAAGGGGATCAGCAGGCCCCAGCCGAAGGCAGCCAGCGGGCTATGGCGCAGACGATCTTTGACGGCGCCCACCTGGCGCGGGAAGAGGGCCACGATAACGAGGGCCAAGACGACGTCCATGAGCGTCTGCGCCAGCCAGCTTATGGGGCCGAAGAAGAACCAGTGCGGCTTGAGGAGGCTCCGGAAGTCCCCGTGCCACTTGCCGAAACGGGTGTGGTGCCAGTCGAACCGCTTGCCTGTGACGGTGGCGCCGGCGTCTCTGGTGAGATGCCCGCCGACCACTACCAGGGCCGTGTCGCTGCTGTCCAGCTTTGTGCCGACGACAGCCGTGGGCTCGAGCACCACGTCGCCGCCGATGGCGATGATCATGTGCGTGACCGTGCCGGCCACGTCCACCTTGCCGCCGAAGACCACGACCCAGTCGGCCGTGGCGCCCTGCGGGATAGTGACGTTCTTGCTGTACTCGACCACGTTCGGCGGCACGGACTTGTTGACGGTGATGCCTGTAGGTGAAGGGGCGGGCCGGCTGGAGGCGGCGGCGTGCGCTGTCGCCAGCCAAGGGCCGGCGACGAGTAGCATGAGGGCGACGGTGAGAGCGGCGGCCAGCATGCCCAGCCTTGCCGCCGCGAAACGGCTGCGCGCACTGGTGAGTGACGCCGTGCATGTTCTCATCGCCGTGCCTCCACCTCGAGATCCTGCGCTCAGGTTACGCTCGCCGGCACGGCGCGTCGTCGCCCCGGGGAGGGAAATCGCGCGTCACCCGACAGGGGTAGGCGGCGGCGCTGGCCGCGGCGCTGGCCACGACGCTCGCGGCGCCGGCCGCGGCAGCAGCGCCGCCGTCTCATGAGCTCTTGGGTTCGACCAGGCCGACGTCGTAGGCGAGGATCACGGCCTGCGTGCGGTCGCGCAGACCGAGCTTGTAGAAGATGCGCTTGATGTGCGTCTTGACCGTGCCCTCCGAGACAAAGAGCTGGGCGGCGATCTCGCGGTTGCTCATGCCCTGGGCGACGAGCTGCAGCACTTCGCGCTCGCGGGCGGTGAGGTCGTCCAGCGCCTCCGGCGGGGGCCGGTCGCCCCGCGGCCGGCGCGCGAACTCGTCGATGAGCCGCCGGGTGACGGACGGCGCCAGGAGCGCCTCGCCCTCGGCCACCACGCGGATGGCGTTCACCAGCTCGGTCGCCGGCGTGCGCTTGAGCAGAAAGCCGCTGGCGCCGGCGCGCAGGGCGTCGTACACGTACTCGTCGAGCTCGAAGGTCGTCAGGATGAGCACGCGCGAGCTCTCCTCGCGCCCCAAGCCGACGATCTGGCGCGTCGCCTCCAAGCCGTTCATGCCCGGCATCTGGATGTCCATGAGCACCACGTCGGGGTCGGTCGCGGTGACGACTTCCACGGCGGCGGCGCCGTCGTCGGCCTCGCCCACGACTTCCAGATCGTCCTCCGACTCCAGGATCAGCCGCAGGCCGGCGCGCACCAGATGCTCGTCGTCGACCAACACGATGCGGATGCTCATGCCTCCTCCTTCTCTGCGGGCAGTCGCGCCCATACGCGGTAGCCGCCCTCGGGCCGGGGTCCCACGCGCAGCTCGCCGCCGAAGAGTGCCACGCGCTCTCTCATGCCCAGCAGGCCGCGGCCGCCAGATGAGGTGCCTTGGCCCGGACGGCCGCCGCGGCCGTTGTCGGTGATCTCCAGCTCCAGGTCGGTCTGACCATAGCGCACGACCACGTGGGCGCGCGCCGGCCCGGCATGCTTGAGTGAGTTCGTGAGCGCCTCCTGCACGATGCGATACGCGGAGAGGTCCACGCTGTGCGCCAGCTCCATGGGCGTGCCGTCGATGGTGAGCTCCACGGGCAGTCCCGCTTCGGTGACCTGGGCAGCCAATGCCTGCACGCGTCGCAGCCCCGGTTGAGCGTCGAACCTCTCACCTGTGTGGTCGCGCTCACGCATGATGCCCAGCATGCGTTCCATGTCCATCAGTGCCTGGCGGCCGGCGTGTTCGATGGCCGCCAGAGCCTGCTTGGCCAGCGCGGGTTTGGTGTCGCACACTCGGCGCGCGCCGGCGGCCTGGATGACGACGACGTTGAGCGTGTGGCCGACGGCGTCGTGCAGCTCGCGCGCCAGGCGGGCGCGCTCGTCGCTCACGGCGGCTTGCGCGTGCGCCTCGCGCTCCGCCGTGATCACTCGCGCCCGCTGGTCGGCCACGTGTGCGTTGGTGCGGTAGAGGCCGAAGGCGCTGCCCAGCACCCAGACCGCGCTGAAGGAGACCCAGAGCGTGACCAGGTCGCCCAACGACGGCCGCACAGCCTGTGCGAAATAGGCGATGACGAGACCGGCGATAGCGATGGCCCCGGCCAGAGCGCGCAAGCCGTAGCCCGACAAGGTCGAGGCGCCGAAGAGGGCTACGAGAACGCAGTAGGTGCCCACGTCGACCGGCTCGAAGCCGAGCACGGGTTGCAGCGCGTGGGCCAAAGCGACGACGGCCAGCACCGCGATGGGCCAGAGCCGCAAGAGCGCCAACGGCACGGATGTGGCCAGCACGAGGATCCAGTCGAGGGAGTCGGTGGCCGTGTATCCGGCGGCGTGGCCCGAGCCGCGCGAGCAGAGCACCAGCGCGGCGCCGATGGTGAACGCCGCCGCCAGCAGCACGTCGAGAGCGTGCGTGTTGAGGCGGCTCCACGAGCCGCCTGCCAGCTGCTCGGTGGTCGGGTTGCCGGTCGCCATGCGGCCAGTATAGCTCCGGCGCCGGGGCACGGGCCTCGCCGGGTTAGCATCTTCCGGCCTCGTGGTAAGATACCGCCGGTTTCAAAGATCGGCGGATGCGGCTCACCCCAGCCGTACGTTCGGCAGCGCACGAGGTTCCCCCAGCCTGCTGCCTTTGAACGACAGCCGAGGACAGCCCCCCAGGCCCCTCGGACTGCAGACCGCCATCAAGCGGGGGGCGCGGCTTCGGCGGCGCCCCCCGCGCACATCTCTAGTCCAGGTCGTTCCCTCTGCCGTCCATGGTGCGCAGGTCGGTGATGTCCTGCACCGTCTCGAGGATGCCACAGTAGGTGCCGTCGTCGTCGCGGACGGCCGTGTACTCGGCCAGCGTCTGGCGGCCGTCCTCGACCTGCCAGAAGCGCGCGCGGTCGCGCGTGCCGGCGAGGAACTCGGCCAGCATGCGGTCGATGGCCACACGCGACGTGGCGTTGTGGCAGGCCCGCAGGTCGCGGCCGATGAAGGCAGGGTCGCAGTCGTCGAAGGTGGGGCCGTGCCAGTACACGAGCACGTCGTGCTCGTCGGCCAGCGACACCTCCACCGGCAGGTGACGGATCACCAGGTCCATCTGCTTGGCGGTGAGCGTGCCGGCCTCGGGCAGTTTGTGAGATGGATGGTCGCTCGTCATAGACTCTCCTAACGTGCGGCGGTCACGAAGTGGTCGATGCCGAGTGTACACGGGAAGGTAGGAGGGGGCGCCATGAGGGGCATCGGGAGCAGAGTCGGCTTGGCGGCGCTGGCTGCGCTGGTGGTCCTTGCCTTCGGCGGGGCGCTTGCCCCGCGCGCGCTGGCCAAGGGCTACACCATCCCCAACGTGAGCATCGACGCTCGCGTGATGACCAACGGCGACCTGGTGGTGACCGAGAAGCGCACGCTGAGCTTTGCCGGCAGCTTCACGCGCGTCTACTGGTACCTGAACACGAAGGGCTCGCAGGGCATCGAGGTGTCCGGCGTCAGCGGGCCGTCCGGCCCGCTGACGCCGACGACCCCCGCCTTGGCCGGCTCCAGGCCGGCGGGGACCTATCTGGTGACGCCGCAGGGCACGCAAGTGTTCGTGCAGGTGTTCTTCCGGCTGACCGACACGCAGGCGACGTACACGCTCCAGTATCGCGTGCTGGGCGCCGCCAAACGCTGGCAGGACACGGCCGAGCTCTACTGGCAGTTCATCGGTAGCGGCTGGGCCGTGCCCACCGGGCACGTCCAAGTGACGCTGCACCTTCCCCGCGCTGTGACGCGCGGTCAGATACGCGCCTGGGCGCACGGGCCCCTCAGCGGAGTCGTCAGCATCGACCCGGACGCCAGCGTGACGCTGACGGCAAACGATCTGCCGGCCAAGCAGTTCGTCGAGGCGCGCGTGCTGTTTCCGGCGCAGGCTCTGACCAAGGTCGAGCCGCTTCCGGGTGTGCGCCTCCAGGAGGTGCTCGACCAGGAGGCCCGCCTGGCCCAGGAGGCCAACGCGGCGCGCCACCGGCAGACGACGCACCATCGGCTGCGCCTCGCCGGCGACGTCGCTTCGCTGCTCATCTCTCTGGGGCTCGTCGCCTGGTTCTTCTACCTGTTCTTCACCGAG
>Ga0182021_10005157_pt1 | contig 15440 bp, 15 predicted proteins | sample 612E3MmetaG_FD_120493 | JGI IMG/M metagenome (GOLD analysis project Ga0182021, IMG submission 120493) | Permafrost microbial communities from Stordalen Mire, Sweden - 612E3M metaG (Illumina Assembly) | ecosystem: Environmental > Terrestrial > Soil > Wetlands > Permafrost | place: Sweden... | reverse complement strand
TGGCGCGCGCGCTTGTCGACCGGCCCGAGATTCTGCTCTACGATGAACCCACCACCGGCCTTGACCCGATTGCCACCCAGAATGTCGATGAAATGATTAGGCGCACTGCACACGATTTCGGGGTCACATCCGTGGTGATCTCACACGACATGGCGTCCACCTTTCGCATCGCCGACCGCATCGCCATGCTCTACGACGGCACCATCATCGCGTGTGGCACGCCCGCTGAATTGCTGAAGGCGCCCCACCCAAGGCTGCGGGAGTTCGTCGAACCCTCGGGCGCCGTGAAATTCGGGGCGCCATCATGAGACGCAGCCTGGCCGGCTTGACCGTGGGTGCCTTGGCCTTGGTGGTCCTGGTCACCACCTACCTGCTTTTTCAGTACACCAGCAAGAAGATCGCCGGGGGCGGCGGTTACCGCGTCCACGCCCTGTTCCACAACGCCATAGGGGTCTACGAACGGACGCGAGTTCTGTCGGCCGGCTTGCGCATCGGACAAATCGAAGAGCGCGAACTCGACCAGGAGTCGGGGAAAGCCAAGGTCTTTCTCCGCATCATGCCGACGATCGATCTCTACGAGAACGCGGCGATTGCCAAGAAGTCGGCCTCGCTGCTCGGCGAGTACTACCTTGAGGTCGATCCGGGCGCGCCCTTTATCGTGCGCAATGGTCAGCGCGTGGAACTGCGGAAACTGCACGAGGGCGACGAGATCAAGATCGTCACCGAGCCGGTGGAGATGGGCGACATCGTGAACTCGTTGGGCGAGACGCTGCCCATCCTGAAGGACATCCTGGCGGACGTGAAGATGCTGACCTCGGGGCCGGTCAAAGACATAGCCAACAACGCCAACCAGTTGTTGGAGAGAAACTCGGTCATCGTCGAGCGCCTGCTCACCCGCATCGACGACATCGCGGCTACCGTGCAAGGAATCACCCACTCTGAAGCTGACGATGTTCGCGTCACTCTGCGCAATGCGCGCGAGATCACTGAGGGCATCAAGGGACTGGTGGGAACCACCCAGGGTCAGGTTTCTGGCGCCGGTCAGGATCTGCGCAGCTCGTTGCAGAAGCTGCAGTCTAGCATCGACAACCTGGACAAGTCGTTGCGCCACGTGGACAAGATCACAGGCCGCATGGCGGATGGCGAGGGCACGGTGGGCCACCTTCTGACCGACGACACGGTGGCCAAGAACCTCGACAACATCACGGACGACGTCAGCGGCATCACCCGCGGTGTGAGCAGGCTGCAGACCATCGTGGGGCTGCGCACGGAGTACAACTACATGGCCCGGGAATTCAAGAACTACTTCTCGGTCCAACTGGCCCCGCGACCGGACAAGTTCTACCTGATCGAATTGGTCGAAGATCCGCGCGGCTATCGCAGCGCCCAAACCGTCGTGGGCTACAGTTCCGACCGCGGCGCGTATTCCGACGAGCAGATTACGACGAGCGAGAAGCTGCGCTTCAGCTTCATGTTCGGCAAGCGCTGGGGTGCCTTCCAGGGTCGCTTTGGTATCAAGGAATCGACCGGCGGCCTGGGCGCTGACGTGTTTCTATTCAACGACCACCTGATGCTGTCGACGGATGTCTTTGACACGCACTCGAATCAGTACCCGCGCGTGACCGCACGCGCGTCCCTGGCAGTCTACAAGAAGTACCTCTATCTCGTGGGAGGGGTGGACGACCTCCTCAACTACACCCGAACCCAGGGCACGGCGGGCGGGTTCTTCGACTGGTTCATGGGTTTGCAGCTCATGTTCAACGACGAGGACATCAAGACCCTGCTGCTGTTTGGCGGCGGTGCCGCAGCGGCGGGAGCGAGCAAGTAGCTTCCTCTGAGTCTGGCAGGAAGTTCCGGGGCGCCCCAAAGGACGACCCGCGGATAGCCGCTTGCGGCTGGCGTGAGCGCGGGCGAGAGCGTGTTCGTAGGCGCTACGCGGGAGGCGGATCGCCTGTGCCACTCACAGCCCACCCCACGGGAGCTTCGGCACGGACAGCCCGCCCCACCAATCTGCGGGTCATCGACGCCACCTTCTAGGAAGCCCAGCGATTCCTTGGCAGGCTTGACGCCTGGCCCGCGCCCTCTATAGTTACGGCCTTTCAAAAGACGGGGCTCTGACCTCGCACCTGCTATGCGTTACAAGATCAAGGATATAGGCGACGAGGGAGTGGACATTCGCGTGGCGGTGACCGAAGCGTGGCTCAAGGCAGAGTGCCCCGAATTGGACATTCGACCGTCGGAGGCGGGCATAACCTTGAGCGGCTGTCTGGAGCCGGCGGGCGACGAGTTCCTGCTGCGCGGAGTTCTTCGTGGGGGACTGCTGACGCAATGCGCGCGTTGCCTGGAGCCAGCCACCCTGGCGCTCGACGTGCCGGTGACTCTCACCTTCGCCGAGCGCGAGGAGCCGGGGGCCGGGGATGATGGTGACGACAACGAGGAGGAGGTCATCTACGTCCTAGACGGCGTGATCGACGTCGGATCGGAGATTCGGGACGAGTTGCTCCTCGACTTGCCGATGAGTTCGCTATGCCGAGAAGACTGCGCCGGCCTCTGTCCCACTTGCGGCGCCAACCGGAACCTGACACCCTGCGACTGCGCCAAAGGACTGGCGGTGGGTGGAAAACTCGGGGCGCTGGCCAAAGTTAAGTTGTAAGAGTATTCGAAAACAGGAGACGCGACCATGGCAGTTCCCAAGAGACGACAATCCAAGTCCCGCTCGGCGATTCGCCGGGCTCAGGTGATGAAGCAGCCGGTACCCCATTTCGTGCCGTGCCCGCGTTGTGGGGAGGCACGCCTTCCTCACCGGGTTTGCTCGGCGTGCGGCTACTACAAGGACCGCATGGTCATCGAGAAGCCTCAGGACGAGCAGACTTAATTCCAACGCGCTTTGACTGCGTGAGACGGAAGGCACTGGATTTCGTGCCATGACCGATCCGGCTCGGGTTCGGGTCGCCGTGGACGCGATGGGGGCCGAGGATGCTCCCCGCGTCGAGGTCGAGGGTGCCTTGGCTGCCGTAACCAGCGCCGCAATCGATGTGGTGCTGGTCGGAGACAAAGAACGGGTGTGCCGCGTGCTCGACGAACTTGGCCCGGCCGTTCCCGCGGGACGTATCCAGGTTCGCCATGCCGCCGAGGTGGTGGGCATGGACGAGTCGCCCGCCAGCGCCTTTCGGCAGAAGAAGGCGTCATCGATGCGTGTCTGCTTCGAGCTGGCCCAGCAGGGCGAGGTGGACGCCGTGGTCTCGGCGGGCAATTCGGGCGCGATGATGGCCGGGGCGCTTCTGGTGTTGGGGCGGATCGCCGGGGTGGAACGGCCAGCCATCGTGACCACCTTCCCCACTCAGACCGGCGCATGTGCGTTGCTTGACATGGGGGCGAACGTGGACGTCCGGCCGACGGTGCTGGCCCAGTTCTCGGTGCTCGGTTCTGGGTATTCGCGCCTGCTACACGGGAAGACGCGACCGCGCGTCGGCCTGCTGTCCAACGGCAGCGAGGGGCACAAGGGCACCGTGCTGACGCGCGAGGCACATCAATTGCTCACGCGGGCGGGGACCTCGGGGCGGCCGGCCGGCTTTGACTATCTCGGTTACGTCGAGGGGAGAGATATCTTCCGGGGGCACGCCGATGTGGTGGTCACCGACGGTTTCACCGGGAACGTCGTGCTGAAGACCTGCGAGGGTCTGGTCGAGTGGCTGACCCATGCCGTCCGCGAAGAGGTCGCGCAGGGGAGCGTGCTGGAGAAACTGGGGGCTCTCATGATGCGGCCGGCGTTGCGCCGGTTTCGCCGGCGCAGCGACCATGCCGAAACAGGCGGCGCGCCCCTCGTGGGGGTGGATGGGGTTGTGCTGATTTGCCACGGAGCCTCGGATGCACGGGCCATCAAGAACGGCGTGCTCGCGGCCAGCGAGCTGGTTCGCGCTCGTTTGCTCCCAGAGATGGCCCGGGCGGTAGCCGAGCACGCCTATCTTTGGCGGGAGGAATCGCCCACTGCAGGAGGACCCGGGTGAGCGCCGAATCTGATGGGAACCCTGAAAGGGTTCCCAAGCCCTCCCACGATGGTACGCCACGCGCAGCGCTGGCTCAGCCGGCGGGCTTCCCACGCGAATTGCAGGGCAAGGTGGCGGTGGTAACCGGAGCCTCGCGCGGGATCGGTCGCGCGATCGCTATGGCGCTGGCGGCGCATGGCGCCCGGGTGGTGATGAATTTCTTGCACAACGAGGCAGCGGCGGCTGAGGCCGCTGCGGCCGTGGGCAGCGTGGGCGTGCTCATGCGTTTCGACGTGGCCGATGCCGAGGCGGTCAACCAGGCGTTCAAACAGATCGTATCGAGCGAGGGTGGGGTTCACATCCTGGTGAACAACGCGGGCGTGGCGGTCAACGCCCTGACGTTGGGAGCCAAGGATGCGGATTGGCAGCGCGCGCTTGCGGTCAACCTGGGTGGGGCCTTTCACTGCACACGGGCGGCCCTGCGTTCGCTCATGCATGCTCCCGGCGGCGGCCGCATCATCAACATCGCCTCGGTGGTGGGCGAGATGGGATCGGCAGGGCAGGGACCGTACGCGGCGGCCAAGGCAGGCGTCCTGGGCCTGACCAAGACCTGGGCGCGCGAATACGCTTCGCGCGGGGTCACGGTCAATGCGGTGTCGCCGGGGTTCATCGAGACCGACATGACCGCAACCGGGTTGCCGCCCGAGCGGCGCGCCGAGGTCGTGAAGGCCATTCCGCTTGGCTACGTCGGAACTCCCGAGGACGTGGCCGCGGCAGTGGTATACCTGGCTGGTCCGGGGGCCGCGTATGTCACGGGGCAGGTGCTACGGGTCAACGGCGGACTTTTGATGTAACCTAGGCCCCCGGCAAGGCGCTTGCGCGCCCACGGAGAAGGACGCGAACCATGGCAGAAAATCTGGAAGAAAGAGTCATCAAGATCATCATCGAGCAGCTTGAGGTCCCGGCTGACAAAGTGACCATGGGCGCGTCGTTTTCCGACGATCTGAAGGCAGACTCAATTGACCGTCTCGAGATGGTGGTGGTGCTGGAGGAAGCCTTCAAGATCGAGATCCCCGACGAGGATGCCGAGAAGATCAAGACCGTGGGTGACGCCGTCAACTACGTCAAGGGGCGCGCAAAGCAGTAGGCCGGCAACGCCGATGCTGCGCAGGGTTGTCGTCACCGGCGTGGGTCTGGTCACGCCGGTCGGCATCGGCACCGAGGAAACCTGGCGGGCGCTTCTGGCGGGACGTTCCGGAATCGCGCCCATTACTCGGTTCGATGCCGGCCGGTTTTCCACCCGCATCGCGGGCGAGGTAAGAGGCTTCGAGCCCACCCGCTGGATAGGCGCGCGCGAGATCCGCACCACCGCCGCCGATCCCTTCATCCAGTACGCCATTGCAGCCGGGTCCATGGCCATGAGCGATGCGGGGCTGACCATCGAGGGCGATCTGTGCGAGCGCGCGGGCTGCTTCGTCGGCTCTGGCATGGGCGGCCTTGGCACCATCGAGGCCACCCAAAAGAGCTTCATGGAAAAAGGGCCGCGCCACGGTATCTCGCCCTTCTTCGCGACCCAGCTCATCATCAATCTGGCGGCGGGGCACTTGGCCATGAAGTACAATGCCAAGGGTCCGAGCTACGCGCAGGTGTCGGCCTGTGCCAGCGGAGCCCACGCCATCGGCGACGCGTACCGTGCCATCCAGCGTGACGAGGTGGACGTGATGATCTGTGGGGGCACCGAGGCCGTGGTTACGCCGCTTGGGGTCGGTGGTTTCTGCGCCATGCGCGCCCTATCCACGCGCAACGACGCGCCCGCCGAGGCTTGCCGGCCCTTTGACCTCGACCGCGACGGGTTCCTCATGGGCGAGGGCGCAGGCATCTTGGTTCTGGAGGAGAAGGAGTGCGCGAAGAAGCGCGGCGCCCACGTATACGCCGAGTTGAGTGGGTACGGCGCCAACGCCGACGCCTACCATGTGACCGCGCCGGCGCCCGAGGGTGAAGGCGCCCAGCGTTGTATGCGCTTGGCCCTCAAGGATGCGCGTCTGGCTCCCTCGGATATCGACTACCTCAACGCGCACGGGACCTCAACCAAGTTGAACGACGCCACCGAGACCTTGGCCATCAAGCGGGTGTTCGGCGAACACGCGCGCAGACTGATGGTCAGCTCGACCAAGTCCATGACCGGGCACTTGTTGGGTGCCGCTGGTGGCATCGAGGCGGCGTTCTGCGCGCTCGCCCTGGCACGTGGCCAGGTGCCGCCGACCATCAACTACACCACGCCCGACCCCGCTTGCGATCTCGACTACGTGCCGAATGCCGCCCGCGATGCTCGCCTGCGCCACGCGATGAGCAACAGCTTCGGTTTCGGTGGCACCAACGCCTGTCTGGTCTTCAGTGCGCTCCGGGACTGAGAGTTTACGCGGACGCGTCAGCGTGCGCGGCCACGATCGCCAGCGATCGAAACCCAGCGCCCGGCATCGTATCGCGATACAATCGTACTGCCTTCATGGCATCTGACATTTGCCCGCGCTGTGGCAAGCCAGCCCACGGTGCAAACTTCGATTTTGACTGTCCCGAACGGACGACCAATCCCGGGGCAGGGCCTGCCGTTGTTGCGACACCCGTGCCGACTATGCCCTCTCGGCCGTCGGGCTCTTTTTCTGCGACAGAGGGCGCCTCAGTCACTCGGCTGCAGCCCGGCACCTTGGTGGGCGAATTCCAGATCGCGGACCGCATCGCCGAGGGCGGAATGGGTACGGTGTACAGCGCGGTCCATCCCATCATCGGCAAGAAAGTCGCAATCAAGGTCTTGTCAGGCAGGCTGGCCAAGAACAACAACGCCATCCGGCGCTTCGTGCTTGAGGCCCGCGCGGTGAACGACATCCGCCATCCTGGGTTGGTGGACATTTTCTCGTTCGGCCGGCTGACCGACGGGCGGCCGTACTACGTCATGGAATTCCTCGATGGCCGGAGCCTGGGCGCCGTGTTGCGCGCGCACCGGCGGCTGACTCCCTTCGACATGTACCCCGTGTTCATGGACGTGGGGCGAGTCTTGGTGGCAGTGCACGATCACGGCATCATTCATCGCGATCTCAAGCCCGACAATGTCATCCTGATCCCTCAGGGGGCGGTTGCGGCGCCCAAGGTGAAGTTGGTGGATTTTGGCCTGGCCAAGCTGCTGGTGGGGGAGAGGGGGCAGACGTCAAATGGGCCGCACACGGCGATCGGCGTGAACGTCGGAACGCCACACTATATGTCGCCGGAGCAGTGCCGCGGCGGCACCGTCGATGCGCGATCCGATCTGTACGCCCTGGGTGTGATGTTCTACGAGACGGTGACCGGCCTGCTACCCATCGACGGGCCCACCCCGGTCGACATCTGGCAGGCCCACGTAGAGGTCGTTCCCCGGCGGCCCGACCTGGTTGCCCCGGGAGTGGTAAGCCCGGAGCTGGGTGCGCTTATCATGAAGCTGCTGGCCAAGCGACCTGAGCGCCGGCTGCAGAATGCGGCGGAGTTCTGCGATGCCCTGGAGGCCTTGCACAAGGCAGGCAAGCTGGGCACACACGCGACGCCCCCTCCCGAGGAGCCGGCGGCCGAAGGGATGCTGGACCTGGCACGCGCGCTGTCGACCACGCCAGTTTCCGCCGAGCTGGTCGCCCTTGACGGCGCACCGGTAACGCCGCCGGCCGGGCGGGCGGTCCCCGCCGGGCGGGAGCAGGCACCGTTGGCGCTGGCTCCGCCCCCCGACATGCGCGCCGGGGCGCTGCCGCCAGCGGCTCGTGCCCCACAGAAACAGGATCACGCGCCGGTCCCCGAGGACTTGTCTTCTACGCTTAAGGAGTTTCCGGCTGTCGAGTCGTCCGATGAGCGCCGGATCTCTGTGGAGCAATCGCAGGAGGTCGCGGGCTTGCGTGCCGCTCTCGGGATGCACATCGAAGAGCCAGCCTCGGAAGTGGACGATCCCTTCCAGGTGAGCGCACTGGTTGTCAACCTGGAGACAGGGAAGATCGACGCCGAGAAACCCGATTCCGCGACAGGGACCAAGACCGGGCCAGCCGGTGGAACGTCAGCAGCGGGCACCCCACGGGTTCGTCGCCTGGCGCATCCCGTGGAGGAGCGGCAGTACGTGCCGCGGCTTTCGGCACCGCGGACGGGCAAGGCATCGAGCGCGCAACCGAACCTGGCCAGGGCTCCGTCGCGGTTGCGACGGGTTGCTGGCGTGGTGATCGCGGCGCTCATGCTTCTGGGTGCAGCGGCGGCGGCCTATTGGCTGATGCGCTAGCCTCCGCCCATCTCCTCTTCGATCGCGCTGACGCCGTTGCGAATGGCGGCAGTGAGCACCTCGTGGCCGTCGCTGGTGACCAGCACGTCGTCCTCGATGCGAATGCCACGGACGTCGGCAAAGGCAGCCAGCCGGTCGCGTCGCAGCCGTTCGCCGGCCAAGGCCGTGCGCGCGGGATCGTCGAGGATGGCCGGGACTTGGTACAAGCCGGGTTCGATGGTGATGGCCATGCCAGCAACCAGATCTCGGTCGAGCCGTAGCGTACGCAAGCCGGGCTCGGTGGAACGGGTGCGGCCGGGTGCGTAGGTGGCGCGGTCGCCCAGATCCTCCAGATCATGCACGTCCAGCCCGATCAGGTGGCCCAGCCCATGCGGGAACAGGAGCGCCACCACGCCGTCGGCCACCAGCTCGGCGGGATCACCGCGCAGCACGCCCAGGTTGACCAGACCTTCGGCGATGAGGCGGCCGGCCAGAAAATGCAACTCGCGGAAGGGCACCCCCGGCCGCACCGCTGCGATCACGCTCTGCTGGGCGTGGAGCACTACCTGGTAGAAGTCCCGCTGCGTGGCCGAGTAGCGTCCGTTGACCGGCCAGGTGCGCGTGACATCGCCAGCCCAGCCGTCAGCGGTTTCGGCGCCCACATCGACGAGTAGGAGATCGCCGGATTTCAGCTCGCGGTGGTATTCCTCGTTGTGCAGAACCTCGCCGTGTACGGTGACGATGGAGTTGTACGACACCCCCATGTCACGGCGGATGAGCTCTGCCTCCATCGTCGCACGCACCGCGCTTTCCTTGCGGCCAGGGCGAACCGCGCGGATTCCCTTGCGAAAGGCGGCCGCGGTGGCGTTGGCAGCCTGGCGTAGAGCAGCGATGGCGGCGTGGTCGTGGACCAGGCGCAACTCGATGATCGCGTCGGCCAGCGGGTGGTCGATCGCGTCCAGCTTGCCATAGGCGACAGGCCGGCCGAGTAACTCCGCCTGCTCGGCGCGGGTCTCGTGATCCAGAGCAGGCAGGGTGGCCACCGGCCGCGCCGCCACGGCCTCGGTCAGCGCCGGCCGCAACTCGACCGGGCAGGCCAGCGCTGCACCCAGTTCCAGGGGGTCCGACGTGCGGCCGTGCCAGAGCGCGAAGTCAGGGCTCGCCTCGGGCAGGAAAAGCACCCAGCGCTCGCCTGTCCACAGGCCAAAGGCGCGCGGCAGGTGCAGGCCAAAGAGATAGAGAAAATGGCTGGCCGCGCGGAAGTAGTAGGCGTTGCCAGCCGAGGTGCGCGGCCGCGGCGCTCCCGCCGCGATCAGGGCTGGTTGTTCGCCCAGTTTCATGGCCAGGCGCGCCCGCCGCGCGGCGCAGGCTCGTCCGTCGAAATCGCTGAGCTTCATGTAATGAGAGAGTATACGTCGGAGTGCCAGGATGCACCCTGCAGACCCGAAGGCTCGGTGATGACGGTGGCCTTCCGGCTCGCGGGACACGAGTTCACCGCGCTCAACGGCGGTCCGCCTTTCAAGTTCAGCGAGGCGATCTCGTTCCAGGTCTTCTGCGACACGCAGGACGAGGTCGACCACTTCTCCGACAGGCTGAGCGAGGGTGGCGAGCAGGGCTCGTGCGGGTGGGTGAAGGACAGGTTCGGCCTGTCGTGGCAGATCGTTCCCTCGGTCATGAACGAGATGATGCGTGATCCTGACTCGGAGAAATCCGAGAGGGTCGTGAAGGCAACGATGCAGATGAAACGACTGGATATCGCGGCGCTCCGGCGCGCCTACGACGGGAAGTAGCTGCAAATTAACCCTGGGGCAACTTCTCGACGCGAAGCTACTCCGTGGGGCGGAGCTTCAGCGGCAGCACAACCTCGGTGGGCGACTTCGGCTTGGGGAACCTGAGTCCGCCCACCAACGTGGTGAAACAGGATGCAGGATCCGCGTTTGCCAATGAATCTTCTCGGACCTGCGGGTTGGACACCTTGCCCGTTGTTGTGATCGTGAACCCGAGTCTGATCTGTCCCGCCAGCGTTGGGCTCCCTTTCAGGGCGCTTTCGTAGCAGGCTTCGATGGCTCCGACATGGGCAGAGCCGCGATCGGATCGAATGCTCGAACGGTCCCTGGGACATCCACGGTGCCTCTGTCAGGGCCACAACCGAGAAGGGAAAGGGCCGCGAGCCCGAGCACCATCCTTCGTCCCACTTGCCCCTGGTTCATGCGATCTTTCATACCCTATATGCTTTGCTGGCGACAAGAAATCCGGACGAGCTGCGGCATGGAGAGAAGAGCGTGAATGGACAAGGCCAGCGAGGAGCACGCGACTCGGAATTCCAGACTCGTCCCTGCCGGCTGGTTTCGTAGCCAGATCGTGACAAGCTACATTTGCCAGGCTGACCATGCCCAAACGGGAACTCGACCGGGAACGCGATCTTGCCACGCTCGACCAAACGCGCGTTGAGCGGCCGCGCTTGTATGAGGTCGTGCTTCACAACGACGACTACACCACCCAGGAGTTCGTGGTGTACGTGCTGATGAAGTTCTTTCAGCACGATGCCGCAGCCGCCCAGCAGATCATGTTGAGCGTGCACACCAAGGGCATGGGCGTGGCCGGGGCCTACCCGCGGGACATCGCCGAGACCAAAGCGGCCCAGGTGGTGCGCTATGCCCGCGACAACGAGATGCCCCTGCGTTGTTCGGTGCAAAGGCAATCATGCTAGGCCCTGACCTGGAACATGCGATTCGGCGGGCACTGGAGGACGCCACCCGCCGGCGACACGAGTTCTCGGGTCTTGAGCACCTGCTGCTGGCCCTGCTTGAAGACAAGAAGACCGCCGAGGTCATCAAGGAGTGCGGCGGCAAGCCGGCACGGGTGCGCGCCAAGCTGGAGGATTTTCTGCAAGGTCCGCTTCCCAGCCTGCCGGCCGACGATGAGGCACGCGCCGAGGGGGAGGACGGCGAGTTGCGGGCTCAGCCTACCTTGGGTTTTGCGCGCGTGATCCAGCGGGCGGTCAACCAACTCTTCGGCGCGGGGCGTGCCGAGGTGCACGGCGCGCACGTGCTGGTGGCTCTGTATGGCGAGCCCGACTCGCACGCGGTCCACTTTCTGAGGGAGGAAGGGATCAGCCGGCTGGACCTGGTCACCGCCATTTCGCACGGGACCTCCAAGATGTTGTCGGAGCGCGACGGCGGGACGGCAGGGGCGCTGCCGGGAGCCGAGCCCGACGAGGAATCGGCAGAAAGCACAAGCAAGGATCCGCTGGAGAGCTACGCGGTCAACCTGAACGAACGCGCGCGCCGAGGACTCATTGATCCGCTGATCGGGCGACAGGCGGAGGTGGAGCGGGCGCTGCACGTCCTGGCGCGCCGGCGCAAGAACAATCCGCTCTTCGTGGGTGACGCCGGTGTGGGCAAGACCGCCATCGTCGAGGGCCTGGCCGCGCGCATCGAGGCGGGTGACGTGCCGCCGGCCCTGCGCGGTGTCGAGATCTTCGCCCTGGACATGGGATCGCTGGTGGCCGGCACGCGCTACCGCGGCGACTTCGAGGAGCGGTTCAAGGCTGTGTTGCGCGCGGCCCAGGCCAAGGGAAACGCGGTCCTGTTCATCGACGAGCTTCACACCATCGTGGGCGCGGGCGCGGCCTCGGGTGGCACCATGGACGCGTCCAATCTGTTGAAGCCGCCCTTGTCGGCTGGACTGATTCGTTGCATCGGCACCACCACGCACAAAGAGCTGCGCGGCTACATCGAGAAGGACCGGGCGTTGGCCCGGCGATTCCAACCCATCGAGGTGTCCGAGCTGAGCGTGGCCGACACCATCAAGGTGCTGCACGGCCTGCGCAAGCACTACGAGGAATTCCACGGCGTGCGCTACACGACCGGCGCTTTGCGCGTGGCCGCCGAGCTGTCCGACCGGCACATGGCCGACCGCAAGCTGCCCGACAAGGCCATCGACCTTATCGACGAGGCCGGCGCCATCCTCAAGCTGCGTGCCGGGGGCGGCCTAGCGGCCGCAGCGGCCGTCGAGCGAGAGGCGGCCCAGACGGCGCCCGAGCGACTGACCGTGCGCGCGCGTGACATTGAGACGGTGGTGTCGACCATGGCGCGCATTCCCGCGCGCCGGGTGGGCTCTGACGATCGCGATCGCCTGCGCAACCTGGAAAGTGAGATCAAGGCCAAGGTGTTTGGCCAGGACCAGGCGGTGGAGCGGGTATGCCAGGCCATTCGCACCAACCGCGCCGGCCTGGGCACCCCCGAGCGACCCATCGGGTGCTTCTTGTTTGCCGGGCCCACCGGGGTGGGCAAGACCGAATTGGCCAAACAGCTGGCCGAAGTCCTGGGCGTGGCGTTCCTCCGCTACGACATGTCCGAGTACATGGAGAGGCACACGGTGTCGCGGCTGATCGGCGCGCCACCTGGGTACGTTGGCTTCGATCAGGGGGGGCTTCTGACCGATGCGGTCCACAAGACGCCGCACGCGGTGTTGTTGCTCGACGAGATCGAGAAGGCGCACCCGGATCTCTTCAACATCCTCCTGCAGGTGATGGACCACGGTGCGCTCACCGACAACAACGGTCGCACCTCGGACTTCCGTCACATCATCCTCATCATGACCAGCAACGTGGGGGCGCGCGATCTGTCGCGGCGCATGCCGGGTTTTGGCGCGGGCGAGCGCTTCGGTGACACCGACGAGGCCTTCAAGCGCGTATTCTCGCCCGAATTCCGCAATCGCCTGGATGCCAAGGTTGACTTTGCCCCGCTCGGCGATCGCGAGATGTTGCTCATCGTGGACAAGTTCGTGGGCGAATTGCAGAAGCAACTCGGCGAGCGCCAGGTCACGGTCACGCTCAGCTCCGCGGCCCGGGAGCATCTGGCCAAAAAGGGCTACGACCCTGCCAACGGCGCTCGGCCCTTGGCCAGGGTCATGCAGGACGAGGTCAAGCGTCCCTTGACCGACGAGCTGCTCTTCGGCGCGCTGGCCGCTGGTGGTGCAGTGGCCATCGACGTTGCTGAGGACAAGTTGACCTTTGCCTTTTCCAAGAGCGAGGCCGCGGAGAAACGACCGGATGTGACTGGCCAGGAAGAAGCTGACGATGAATGAGAAGCGCCACCTCGACGTCGCCACCTTTGCCATGCCGCCCGCGCAGGCGGTGGCCTTGGCCGACCTCACCGCCTATCAACCAGGCGCGGTGGTCAGTCGCACATTGGTCAAGAAGAACGCCGGCACAGTCACGCTGTTTGCTTTCGACGTGGGCCAGGGCCTGTCCGAGCACAGTGCGCCCTTCGACGCCATCGTGGAGATCCTCGATGGCGAGGCCGAACTGACCATCGGTGGGAAGAAAGTCGCTGCCCGGGCCGGACAGGCCGTGTTGATGCCGGCCAACGTCCCGCATGCGCTTTTCGCCACCACGCCGTTCAAGATGCTGCTGGTGATGGTGCGCGAGGTAGGGTAGCTCTCCGATGTCCACGGGAAACAGATTCGCTTCGGTCCTGACCTTTGTTGTCGTTGCGCCATGGTTGCTCAATGCCTGTAGCAGCGCGAGCAGCGCTGGTGTCGATAGCGTGGGTGGTGGGCGAGGGGGCAGGGGTGGTTCCTTGGCCAGGGCGGACACGGCTGAGACCGGCGGCAGCAGCGGAGGGCAACGCACAGCGGGCGCGAGCGGCGCAGGTACCATGAGCAGCGGAGAGCAAGTCACAGGAGGTGCGAGCGGCGGAAGCGCCGGGACAGGGGCCACTACGGTGACCGGTGGCTCAACCAACGCAGGGGGCGGGACGCCAGGCGGTGGAAACACCGAGGCGTCTACCAGCGGTGGCGGGTCACGCTTGGGCGGTGGCGTGGATGCAGCGAACGGGGGCTCGCGTTTGGAGGGTGGCGTGGATTCAGCCAGCGGCGGGTCGACCAGCAGCGGGGACTCGCGCTTGGATGACGGCGTGGATGCGGCGATCCGCGGGCCTGACGCCAGCACAGGCGCGGGCGGCACGACCGGCGCGGCGCGGACGATCACAGACATCTCCTATGCAGGCAGTTCATCTACGTCCCAAACCCTTGATCTGCTCCTGCCCGCCAATGCGCGGCTTCCCCTTCCGCTGGTCATCCGCATCCACGGTGGCGGGTTCAGCAGCGGTGACAAGGCAGGGGAAGAATCGGGCACAGCCGCGAAGGCGATCCTGGCCAAGGGGTATGCCCTGGCCAGCGTGAACTACCGTCTCTCCGGTGCGGCGCAATTCCCTGCCGGGGCCAAAGACGTCAAGGCCGCTGTGCGCTGGTTGCGCGCTCATGCCGCCGAATACGGATTGGATGCCGACCGCTTTGCCTCTTGGGGCGAATCGGCGGGAGGCTATATGGCGGCGATGCTGGGTGTCACCGGGGATCAGGCCACTGCCTTTGATGACGACTCCCTGGGCAACTCCGGGGTTTCGAGCGCAGTCGCGGCGGTGGTGGATTGGTATGGCCCGACTGACCTCGCGACGATGGACAGCCAACAAACGGCTCATCCTCCCGCCAGTTGTCCGAGCAGTTGGCTGCAGCACACGCCGGTGGGCTCTCCCGAGGGGAAATGGCTGGGCGGCGCACTCGATACGGCCGCGGTGAGCAGCAAGCTCGCCCAGGCAAACCTTGTCGCGTACGTCGCGACGGCCAAGGCCTTGCCACTTTTCATCATCGCTCATGGTGACAACGACTGCCAGGTGCCGTGGGGCCAGTCGCAAGAGCTCGCGGACGCGTTGGCCAAGGTGGGAAACACGGCCAACCTGACCATCCTCCCGGGCGCCTCGCACGGTGACGGCCGGTTCGAGAGCACGCAGAGCACACCAGCCCTGATCCTGCTCGCCTCGCGCTTCGGGCGCTAGTGCCGCCTCTTGCAAGTTCGTGGCTGATTGAAGCGGCCCATGTTCTTGAGATGCTTTGCCGAGAGGCGGCTGGGTGGTCCAGATCTTCTGCCGCGCCAGCTTCGCCCTCTCGTTCAGCCTGGTGCCCCCCACGATCGCGCCGGTCGACGATCAAACCACGCAGGGGTCTAGCGAGGACATCCTGGCCAATGGCGACTTGTCCGATCGCCCGGTTTAGCCATGGTGTCGCTCCTAGCCGAAGTTGCGCAGTAGGCCTGTGAGAAAACCGCTTTGGGCGGTTTTCTCACAGGCTAAGTGCCGGACAAGACTGGGCGGGGTCGCTGAAAAGCCCGTGTAGTCCAGACCAACCTACTT
>Ga0182021_10005156_pt1 | contig 15442 bp, 7 predicted proteins | sample 612E3MmetaG_FD_120493 | JGI IMG/M metagenome (GOLD analysis project Ga0182021, IMG submission 120493) | Permafrost microbial communities from Stordalen Mire, Sweden - 612E3M metaG (Illumina Assembly) | ecosystem: Environmental > Terrestrial > Soil > Wetlands > Permafrost | place: Sweden... | reverse complement strand
TGCCGTTGTCGAAGCCGCCGAAGCCGACGTTGCCCGAACCCACCAGGAGGACCCCCTCCCGGTCGTTGGCGAGGAGGATTGTCTTGGGGTGGAACACGCCTGCCGGCAGGGCGACGCCCCGTATCAGGTAGGTTCGACCTGCCCCTCGGATGCTCCACCGCTCGCCCGGCCCGATGCCCGCCCACGTCCGCGACAGGCGGTCCTGATCCGCCAGCACCACGGTGTTTAGTGGCGGCTCGCCCAGCCGCCGGGCAAGAACCGTTTCGAGAAATGGCGGCTCGAAGGTGTACGTGGTCATCCAGCACACGGTCCAGCGGGCCGTGAATTCGGCGAGGACCTTCATTCGCCGAACGCTCGTGCCACCAGGGCCACGCCATCCGGAGTCAGGACCGGCTGCCCGTCTGCCGGCTGCCAGAACTCGATGTCCTTGGTCAGGCTCTTCAGGGTTCGTGCTCGGATGTTGCCCGGGTCCGTCCACGAGAACGGGTGGCCGTAGAAGCGAAGGCTGCCCATCTCCCAGCGGAAGCGGAAAGTGAATTCCGGGAGCTTCGAGTACGCGATGCGTTCATGGGTCCGGATGACGAAATGATTGAGAAGCCAGGCCAGGGACTCGGCAACCGTGGGGTTGTCGGCGAGGTGAAGATCGAACAAGGCCATCATTCGAATCAGGCCGGGCTGCCATTCGCCGTCGATCCGGCCGAACTCGCCCCAGTCCGGGCCGGAGGCCTCGGCCTCAGGTAGAGCCGCTCGAACGAGGAGCATATGGCAGATCCCGGCAACCGCGGATGTAGCCGCCCTCGGGTCGCCAACCAGGCTCGGCAGGTCGGCCGGCAAGAAGCCCAGCCTCAACTCTTCGTCGAGATCGCGGGTCAGCCGGCCGGCGTGGACGTCTATCTCAGACTCGCCCACCCTCACCTTGGCACTGGCCAGCTCATTGATGGCACTGGCCAGCTCCTCGTGGGTAAGACCTGCTCCAGTGTCGCGATTCAGCAGCGCCGGCCCGGCGTTCCGCCACACAATCATGAGTGCCATCTGAGCCCAATGGCCGGCTGCGACGACTGCCCAACGTGAGAGAGTGCGCGTGTACGCGGCCCCGGTGATCCGCGGCGTCTCCACGAACGCCCGCCATGTTGCCCGCCGAAGGTCCTCGTCGGACGTGCCCACGTCTTTGTCGCGGCTCAGCAGGTCGAGGAATAGGGCGATTCCTTCTCGTCTGGCCCGAACCTCCGCCGGATCGACCGACGAGTCAGGCTCCAGAAGTACCTGACGCAGCAGGTCCCGTTCTTGCGGGAAGTCGACCAGCCGGCACAGGCAGGCCTTCGAGGCATAATCGACCAGCACGTCCTCGGGGATGGGTTCGTCGTTGTCGATGAAGCCCTCCGTGACGTAGCGCGTGTCGGCGATAGCCTGGCCGAAGGCTTGGGCGAGGGCGATGGCGCGGCCCGGGCGCCTGACGACGTCTACTGGCGTCGGGACCTCCCCCAACAGAGTCCCTGCAGGAGCGACGATGCCGAGCCTGGTCATCGGGCTGCCGTAGTAGAGACCGTATCCGCCGCCGTCGCTATCCACCGATATGCCCCGTTCATAGCTCGCAGGGTGAGTGGCAGTGGCGCGACTAGCGTTGTTCGCGCCTACGGCGCTGGAACCGCAGTGGTTTGGACACAGCCTTACAGCCAGCGCGTATTCGTAGTCGCGAGCCCTGACGTAGTTCTGGAGGGCTCTATTCGTGGGCGTGCGCCGCAGGTCTTCGTAGCGCTGCAGCAAGTACGCGTAGAACGAGAAGTAGCGGGCTCTTTCCGAGAGGGCCAGGATGCCGGGCAGCAAGCGACCGATCACTCGATCCTGCGTGATCGTCTGTATACCGAGGGGGTCCCCGCCGGTCTTGAAGACGGACGAGCGCTCGATCCACTGCGGCCCGGTTGGGTTCGGCTCGCTCACGGCCCCAATCTCCATGTCCACCTCTCTGCGATGCGGTAACCGCCTACGATGTCGTCCGGGGGCAGCCCCAGCGACCGGTTCTCATCCCAAAGCGTCCAGCTTACGGATCAGAGCAGCTGTCTCAGGGTCGGGTTCAACGACCTCCGGCACTTCTTCATGGCTGTATGACACCCACCGGACGCCTCTGCTCTCGATACGATCGTAGAAGTAGACCGCATCCTGTACTGACTCAGGGCTTCGCCGCAGTCGAATGAGCGGCGCCAGTCTCAGCATCAGCGACGCGTCGTCCTCGATCATGTAGAGGCAGCCATCCTCGGGCCAGTCCCTCACCTTGACGGACCCGCGTCGGAACAGAGCCCTGGATCCAGTGAGGTGCTCGACGCTCGCTGAGATCACGCCGGCCTTAAGACTGCCCTGGCCAGCTCGGACGAGTTCCCATCCGGTGAAGGCGTCAGAAAGGGCCTCGCGAAGTTTGGCCAGCGTTCCCTCCGCCTGGGTCAATCGGCGCTCCCACTCCGCAGGTCCGACCACCGCCGCGTGCCCAATCCAGTTGCGCCGGTACTCGGCGGCTTCCTGCTCGAGCAGACGCACAACCGTCTTGCTGGCGATGGCGTTCAGTCGCTCTATGTCTGAAAGGGCAAACAGCTCCTGGGCCTTGGTTGGATCCGACGCAACGAGCTGACGAGTCTTGGCGGCCAGACGAGCTAAGAGGTTTGCCCAGATACCAATCGACGCTCGGTCGTATGGGTCTTTCGCAGTTCCTGTCCGGATCGCGTCCTGAAGTAGTCCTGGGTCGCGCTCGAGAGCCGAATAGTGGATCTCGACAAGTACGACGACCAGGGCCTCGAACAGGTTCACCAAGAAGCGGCAACGGCGCTCTGCATCGTCCGAGGCTCGATAGCGCCAGATGACGGAAGCGAGCGGATACGGCAGGGACTCCATCCATCGCTCGAAGCCGTCTCCTTCGAGCACCCTACCCAGGCCCGCCTCGATCTTGGCGACGCTGAGCGGGCGATCCCACAGCTCCTTCTCCAGAGCTTGGAGACTCAGCCCCAACTCTGAGAGTCGTGAACTAAGCCGCACGGTCGCGCGCTGCTGCTCAAGACTGGCGGGCAGGTAGAACTCGCCCGCCGTCAGGCTCTCGATGGAGATCTGGGGGATCGTGGTCCCCGAAGTCAGCTGCCGGCGGACCCGCCGCCCGAGGGCTGAGCCAAGGAACGCGGCCACATACTCGCTCTCAGCGATCTCCGGGTTGATCTGCACCTGGATGTAGTTCTGCGGCTTGATCTGGAACTGATCAGGCGAAGTCACGGCGGAAGACGTACCAAGCTTGGGCACGTATACGCAGTTGGGAAGCGATGGGAAAGCCTCGCCGGTGGCCCTAGGCCGCTTCACCGACACAGCCAGTTTCTCCACCGCGACGGCCTGAAGTCCGCTTCGACGAGCGGCCTCGCGAAGTTCGAGCAGGGCGAAACTCTGTCTCGGCGGGACCAGATCCGTGCGCGGCACTAGGCGACCGAGCTCCGGGAGGGCTCCGTTGCGGCGCGCCCGTAGGTTGGCCAGCAGGATCTCCTGGTCAGCCTGGGCGTCAACCTGACCCAGGAAGACCGAGTCCTGAGACTCCTGGGTGAGGACCACCACGTTCAGCGGAATAGACAGTCCCGCGAACGTCCGGGTTGGCAGAGCAAGCACAGCTGTGATGCCGACTCCGGCGGCCTGCAGACAGGCTTGCGTTGATAGCCCGTCCGTAGTCCGAAGAAAGCCGTCCGGCAGCACCACGAGCATCGACCCGCCTGGGCTCAGCTTCAGCGCGGCTTGGACAATCATCGTGTAGGTCGCGCTGGCCCTCAGGTTGAGACTTCGGTCTGGCACCGACAACGTTCTCGGTGGCAGGCCCAGAGGCGGCGATCCAACGACGAGATCAAACTGGCCGATGTCGGTGTCCAGAAGCTGCCCAGCGTCGCCGAGAAGCCATTCGATGCGCGGACTCGGGAGCAGCTCGGCCGCCAGTTCGTGGACCTCAGTGTTGATCTCGATCCCGACACCCTGCTGAAGTCGACCGGCATCGTCAAAGTCTCGGAGCGTCAGACCTAACCCGGCCCACGGATCGAGTACGCGAAGGTCCGACCGATCGCCGGCCAGGGCAACCATGAAGTCGGCGACGAAGATGGGATCTGCGATCTCGGGGCCACTCCGGTCATCGGCTATGAGATGAGCGCAGTCCCGCCAGTCCTTGATGAAGCCCTTCCGGATAGCTTCGCCAACCACGGCGACCGCCCCTGGGAAACGCGCGCCGCGGACATCGTCGGCGAGCTTCCACCGCAACTCCGACCAGTTGACCGCGCTCTCCATTGGACCGCCCCACTGCTACGTTGCGTCGCCCGTTGCCCGCGCCTGAGTGAAGACTCGGCGCAGGTAGTGGTTCATCACGATTGACTGGAACGCGGGGTCGTCGAGGATGCGCTGGAAGATGTCCGCGTTGTCGTCCATGCGGCCCGCGATGCTCTTGAGGAAGACGTCCGCGAAAACGAGCTTGAAGTTCTCGATCGGGTTGGCGCGAGCCTGCGCGACGAGCTGTGCATCACCGAGCCACGTCGTCTCCAACTGGTCGAAGAACAGCTGATCGGCCGGCCCAAGGGCGGTGCCGAAGTGGTCGTTGAGGACCTGAATGATGGCGGAGAGGCGCTCCTGCTCTTCCTCGGCCTGCTTGCCTTCGCCTGAGTAGATCGCCTTCAGCTCGCCCGTGCCCTTGTCCGGACCGATGTCGCCCTCGCCGGTCTTCTCGAGGCGAAGGTGGGTAAGCTCGACCTCAGAGCCCAAGTCGAGACGGCCGCCACCTTCGGAGGGCAGTAGGGCCTGCAGCGCCCGGCTGGCCAGATACAGCGCCTCGAGGAAGACATCGCCGAAGTCCACGACCTGGCTGAGGAACGAGTAGGCGCGGACAAACTGGTCGAGCGCATCGCGGACTTCGTCCTGTTCCTCGGGGCGCTTGGCCTTGAACCGCTCCACTGCCGGCGCCAGCTGGGCATACACGGCACCGTGATCGCTGATCTTCTTGGTCCGATCGGCGATGAGCGCCGCCACGGCTCGAGCCTCGACATCGTCGAGCACCTGAAGCGAAAGCAGCCGATCGGCCAGGTCGTGGAGCAGGTTCGGGTCGGTTGGCTCCGCGACGGTCGTCTCATACCAGGGCGCGAACGCCTCGGTGATCGCCTCTGCCTCGTTACGGAAGTCGAGCACGAACGTGTCGTTCTTCTCCGGATGGATCCTGTTCAGACGGCTCAGCGTCTGGACGGCGGCGAGGCCCACGAGCGTCTTGTCGACGAACATCGTGTGCAGGAGCGGCTGGTCGTATCCGGTCTGGAACTTCTCGGCCACGATCAGGACGCCGAACTCCGGCCCGCCGAACTGGGCCGCTGTCTGCGACTCAGGGAACCCGTTCATGCCAGACTCGCTGAAGTCGATGCCGGCGTCGTCCACCTTGCCCGAGAAGGCCACGAGGGCACGTGTGTCGGAGTACCCGTGCTCGGCGATGTAGCGGTCGATGGCTTGCTTGTAGCGGACAGCGTGCAGCCGTGAGCTGGTCACGACCATCGCCTTACCCTTGCCGCCGATCTTGTGGCGGGTGTGTTCGCGGAAGTGCTCGACGATGATCTCGGCCTTCTGGGAGATGTTGTGCGGGTGCAGCGAGACGAAGCGCGCGATCGACCGGCGCGCTCGTCGCTTCTCATAGACCGGGTCGTCGGTGACCGCCTTGCCGACCTTCCAGTACAGCTTGTACGTGGTGTAGTTAGCCAGCACATCGAGGATGAAGCCCTCCTCGATGGCCTGGCGCATCGAGTACAGATGGAAGGGCACATGCACGCCGTCCGCGTTCAGTCGGCCGAATAGCTCAAGCGTCCGTCCCTTGGGCGTCGCTGTGAAGGCGAAGAACGATAGGTTCGGCTGGCGGCCACGCGCCGCGACAGTCGATACGAGCGCGTCCTGGGGATCTGGCGCCGTCGACGCCGCGTCGGCCTGCTCGGCTAGGGCCAGCTGCGCCTCGATCGACGCAGAGCCGAGAGCCGCCTTCAGATCCTTCGCGGCCTCGCCGGTCTGGCTCGAGTGTGCCTCGTCCACGATAACCGCGAAGCGCCGATGACCAAGGTTCTTGACCTTGTCGAGCGTGAAAGGGAACTTCTGAAGCGTCGTGATGACGATCCGGAACTGGTCGCCCAGGAGCGCGTCGGCGAGCTGTGTACTGTCCTGCAGGAGCGGCGTGACCACGCCGGTCGCGTGCTCGAACTGGAAGATGGTCTCCTGCAGCTGGCGATCGAGGATGACCCGGTCAGTGATCACCACGACCTTGTCGAAGACCGGATGATCGTCACGACCATGCAGCGACATCAGCCGATGGGCAAGCCAGGCGATTGTGTTCGACTTACCCGAGCCGGCCGAATGCTGCACGAGGTAGCTCTGGCCCGACCCTTCGTCGCGCGCCGCCGCCTCCATCCTCCGGACGGCGTCCCACTGGTGATACCGCGGGAAGATCGTGGAGCCCGAGCGCATCTTGGCGGCATGGGTCGAACCCTCGCCGGGCACCACGTGAATGAACCGGCCCAGCAGGTCGAGCCAGGCATCGCGAGCCCAGACCTGTTCCCAGAGGTATCGCGTCCGGTGGCCGTCGGGATCGGGCGGGTTGCCCTTGCCGCCGGCGTTGCCTCGGTTGAACGGCAGGAAGCCTGTCTTCTCGCCCGCGAGCCGCGTGGTCATCTCGACCGACTCGGGATCGACGGCGAAGTGCACCAGCGCCCGACGGCCGAGGGTGACGTTGGCCGGATCGCGATCGGTCCGGTACTGATGCTTGGCGTGCTCGACGGTCTGGTGCGTCAGCGGGTTCTTCAGCTCCGCCGTGGCGACCGGGATGCCGTTGAGGAAGAGGCATAGGTCCAGGGTCTTCGCCGCCGCCGCTTCGTATGGGAGCTGGCGCGTGACCGTGAGGCGGTTGGCGAGGTATCGCTCGGTCAGCTCGGGCGTCAGGCCGTGTGCCGGCTTGAAGAAGGCTAGGCGGACTTCGATGCCGTGATCGTTGACGCCGTGGCGCAAGACATCGACCGTGCCGCGCTCGTCGATCTGCTTGGCCAGTCGATCGGCGAACTGCTGGTGCGCTCCGACCTCGCCCCCGTGGACCGCGACGAGACGTTCCCACGCCTTCGGCTGCGTCTCGGCAAGGAAGGCGAACAGTTCGGCGACATCGAGCCCGCGAGCGCGATCGAAGTCGGCGGACCACTCGGACTTGGTGCCCGACTTGCAAGCGCGGTATCCTCCCTGCTCGATCAGGCTGGCCGTGATGGCATCCTCGAACCCGCGCTCCGACACAGTCATGCGGCCACTCCGGGTATCTCCAGCTGGCCCGTGACGGCCGCCGTTATCAACGCCTGGCGGCGCTCCTGGAGGAGATCTACCTGCTGGGCCTGCGCGGCGCGCAAGCGGTGCACTTGGGCTAGCTGCCTGTCCAGGGCTTGGACTGTGGCACGCTGAACCTGGATGTCTGGCGCCGGTACTCGAAGGCCCGAGAGGGACTCCGTGTTGAAGTGGGCCTGTAGCGCCCCGACGGACTCCTCGGCTATCTGCCCGCGCACGAAATGGGAGTTGAGCACCAGTTCCAGGAAACGCGGCAACAGGCGCGAGGTTCTGCGAACAATCAGCAGGTCGACGCAGTTGCCACCATCCAGCCATTCCGGCACAACGGCAGCTGCGCCCGCGTTCCCCGTTCTGACCACGATCACGTCGCCCGCGTGGAGCCTTGACTTGGCGTTGGCCTCGTTGGCCTCGTCGCTGATGAAGGTGATGCCCTCGTCACTGACCTCCCCAGGTGAGACGTTGAAGCCGCGGACACAAGGAGCACCAGTGTCCGCGTACAGCTCGGAGGGCCGCACCACGATCCCTACCGTCGTCTCCGCGATCCACTTGATGGGCACCAATGGCCAATCCTGGCCTGTGATCGAGAGCGTGGCCAATGCCTCAGCGCGTTCGTCTAGGAGTCGTACCATCTGCTGGCGATCGGCAACCAGCTCGTCGATCCGCGCCGTCTCGACGTCTAGGTAGTCCGCGATCGAACGTTGCAAGGCCAACGGCCACGATGGAACCGCCAAAGCTGCAACGGCCTCCTGACGCAGACCGAACCTGGTAACGCCAGTTGCAGCAACCTCCAACTGGGATCGGCATCCACGAGATGACAACGCCCAACGGAGGTACCTGCCGTCCACGTCGGATCTGGGCCGGATCAAGGCCAGGTGATAGCCGGAGACCACCCCAGGCAGGTTCATTCTCACGCAAGCAGAGACGCCGATGTCCTCAGCAGTCTCAGAGTCCTTGGTCAGAAGCACGTCACCCTGCTTCAGCTCGAAGTCCCGAACCTGCTCAAGGGTCGCGGAAGCCTCCATGAACTCCAGTCCGGGGCCTATGTACTCGTTGTAGTAGACATCCACGTAGTTGCAAAGCTGAACGCGGACCTGACCGTCAACGGTCTTCTTGTCGACCGAGCTGAACCTCACTTCGGCCAGGTGCGCCAAGCGTCGATCTGTCACGCGGTCACCTCGCCAAGCAGCCGCTGGATTTCCTCCTCCAACGCCTTGATCTCCGCGTCGATCTCCGCGAGAGGCCGCGGCGGGACGTAGCGGTAGAACTGGCGGGTGAGCGGGATCTCGTAGCCGGCCTTCGTCTTGGAGTGATCGACCCAGGCGTCGGGCACATACGGCAGGACTTCGGCCGCCATGTAAGCATCGACCGCTGATCGGTAAGGTGCGGTCGACAGTCGCTCCGTCGGATCGGGCGCGAAGCCGGACGTTGGACCGGGCAGCGGAACGTTCTCGTTGTTGCGTAGGTCCGGGTCGGGCTCGGGGTGGCCCTTCCGATCGGTGATGACCGGCGCTTCGGGTTCGCGAACGGAGATCGCCTCCCAGACGGCCTTCTCAATCGCCTTCGGTAGCGGGCCTAGCTCTCGAGCAACTGCCGTTCGCTCGGTGGACGAGAAGCCAGCCAGGTGTTCGAGCAGCTCTACCAACGCGAGGCGCTCGGGCTCGGTCAGCTTCGTCCAACCCGGCGATGTCTGGATCGCCGGCAGCGTGTCCGCGGTGACCCCATACCGCAACCGGAGCGGCCGCTCGACCGTGATGCGCTGGTATCCGAACGCCTCGTTCGGCAGGATCTTGACCCGCTCGTTCTCCTCGAAGTCGCCATAGAGACGAGTAACTTCGGCGATCTGCGCGGGGCTGATCTCGTTGCGCTTATTGCCGAGGCTCTTTCGCATCTTCACGAACGACTCGCGCGCGTCCACGAGCTGGACCATGCCTCGGCGCTCGGTTCGCTTTCGGTTGGTCACGATCCAGAAGTAGGTGCTGATGCCGGTGTTGTAGAAGAGTTGGTCCGGGAGGGCAACGATGCCTTCGAGCCAGTCGTTCTCGATGATCCAGCGGCGGATCTCGCTCTCGCCCGAGCTCGCGGCGCCCGTGAACAGGGGCGAACCGTTGAAGACGATGGCGAGGCGACCGCCACCATCCTCCGGGCGCTTGAGCTTGCTGATCATGTGCTGGAGGAAGAGGAACGAGCCGTCGTTGATCCGCGGCGTGCCAGCACCGAAGCGGCCCGCTAAGCCGAGCTTCTCGTGCTCCGCCTCCACGACGTCAGCGACCTTCTTCCACTCGACACCGAATGGTGGGTTGGCGAGCAGGTAGTCATACCGTTCGCCGGGGAAGGCATCTTCGCTGAAGCTGTTGCCGAAATGGATGTTCGCGCCGGGCTGGTTCTTGAGCATCATGTCCGCCCGACAGACCGCGTACGTCTCGGCGTTGAGTTCCTGGCCGAACGCGATCAGCTGACCGTCTGGATTGTGGTCAGCCACGTACTCCTGGCTCACGGAAAGCATCCCGCCAGTACCGCACGCGGGATCGAGCATCGTTCGGACGATGCCCGGCGTTCGGAGGATGTCATCGTCCTCGATGAACAGCAGGTCGACCATCAGGCGGATGACTTCGCGCGGCGTGAAGTGCTCGCCAGCCGTCTCGTTCGACAGCTCGGAGAACTTGCGGAGCAGCTCCTCGTAGATGTAGCCCATCTCGACGTTGCTGACCTTGTCGGGATGCAGGTCGACTTCGGTCACCTTCGAGAGGACCAGATACAGCAGCTTTGCGCGGTCGAGGCGGCCGATCTGGGCATCGAAGTCGAACTTCTCTATGACGTCGCGCGTCTCGGGATCAAACTTGGCGATCCAGGCGCGCAGGTTGCCGGCGACCTGTGGCGGATCGGCGAGGATCCGGTGCAGGGTCAACGGGCTCGTGTTGTACGCCTCGACGCCCGTCAGAGTCTTGAGGACGACGTTTCGGGCGTTCTCGCTCTCGATCACCTTGGCCCGTGCGAGCACCTGTGGCTTGGTGGGCTCGAGGACGCAGTCGAGGCGGCGCAGTAGGACCAGGGGCAGGATGACCTTCTGGTATTCGGCGCGCTTGTAGTCGCCGCGCAGCAGGTCAGCGATGGCCCAGATGAGCCCGGCGTGATTGTTCGGTCCGCTGCGGGTAGTGGCGTCCTTGCCCTCGTTCAAGTAGGTCCCCCAAAGGTACGTGACGGCTTGGTGCAACTCTAGCGATATGCCGCCAGGGCGACGTCTCCATCAGGGCGTATCGCCGGTGGTCCAAGGCCAATGCCGCCTCGGCGCCGAATCCGCTACCTCACGTGGCAGCTCAATCGACTGCCACGCATGTATGTACAGTAAATGCGAGCAAGGAGGGGACTCGTGGCGGTGGCGGGCTTACGCACAGCCAGCCTATTTGAGTGGTCCAGACACGACACGCGGCTGGTCCGATGGACACGCGTGGACGGGACTGCGCTCGACGCTGTGGCGACGGAGCAGCTCGCCCGGCTGTTGGCCGCCCATATCGTTGAACATCGCCTCAACGGCGCAATCCAGTTGCGCAACGCATGGGTGAGAGTCATCGGTGGTGGGTCGGCGTACGACGCTCGGGAGCAAGATGCGATGCGCGCCTTCCTCGGTCAGCTCTCACCCGCTACCGACCGTGAGCATCGCGACAGTCTCGTGGCCGAGTACCTCTGGCACGTCTTGAGCATTGAGGACGACGCCGAGCCGGAGCTGGTCGCGATCCGCGGGCCGAAATTCCATGCGACGGCCCCGGGCGGTGACGGCTTGACTGTGCGTCGAACCGACCGGCTTGTCTTCACCCTCTGGGAGATAAAGAAGCACACAGGGTCGCATCTGCCCTCGGTGATTGGGGGCGCCTACGACCAACTCGGTGCCCATGCGGCGCAGTATTTGGCTGAGTATTCGGCGACCGAGCAGGTCACCACTGACGCCGAAATGCGAAGCTTGTTTGCCACGTTGGTTCAATCCTGGCTCGCTGGCGAATCGCATGCGAATGTGGGAGTCGCGGTGGTCGCGACGCATGCTCCGCGCCGATGCTTCTCGACGATGCGGCAGCATTTCGCCCATCTCAATGGTGTTGATCCGTGTCGGGGCTTGCTCGCCTCGATCGCCACGTTCCCGGATTTCGCAAACCGGGTGACTGAGATCCTGTGGACCGGTCTCTAGACCCCGACCTCCTCCGCATCGCCCTTGGCGGGGCCGCCGGCCTGCCGACGGCCGAGGAGTTGATGGAGCAACTGGCCTCCACAGAGGTCGAGCTGTTCAAGGGCGAGCAGTCCGTCAGCGACCCGCTCCTGACAACCGCGTGGTTCCTGCACAGCGTCGGTTCCGCCTTGCCGGCTCTCGACCTATATGGGCCAGATCGTCAACGCACGGCTTTCCAAGTTGCCGCTCACGTCTTCGATCTTGCGCTGGGCGATGATCGCTTTACTGAGATTGAGCGCCTTCGGTTCACCTTCGCTTCGCAGACTGCGAACATCCGAAGCGGCTTGAACCCCAACGCTATTGCGGCCTACCGGTGGAGGAATGCTCGGCAAGACCCTGCCCAGCTGCTTACGTCGACGTCCGCTCTCCAGATCGGCACAGCCCTTCTCGCGTACGACACGGCCTGGTTGTTTTCCAATCTCAGGCGCCTAAGAGACGAGGTAGCTCGAATGCGGGTTGAGTGGGACCTGGAGCCCACTGAGACGATCTTTGGGGCGCAGGCTCACTTGGTCGAAGGGGCCTGGGGCGTTCTCGTCTATCTCGTGTATGGCAACACCAGAGACCTTGACGCAGCCTGTGCAAGGCTCGAGCAGGCTGTGCGAGCCTCCGCATCGGTCGACGATTTGGACTCCCGCTGGGTGGCCTTCCACCTGTGGCAATTGTGCCGCGACCTGGGAAGCAGTTCACTGTGGGCAGTGCTGCCGCCCGACACACCTCCGGCGGTTCCTAGGTCGTTCACGTTGGCGCGTCCCTGCGTTCTCACCCTCTGGCCTCCCCAGGTAGAACTGCTGGACCGAAGCCGGCATCCCTACGCTCTTGACCCGGCCGTGCGTCGCCTTGTCTTGTCGATCCCAACGTCCGCCGGCAAGACACTGTTAGCGCAGCTCTTGGCGGCTAACCACCTCGTTCGAGAAGGCACAGGGGTGTGCTTTGTGGCGCCGACGCGGAGTCTATGCCGCGAGATTGAGGCGAGTCTTCGGAGACGCCTTCGACTCTTGGCCAACGCCTCCGAGGTTCTCTTCGCCGATTGGATGTTTTCGGACGTCATCACCGAAGAGCCCCAAGTGGAGGTCATGACCCCCGAGCGACTCGCGTATTTGATGAGGACTGACCCCGCGGCGGTCATGGCGCGCTTCGGCCTCTTCATCATTGACGAGGCGCACTCGGTCAGCGATCCCAGCCGCGGCTGGACGCTGGAGTGGGTCCTGTCATGCATTCACAAGATGTCAGAGGACACCGGCCACCGAATCGTCGTCATGTCTGCGGCGCTCGGTAATCGAGCGACGTTGGCGACCTGGTTGGATCCTCGCGGCCAAGGCCTCCGGTACTTCTCGACCTGGCGCGGTCCGCGGCGTCTACACAGCATCTACACCACAGTGAGGCGCGAGGAATCGGCCGTACGGCTGCCCACGCCGACCCGGGCGTCGCCGGTGCGAACACGATACGACCTCCACGGCGCCTTGCACCTTCGCCCGACAGCCTCGGGGCGCATACACACTCTCGAGACTACTCAGCCGATCGGGACCCTGGTTGTGCGCGCCGTGGGCAATCAGAGAGATACGGCTCTGAGCACGCCCTTCTACAAGACGCTTGCGCCAATCGCCCGGCTTCTCGGCCGCGCTGGACCAGTTCTGGTGATTAGCCCGACGAAAGTGGAAGCCTCTCGGCTCGCCAGAGAGATCGCAAGTCAGATTGAATCCCTGGGGGGACCGGCATGGCTTGTGGAGCTCACCGCTGTACGACTCGGGCGTCAGCACCCTCTGGTCGATTGCCTACGTCATGGCGTCGCCTACCATCACGCGTCGTTGCCAGGCGACGTGTTGTTGGGAATTGAGGAGGAAGTCGCCAACGAGACGATCCGCTTCGTTGTGGCAACAACGACGTTGACCGAGGGCGTAAACCTGCCTGTGAGAACCGTGATCATCGCGGCACAAGGTTCGCACGGAGCCGACGGCTATCAGGAGTTCATCACAGGTGCTCGACTCCTGAACGCGATTGGACGCGCGGGACGGGCGGGAAAGGAGTCGGAGGGGTGGATAGTCCTTGCGCGCAACGACGCATTCAACCGGGCTGATTTCGCGCGGCTGACCCCGGGCGAGGAAGACATACCAGTTGAATCGGTTCTGGCCTTGCCGGCTGCCCTTGAACAATTGGCGCTGCTAGAAGACGCGATCCGACTCGGAACCGACGTGGCCATCCAGCGGGTCGGGTCGACCGTTGAGAATTTCCTGAGCTATGTCTGGTACCTAGCATCTGTGGCGGAAGACGCAGGAGAGCTGCCGGCCGCCCGCCTGCAACCGTATCTCGAGGCGACGCTGGCGTGGCAGGAGTTCACCCCCGCGATGCGAACGCGTTGGGCCTCAATTGCCGAAGAGGCCCTGGTCTCGTACCAGGGTCGAAGTGCCGCAGTCCGTCGTAGGTGGAGCCGAGCGGGTACCACGTTACCAACAGCATCGGCAATTGAGTCGCTTACGGAGGAGGTGCTAGCCGAGGTAACCGCCCATCCAGAAGCCAACCCAACAGTCGTTCAGCTACTCGATCTCCTTGCAGGACAAGGGCGCATCGAGCGATTGATGGATTTGCCCGAGAGCGGAACCCCGGTCCCGCGAAATCAGCGTGGGGGACGAGGGACGGCGCGCATTGCCCTCGACATGCTGGGCCTTCTGAAGGCGTGGGTCGCTGGCGGTGACATTCAGGATCTAGCGGACGGATATCTCGGCGCCGTGGCCGATCCCGAGTTCCGGCTCGAACAACTCGCGGACTTCATCACGGCCGCTTTCGACAACTTCTTGCCGTGGGCATTTGGATTGGTCATCGAATGGGTCAACGCGCGGCTTGAGGGCGATCAGAACCCGGACGTCGCGATCCCGGCGTCGCTTCCGTTCTTAGTCAGGTATGGGGTGAACTCGCGGGACGCAGTTCGGTTGATCAGAGGCGGAGTGGTCTCGCGCCGACTGGCGACGGTCGTTGCCGAGGACTTCCAAGCGAATGGTGACGGTGAGCAGGATCTTAGGGAGTGGCTCTGCGGAATGGATCTGGCCGTGTGGCGAGCGCGCTTCGCCGCTTCACCAATGGATCTCAGAGCGATGCTTGAATTCGCTCGTCCTCGGGGCCATCGACTTGCGGCTCGATTACTGGGTGGGGATCTTGTGACTATTCAGATTCGAGCCGTTGGCGAACCGCGAGCATCGGAGACTGCCGTATTTGGCGATGTCGCGGATGAGCCGCCTCCGGCCCGTCTCGGGGTCTGGGCAGCCGGGGAACTGCTGGGCGTTGTTCCGCCTGAACACTCTGCCGAACTGGACGCCATCCGCGGGACGGGCATTCCGATGGCAGTGAGCCTCGCGGTGCAAGGCGATCAGCTCCAGGCTTCAGTTCAGCTGACGGACCTTACGGCCCGCAGCGGAGAGATCACCTAGCCCGGTGGGCGCCGGGGTCTGCGAGCGGCGGAGGCGCTCGCTGCACCCCCCTGCTGCCCAGGGGAGCCGGGTCTGCTCAGGTCGCTGCTACGAGCCGGCCTCTAAGCGCAGCCAGGATCTCCGTGGAGACGTATCGGTAGCTCTGAGGCGCAGCCATGGCGTCGTCGAGCTCGGAGAGCGTCACGGGGCTTTTCAGGGCAACGACCTTCCGAACGCGAATTGCCGCCCCTGCGTCGCAGCGCTCGTAGTAGCGCTCGAAGTCTTGCTTTGCGACCTGCCCCTCGTGACCGAAGCGCTCCCACAAACGGTCAGGGGAGTCGGATGCGATCTCGGCGATCTCGAACCAGCCAACGACCTTCTGCACCGGAGCAGTGGCATACACGATCACATATTGGGTCTCGGCGGACAGCGCCCGACGCCGGAACTCGACCTTCTTCTGCCCGCCCATCAGCGCCGCCGCGTATCG
>Ga0182021_10005155_pt1 | contig 15443 bp, 10 predicted proteins | sample 612E3MmetaG_FD_120493 | JGI IMG/M metagenome (GOLD analysis project Ga0182021, IMG submission 120493) | Permafrost microbial communities from Stordalen Mire, Sweden - 612E3M metaG (Illumina Assembly) | ecosystem: Environmental > Terrestrial > Soil > Wetlands > Permafrost | place: Sweden... | reverse complement strand
TTTAACAGGGTCCTGGACGTCCGTCGTCCGTGCCGCAGCCCTGATTCCTGCGAAGGTACCGCTAGGGCCGTCCCGGCGGTTCGCCGGCAGCGCGCTGAATCGGGAGCGCGCCTAGCGCACGACAAAGGTGATCTGCGATTTAGCGACGGGTGATAGGCTAGGGAAATGCCCAAGACTTCCGAGGCCTTCCATCGGTCCTTTACATGGATTGGACACATTCACACGCTCGTGTGGGTTCTCGAATTGGTATGGAAGGTCAGCCTGCTGGCTGCCCTGGTGCTAACGATTATGCTGCGGTTACTTCATTTGGCGCTTAGATGGCCAGATGTCTGCGCGCTCTTTGCGGCGGCCTCTTGTTTTTGTGGCGCTAGATGGCTGAGGCGCAGGCAGGCCAAAATGATGACGGACGCTGCGCCCGTTCCTGGTGAGCAGCAATCACCTGCCCCGAACCTGACCGAGGCCCGCAACATCCCTAAAGCCCACGCCGTTGCAACCGTTGAGGACGTAGCCCCGGCGCGCATAATTATAGATCTGAAACCGGCAGAGCTAACCGCGCCTTACAAATCATATACCTCAGCCCAAGCGGATGCGCTCACGGCTCTATATATCGGGAAATGGATGCACGTTTCGGGGCCAATGAGAGATGCTCAGTCTTTTGGTAGCTTCATGCAGGTTACGCTTGAAGACACGCTGCGCCTATATGATGTTGGTGTTATCTATTTGTACTTCAGTGAAGAGTGGTTTGATCGGCTTTCGGTACTGAAACGAGGATGTGTAATAACCGTGCTGGGCAAGGTTAAAAACGTTGGCTCGGCTGAACTTCACTTGAAAGATTGTGAGTTAATCGGAGAGGCGTAGTATTCCCGTTTATGGTATCAGGGTTCATCCCAGCAGGTCCGCCACTTTCCATGATGAGTTGCGCGAAATCGCATCGGTCGCTCAGGGTGGTCGTAACCGCGCTCACACAGTGCTGGGATCCATCGGCTGAAATCTGGAATCGGTGGGGAGCCGTCGCGGCCCGGAGCCCTTCGATGACGGCGTCCGTAGTGGGTTGGTTGCGGCGCCCCAGGGCGATGTTGAGAACGAGCTTCGTGTGGCGCTCCATGGCCACGAAGCAGTAATCGAGGTATGAGTAAGAAACGACTCCCGCCAGAAATGCGGGAATACCTAGCAAAGATAGGCCGCAAAGGCGGTCTGAAGGGCGGACGTGCCAGAATGGACACGATGACACCGGAACAGCGCAGCGAGAGCGCCCGCAGGGTGTAAGGGGTCACGACTCATTGCGCCCACCAACGTGAATTTCGTCACGCTCTTTGCCAGGAGTTGTCGCGCTCTTTCCCCTCCCCGATCATCTCAAAGCGGTCCTCGCCGTCAAGGGTTCGCTTCGCCGCGCCAAACAACGGCGCGCCCTTGACCGCTCCGGGCCGCTTTCGAGCTTCTCCTGGGATGGGAAAACAGCGCGATGCGTGCGAGGCTTCCAGTGTGATCTGGCGGTCGGCAATTAGAGTGGCCCATTACACGCAGGGCCGTACAGGCGCGCTGGGCAAAGGTTAATGGCTAGTTGCGACTAGGCTCTGGAATCGTTGGGGCATTTCGCGCAAAGAATCGCTAGGGATTGCCGCGTCTGCTTTGTCCGCCAAAATACTTCTGCTGGCCTCCGACCACGTGCCACACCCCACGTCATAGACTAGCGCGAGCTTTACATTGCGATTGCCTTCGGCGTGCTTGATATCGTCACACTTGAAATACCAGCTAGTCGCAAGAGTATGGGTATTCTGGCCACTCACAACGCCGATAGCTAAGCCGGGATGCCCGTTCGGAGGCACAACTAAGTCAAAAGAGTGGACCTCAATACGCCCACGCAACTTCTCCTTCTCTCGGTATAGGAGATGTTTGGAATCGAGCGCACGTCGGATGTGCGGAATCAGACTGCTCTCCGACTCTATCCGATTCTTGTGAACTAGATAAACATCCCCGATCATCTTGGCCGTTTCTAAGAAGCGTTGCATAGACGCCGGTAGAGCCTTAGCAGAGCTTTCCATTGTTAAATGGTCGTCTTTGACGGTGAGGCCAGCCGCTCCGGCGATACGCTCGATTCTGTCTTTCATCTGCGACGTCAATGAATAACCTGCATCCTGCACTTCCCCCAGCGTTCGTGCGGCGTCAGAAAGGACGTAGTGATCCTTATCGAGCTCTGTCGCCGTTATTTCGATACGATGATTAGCGGCGAGATGGAACGGGAACGAAATCGTTACGCTGCGGTTCTCGACGGATTTTGCGCTCAAGAGTTTGCGGTATTCCCTGAGGTAACGCTCAAGGATGGGCTTGCTCGCTAATACGTTCCGGGAAGGCTTGGCTGCTTTGGCCGTTTTTCGAGAATCTCGATGTTCCATTTCTTTAGCCCCCATTTGAACACGTCATCCAGCGTCGTACCTTGCAGTTTCGGCCTTGCGACGATTACATTCGCGTCCTCGTCTGCGGCGCTCCAAATATGCTCATGCCAACCGCGTATTCGTTTTCCGTCCGGGTTGTCGTGCCACTGCTCATAGTCTATACCTCGAATGCGCTTGCCGTAGAGCAAAAGAGACGCACCTGGCAGGTTTCGCGGCAGTCCTGACAATGAGCGCCGCATCCTGGCCAGCAGTACTAGCCCCTTTATGGGAGCACGCGAATCGCTTACGCTGAACACCTCAGAAGTCCGAATCATAACCGTATTTGCACCGGGTTCGGCAGTCTGTGCCGGAATCGCTTTGATGTACTTCCGCTGTGCAATGACGTACTCGGCGTCCGCTGTTGTGAAGGATACGAGCGTATCCCATAAAGCATACCACTGGCGCTGGCCGTTTATGATCCAGCGCGGGGCCCATTCCTGCCGTTGTTTCGCGCGGAAACCTGTCCCACGGCAGGGGATAGCAGGAAATCGGCCATCCGTTCCGCAGTGCCCAGTAGCTCCCGTGCCCGCTCGATTCCGCCCGCAATCAGCGGTTCGGTAGAAACAATCAGGCGTGCTTGGGAAACCATGTCTCGCAGCGCTTCCATGTCTTGCCGTTTCACGGTTGGCATGCCTTCACGATAGCAAGGGGACGCCGGGACGGAAAACTTCCTTCACGCGACTTTAGGACAGTACCCCGTGCCGGGCCGCCAGGTGCGCTCGCGGATCTCCGCTACAATTCGGGATGACCGCCATGGAGCGCGACTTCTTCCAGGGCTACCTGACTATCGACTTTGCCGCGGAACCGTTCCACTCCGCGCCGAAGCTGCTGGCACGCTCGGCGGTGCTGTACTTCGGGACGCTGCCGCAAGTGGCCGCGGTCACGCTGATCGTCTTCGTCCCGGCCAAGCTGGCACTCGAATGGTTGTGCTGGGCGCTGGGGGCGCCCGAGGGCGGCGTGTTGTCCTACGCGCTGAGCGCGGTGAGCGACCTGGTACTGGGTGCGCTGGCTGCGCCGGCGGTGGTGTATCTGCTGGTGGGCAGGCTGCGCACGGGGCGGCCGGCGCCCATCGGCGAGTCGCTGCGGTGGGGCTGGCGGCTGTGGGGCAAGAGCCTGTGGAACACCTTCAAGATGGAGGTGACGGTGGCGCTGTGGACGCTGCTGCTGATCGTCCCCGGCGTGGTGGCGATGGTGCGGCTGGCGTTCACGGAGGTGGTGGTGGGCGTGGAGGGCAATCGCACCGCGGACGTGCTGGGCCGCAGCCGTGAACTGAGCGCGGGGCGCCGGTGGCGGATCTTCTTCGTGCTGGCAGCGATCGGACTGGTCGAACTGCTGGCGTGGGGCGGCGTGCTGCGGTTGGGACTGGGCATGGCGCTGACCGACAGCCTGCTGGCGGTGGTGTCGCAGTGGAACGTGGCCGCGCTGCTGCTGATGTACCTGGGGATTACTCGGGCCAGCGCACGATCTTGAGATCGACCGCGGTGGCCCGGCCCGCCTCGACGCGCACGGTGGCTGCGCGGGCGGCGAGGCTTCGCAGGAAAGTCGGGTCGGTGAGCGCGTCGGCATCGCCGATGCGGTCGAAGGCGAAGGCGCGGTACTCGCCGGGGCGCAGATTGGCGATCTCGAAGCGGCCGCCTTCGCCGGCGGTGGTGGTCGAGATGAACAGGGGATCGAGCAGGGCTTCGTCGGCGGGCACCAGAGCAACCGCGGTTCCTTCGCCCTGGTCGACGGCGCCGCGCACCGAGCCGCCATCCGACCTGAAGACCACGCGCAGCGGCGGGGCGCCGGGCGCCAGGGCGAACTCCTGCCCGAGGACGTCGCGGCCGCCCAGGAACACGCCCGCCAGGTAGTGCCCCGCCGCCACGCCGCACACCTCGACTTTGTAGCGGCCGGGGTAGACTTCGGGAATCCGCAGAGCGCCGTTCTCCTGCGCCTCGCCGGAGGCGTCGTGGGCGGTCTCGGTGGAGATCAGCGAGACGCTGGTGAATTCGCAGGCGCCTTCCCCGCTGTGGGCCTTGGCGCCCTCGACCCTGCCCGTCACAGTGAACGGCTCGGTGAGGCGGAGGGAGACGCGGGCGGCGTCGGCATCCTTGACGAAGGCGCTGGCGAAGCCCATGAGAGACGCCTCGCCGCGTTCCACTTCGGCGGTGACGTACCACTCGCCGGGACGGACGCGCGGGAAATCGAAAACGCCGCCTTCGCCCGAGACCGCCTCGGCCTCCTCGGGCTCCCACCAGTTGGCGGGCGGCGGAACCAGCTTCAACCCGATGCCGCGGACCGGCGTTCCGCGAGTGTCGAGGACCGCGCCGCGGAGGTGGAACAGCGCGGCGGTTTGCAGGTGGATGTCGAAGCCGGACAGGTCCGCACCGTTGGAGACGGTGATGGGCTGGGCGGCCTGCGGGTCGGTGGCGGCGGGGTAGTAGGTGGGCGCCCAGGCGCGCGGCGCGGACTCGGAAGAGGGCGCGGCGGGGGCACTCAATTCGCCGCGGCGGAGGCCATCCGACTGGTAGGGGTCCCCCAGCAGGCGGTATATGCCGGCCTCGGTGGCGAGCGTGAAAGCGCCGGCGTCATTGGTGGTGGCGACGGTTCCGACCGTCCCACGCGCGGCGCGCAAGGGCACCAGGATGACGCGGACGCGGGGGATGGGGTGGTCATCCGCGTCGAGGACGCGCCCGGCGACGTGCGTCCAGGGAGTCATCTCCGCGCGCAGGCGGATGGGGACGGCATCCGCGGCCACGTGCAGGAGCGTGGAGGAGCCATCGGAGACCGAGAGGCCGCGTTTTTCGAAAACCGGGAGGTAGTCTCCGGGGTCCACGTCGGGGATGCGGAATGCCCCCGAGGTGTCCGTGACGGCGCGGTAGGCCAGGCCGGCGGTGCCGCGGTCGAGCGTGACGGAGACGCCGGAGATCCCCTGGCGGGTGACGCGATTCAGGACCGTTCCCTCCACGGTGACGCCGCTCTGGGCGAACAGGAGCGGGGCGAAGAGCAGCGGCGCGAAACGGAGGATAGACATGGCGCCGGAAATCATGCACGTGCCATGCCACTGGCGCGGGTAGGGCGGACCCCCTGGTCCGCAACCGGCCCCCTGGCCGGCTTTTCGCGGGTGGAGAGCGGGACGGGGCCGTCCCGCGCGGACCAGGGGGTCCGCCCCGCCAAGTGCGTGCATCACAAGTCACAGTGTAGCCGATCGGGCGCGATGGCGGGCGCGACGCAGAAGTGGACGTGGAGGCGATTCGTCCGAAAAACCGCTCGAATCCGAGCCTACGTGTGCGCAAGGCCCGCAGCACCGTTGTGGGGCAGGTTTTCAACCTGCGGCCCGGCCCAGAGGGCACCCCCCAACCGGCCTCCCGCGAGCATTTGCCAATGCCGCAAAGGCGGGCTGCAAGCCCGCCGCAGATTGAAAACCTGCCCCACGCAGCACCGGCGAATCCAATTCCACGTCGCACACCCAACCGGGAGACATCGCCGCGGGGCTCGATGGCAAATTGGGGACAATGGGGCATGGGAGAACCGGAATCGCGGGAAACGTCCGCCAACCAGTACACCTTCGGCGACAACCGGCGCGCCAGCGCGCGGCTGCGGCGGCTGGCCCAAATGTACGAGCCGGAATCGCGGGACTTGCTGCGGCGTAGCGGCATTCGTGCGCCGTGGCTGGCGGTGGATCTGGGCTGCGGCCCCGGCTGATCCACCCGCCTGCTTCAAGACACGCTGCAGCCGGAGCGAACGGTTGGGCTGGATCGCTCGGCGGCGTTCGTGGCGGAGGCGCGGGCCATCCATGGCGCCGGTCTGGAGTTCGAGGTCCACGACATCGTGCGCCCTCCGTTCCCCGTGGGCGCTCCGGACGCGATGTTCTGCCGGTTCCTGCTGGCGCACTTGCGCAACCTGGGGGAAGTGCTGGCCGCGTGGGCGGGCGCGGCGGCTCCCGGAGGATGGCTGGCGATTCACGAGACGGAATCGCTGGAGGCCGATCACCCGGCGCTGCGGCGCTACTACGAGCTTCTCGGAGAGATGCAGCGGCACCATGGCCAGGCGCTCTACGTAGGCGCCGTTCTGGAAGAGTGCTTGGCCGGATCGGGGTGGCGGGTGGTGGAGAGCCAGTGCCGTCTTCTGGAAAAGCCGACGGCCGATATGGCCGGGCTGCACCTGGCCAACCTGCGCACCTGGCGGGATGACGAGTATGCGCGGGGAGCTTTCGATCCCGCCGGGATGGCCGCGTTGGAGGCATCGTTGGAGCGAATTGCGAGCCGCCGCGAGGATGGCGGCGTGGTGGTGAACGGAGCCAGGCAGATCGTCGCGCAGCGCCTTTGAGGGGCAGATTCGCGGGTACTCACTCGTCGCGCAGAATGGCGAACGGCTTGCGGCGGAGCATGCGCGCGCTGGCAGCCCATCCGGCTGCAACCGCCGTCACAGTGCCTAGTAGAATCGCGCCCGCGAACACACCCGTGTCCCACGCCGGCACGGCCTTGCGGAACACCACCGAGAGCACCAGGGTGGCCAGCGCGCTCCCCATGGCGCCGCCGCCGGCGCCCGCCAGCGCGCCGAGCCAGCCAAACTCGCCCAGAAGCGCGTTTCGGATTTGAGCGGGCCGGGCGCCCAGGATCTTGAGGATGGCGATCTCGCGGGCTCTGGTCCGCTCATCCGCCAATACCATCAGCGTCAGGACGGCCGCTCCCGCCACCAGAATCAGCCAGGCGACGGCGCGCAGAATCAAGAGAGCATCGCGCGCCACCGATTGAATGGCCGCCGCTATCTCCCGCCGGCCCACCACCGGGATGCTGGGGAAGCGGGCGGCAAGCAGCCGTTGGACGGTCTCCGTGCGCGCGTTCCGCACCGAAATGCCGGCATCGTAGAAAACGCTCAACCCGGCGAATGCGGTGCACCCGAAAACCAGCCCGGCCCGCTGCTCCTCGATGGCGTCCAGGCGGCGCAGACCCACGATGCGCGCCGGAATGACTCTGCCGCTCGAGAAGAACTCGAGCGTCTGGCCCACCGTCGCACCCAGCGATCCGGCCAGCGATTCCCCCATCACGATCTCCTCCGCCGCGCCCGGCCGCCACCAACGCCCGGCCGAAAGCGGTCCCGATGGGGGGGCGTCCGAGCAGGTAGCCATCCAGCGTTCAAAAGCGTTGGCGGGCGGAGGCCCACCGGCCACCTTCGACAGCCGCAGGACCACCACCGGAAGCACTTCCACCGGCTGCGTCACGTCGGGATCGCCCGCCAGGAGTTCCCGCAGCGGGCCGGTCTGGCTGGGCCCCAGGCCGAACGCGAACAGATCGGCGCCGGGCAAGGGGAGCGATTGTTGGATGGCGCGAACCACCCCCGCCGGTCCCAGCCAGGAGGCGGTAACGACCATGACCCCGGCAGCCAGCGCCAGGAACCGTAATTCGCCGTGACGCCCCGGCCGGCTCAGACTCCTGACGCCGCGGATCCGCCAGCGCCGCGGGGCACGCTCCGCCATCCGCAACAGCAGGCGGCCCACTCCCAGCAGAACCAGGCCGCCCGAGGCCAGGCCGAACAGAAACGCCGCGCCGGCCTTCCACGAATGCACCATCCACACCGCCAGGGCCACCATTCCCAACGCGGACACCACCCCAACCGTATGCGCGGTATGCCGCCGCCCGGCCGGCGGTTCCGCGTAGCGGCGGAGCACCCGCAGGGGCGGGATGGTGCGCACCCCAACCAGCGGCACGGCGGAAGCTGCCAGCGACGAGAGCAGACCCACGGCGGCGGCCTCGGCGGCTTGGGGCCATCGCCACGCCAGATCCAGCGGGAAGGTCAACTGGTCCCCGAAAAACAGCGGGACGGCCCGCTCCAGGGGAACGGCCAGGGCGGCGCCCAGGGCACAGCCGGCCAGCGACAGAGCGGCGGTTTCCAGCAGGTAGATCCACAGGATCCGGCTCCATCGGCCACCCAGCGCCTTCATGATGGCGACGGTATCCAGCCGCTGTTCGATGTGCAGGTAGATCACCATGGCAACGCCCAGCGAGCCGAGCGCCAGGGCGGTCCAGGCCGTAAGGTCGAGATAGACAAAGGCGGCATCCAACGCCGCCGCCACTCTCGCGTCGCCGTGGTCGCGGTAGGCGACCACCAGGCCGTCCGGGAAGATTTGCCGCAGCTTGGCCTTCAGCCGGCCGGCGTCGCCCGCCGCGCGGGTCCGAAAGAGCAGCCGCCAGGTGATGGCGTTGCCCCGAAGGGCGATCCGCGTGCGGTCGAAAGCGGCTCCGGAAAGCATCACCCGGGGATATGGGCTGGGCGCGGCCGCCCAGCGGTCGGGTTCGCCAGAGAGAATCGCCGCCACGCGAAAATCCACTCCATTGAGGAGGATCCGGCCGCCGGGCGCCACCCCCAGGCGTTCGGCGAGGGGGCGGGACACCACCGCCGTGTCCGGTTGCAGGGCCTCGCCAAGCCTGCGGTGCGGAGCCAGTTCCACCGTTCCGTACCACGGATAGCTCCGGGCATCCACGCTCCTCACGGAGACCACCACCGGATCCGCCGCCTGCGTCGAGGAGGCCATGCTGTAGGTCTCCAGCGAGTCGCTCTCATCGATGCCCTGGCGCGCCAACGCGGCCATTTCGCCGCGTTGTTCCTCGGTAGGGGGCTGGCGCAGGCTGACGGTGGCGTCGGCGGCTATCCAGTGGCGCATGTCGCCGTTGAGGCGGCGGGAGAACTCGCTGCCCAGCGCGCGCGACGCATTCATGGCAGCTACTCCCACCGCCAGGGATGCCACGGCTACCACAAAGTGCCCGCGGCCCCCGCGCAGATCGCGCCAGGCGATCTTCCACATTGCCAAATGCCTCCCGTCGTACGAACCTGAAGCTTATCACGCGCCCGGGCGGCGCCGGCCGCAGCCGCGGCCTGGCGGTACAGGCCGCAGCCGCGCCCCGGCGGCGCCGGCTGCACCCGCGGCCCGGGCCTCCACTCCCCCGGCGGCATTTCGCGCGCGGGGGGAGCGGGTGTGCGCACCGGGGGGCGAAAACCTCGGGGACAGACGGCTCCGTCCACGCGGCGCTGCGGGATTCGGTGCTTTCGCTGGGAACGGTGGGCGCCTTGGGACGGAGTCGTCAGTCCCCGCGTTTTCGCGCGATCGCGGCCATTGAACGGCGGGCAACAACGCGCTAGTGTAGATCCGAGGTGTGCTATGAAACGAGTGCTCTGGCTCGCGGCCGCCGGATTCTCCATCTCGGCGATTCACGCTCAGTCCTGTCCGCCGGTAAATTTCGTGCAGGGCAGTTCGGTTACGGCGTTCGACCACACATATGGCTCCGGCTATCAGCGTCAGCCGGACGGATCGTTCACCAGTTATCGCTACCTGGCCCGGTCTCCGTACAACAAAGTCGCTACCACGCCGAATAGCCAGGGGGATTTCCTGAACTGCTCGGCCGCGGGAGCGCGCACGTTCAAGACCCCGGCGGGGTGGTTACCGTTGGCGGACCAACCGGGGGCGGTGTCGCAGAGTCTGGTGGTCTCCAATTTCCTCGGTGACGGCACCGTGGTCGGGTTGGCGGCCGTCAAGGGCGGCTATTCCGGGGGGCCGGCGGTCGATAGCCTCGGCGTGGTGCTCACCAACCCGGACGGCAGCGGGAAGTCCAAGACCTTCTATCCGGTGATCTCCCATCCCGCCGGTGTGGTGGTAGCGGACCTCAACCACGACGGCAAGAAAGACGTGGTGGTGGTCAGCAATGGCTCCACTGCCTCCCCCAACATGATTACGGTCTTCCTCAACAAAGGGGACGGGACCCTCCCGGCGGGCGTGCAGTACCCGGCGGACAAGACCGCGGCGGCGGCGGTGGCATTCGATTTCAATGGCGATGGGAACCTGGATCTCGCCGTCCTCAACACCGGCTCGATGGACGTTTCGATTCTCCTGGGGCGCGGCGACGGAACCTTCGCCGCACCGGTGAATTACCCGGTGGGGGCCGGGGCCGACTGCATGGCACTGGGGGATTTCAACGGCGACGGACGCGCCGACCTGGTGTTCGGCGGCGGCAATAACCTTTCCGTGCTGCTGGGCAACGGCAACGGCACCTTCCACGCCGCCGTCAGCTACCCGCAGACGTTCAGCGCCGGCGCCATGGTTGCCGCCGACTTCAACAAGGATGGCAAGCTGGATCTCGCCATTACCGACTCGCTGGGCGGCACGGTGACCATCCTGCTGGGAGATGGAACCGGCAAATTCGCCGGCCAGTACGACTACGTGGCCGGGTACGAGCCCGCCAACCTGTTCGCCATGGACCTGGATGGCGATGGCAATCTCGACGTAGTCATCGCCGCGGGCCATCCCGACGTGCTGGCGCCTAACTACTATGCCGAGGATATCGTGGTGCTGTTCGGCCGGGGAGACGGCACGCTCATGGGCGCGCCGGTGTACAAGGTGGGCAGCCGCCTGGGAGCCGTGGTGCTGGCCGATTTCGACGGCGACGGCAAGCCCGACGTGGCGGTGGCTGCCGGGGACGTCTGGATCTTGCTCTCGCGCGGAGGGGGCAGCTTCAAGACTCCGGTTCGCATCACCATGCCATTGACGAACGGCTGGCCGGCAGGCCTGGCCGCCCTGGCCGTGGGCGATTTCAACGGCGACGGCAGGCCGGACCTGGTGGCCGGGCCCGCCGGTGACGATGGAGGCGTTTACGTCCTGTTGGGGAATGGCGACGGCACGTTTCAAGCGCCGGTGCACTACGCGGTGGGCGGCCACGCTTCCTCGATCGCGGTGGCCGATTTCAACGGCGACGGCAAACCCGACCTGGCCGTTTGCGGGCACGTGCCTGGGTTGCTGGACCAGGCCAACGTTGGCATCCTGCTGGGGAACGGCAATGGCACGTTCCAATCGGTCAGGAGTCTTACCGGGTTCGGCAAGGCTCCGGAATCGGTGGCGGTAGGCGACTTCAACAAGGACGGCAAGCTGGACCTGGCCATCGCCAACCGGGGGGATCTTGAGGACTCCACCATCGACGTCGGCAGCGTGCTGGTGTTTCTGGGCCTGGGGAATGGCAGCTTTCAAAGCCCCACCAGCTACCCCGCCGGAATGAACCCCACTTTCGTCACTGCCGCGGACGTTAATGGCGATGGCGCTCAGGACCTGGTGGTAGCTGCCCATGCGCCCAACTTCGTTTTTAAGGTGGCGGTCCTGCTAGGAATTGGGAACGGGACATTCGGCCCGGCAACCACGTTCACTACAGGCTATGGGCCGGCGTTGATTGCGGTGGCCGATCTCAACGGCGACGGCAAGCCGGACCTGGCGATCGCGCACTGCTGTGGCTCTCCCGATGTCACCATCATGTTGGGCAACGGCGACGGCACCTTCCAGCCCGACATACACCTGCCGGCCGCCGTTTCTTCCCCCAGCCTGGCGGTGGCCGACCTGAACGGCGACGGCAAGCCGGACCTGGTGATCGGCCTCTATGCGCTCGGCGCCAGCCCCGTCAGCGTCTTCCTGAGCTTCGCTCCGCTCAGCAACATGAACGGCGCCAGCTTCCTGTCCGGTCCGCTGGCACCGGATTCGTTCGCCACGGCGAAGGGCACGGGACTGGCCACCACGACGCAGTCGGGTGGGCCGCCGCCGTATCCCACCAATCTCGGCGGGACCACGGTTTCGGTGCGCGATTCGTCGGGCGCCCAGCAGTTGGCCCAGCTTTCCTACGTCTCGCCCACGCAAGTGAACTACGTGGTCCCGAAGGGTACGGCCCTGGGGCAGGCGACCGTCACGGTTACCGCGGGCAACGGGACTGCGGCCGGCGGCTCGGTGACCATCGCAGCCATCGATCCGGGGATGTTCGTGTTCGGAGGAACCAACATCGCCGCCGCCTGGGTGATTCGGGTACACGCCGACAACTCGCAGACCTATGAGAACGCCTACGCCGTCACCTCGGGCGGAGCGCTGGTCGCGGCTCCCATCGATGTCAGCCCGGCCAGCGGCCAGGTGTTTCTGGAACTGTACGGCACCGGTTTTCGCGGTCACAGTAGCGCGGCGAACAGCGTCACCGTCACCGCCGGCGGCGTCAGCCTGCCGGTTTCCTACGCCGGCCAGCAGGGTGGCGCCAGTTCCACGTTCCCGGGGCTGGACCAGATCGACGTGCTGCTGCCGCCAAGCCTGGCGGGGAAGGGCGATGTGACGATTCAGGTCACGGTGGACGGCCAGGCCGCCAACCCTTGCCACGTCACCATCAAGTAGTGCGGCGACGGCGAGATTCAGCCCTGTCGGCAGACCGCTTGCTGACGCGCGCGGCTCCGTTCGGGGCCACCTTCGTGAGGGAGTGGTTGCCGGCAAAGGCGCTAGGCCACGCGGTCTTTTTCCTGGCGGCAGCCGCGCTGGGGGCGCAGGAGCCGGCCATCCGCACCGGGGGCGTGGTCAACGCCGCCAGCCGCACCCCGTCCATGCTGCCCGGCGGGGCCATCGCTCGCGGCGCGCTGTTCGATATAGCCGGGGTCCGTCTGGGCGCCAGCGCGCGGACCACCTCGGTGACGGTATCCGCGCGGGGTGCATCCCTCCGCGTGCCACTGCTCGCGGTCTCGCCGCAGCGGGTCGAAGGGCGGCTGCCGGCGAACGCGCCTCTGGGCGATGTCTCGCTCACGGTGACGGTCAACGGCGTTCCGGGCGCGCCCTACGCCCTGAAGGTGGCGCCGGCCGGGTTCGGGATCTACAGCCGCAACCAGGAGGGCTGGGGCCCGGGCCGGGTGGACAACCAAGCCCCCGATGGTTCGCGGTCCCCCAACAGCCTGCGCCATTCGGCCTCGCCCGGCCAGCCCATGGTGCTTTCCGGAACGGGGCTGGGCGCGGGGAGCCCGGAGGTCTGGGTGGGTTTCCGCCGCGCGACCGTTGTCGCGGTGCGGCGCGGGGCGGCTGGCGATGGCGACGAAGTCGCCTTCCGGCTTCCTCCGGACAGCCCGGCCGGCTGTTTCGTTCCGCTTCAGGTACGAGAGGCCGGCGCCGCCCCGAGCAACACGGTCACCGTGTCGATCCATGCCGGTGGCGGACCTTGCGAGCCCTCGACCGTGCTGCCGGCCGCGGCATGGTCCGGCCGTAGCGGCGGGCTGGTGGTAATCTCGCGAACCGTGAGACCGCCGGACTCCGTCACCGACGAAGGCATGGCCGCCTTCGTCAGGCGCGAGGACCAGGACGCGGCGCCCAGTCAGGTCCTGCTGATTCCGCCTCTGGGGACCTGTACCGCTTACACCGGCGCCGCGACGGACGGGTCGCAGCCATCCTCATCGCCCGGCGACGCCCTGCTGTCATCGGCGCACGCCACCGGGCTGGATGCCGGCCGGCGCATCACGGTGGCGCGGGGCGGTGTTCTCAAGCCGGTTTCGCCGGTCCCCGGGGCCCCCGGTCTCTACAAACGGCTGCTCGGCGAGGCACGCGGCGGACGCCCCGGCCGCGGCGGTCCGCTGTTTCTCGAGCCGGGCACGGTGGTGGCCGCCGGAGAGGGCGGCGCCGAGGTCGGCCCGTTCGCCGTGGCGGTGGCGGCGCCGGAGCCCTTCGTATGGGAGAACCGTGACGGCATTGGAACGGTGGACCGGCGGCAGGGGGCGACCCTGCGCTGGCGGCCGCTACCGCACGCGGGCGCGGTGCTGATCGGCCTGACGAGCGTGGATTCGTCGGCAGCCGCCTGGGGCGCGTGTTACTGCGCCGCGGCGGGCGCGGCGGGGGCCTTCACCATCCCGCCCGCAAGTCTCGCCAACCTGCCGGCCAGCCAGCCCTCCCCGACCGTTCCGCCACCGTCCCTGTGGCTGTCCTACTTGCCGTTCCGCAACCAGCAGCCCCTGCACGCCAGCGGACTGGACAATGGCCTGGCGATCAGCCTGTTCGTGCAAGCGGTGGAAGTGACGATTCGCTGAGGCCCACCTTCTCACACCCGGCGAGCGGAAGTCCGCGGACGGGCGAAACCACCCGGCGGCAGGCGTCTGCCCCGGCTGTGAGAAATCGCGTCTACGCGCCCTGGCTGTGAGAGCCTAACCACTCCGCGGCGACCGCGGCATTCGGCAGGTCGTCGCACCACAGCACGGCCTGGACGCCATCCCGGAAGGTCACTCGAAACCGCAGCGGTCCGCGCCCGTTTTGGCGCGTGACTTCCACCACATCGGTAAGCACTCGCGTCTCAATCTTCGCGCTCCCCAATCTCCGAAACCGGAATGAGCGGCCGTCGCAGACAAATTCAACCACCGTGTCCGCATCGAGCCACCGCGTGAGTCCGAAGGCAAGCGCCCCCACAACAAGGCCGCCGGCCGCAATGGCGATGCGTGTGCCCCGGTCCAACTGTTGCCAGAGGTCCGGAGCCAGGAACCGGGACACCAACAAGAAGAGCCCGACGAGCCCGCCCCCGCAAACCAGGCCCATGAAGACTTCCATGAGCCTGATTGAGAATTGCTTCCATTTCGTCATCCCGCCGGAAACCGTCATGCGAAACACCTCCTCGCGACTACGCGTCTATCCCTGCCGCTCGGGCAGGTCCACTCCCCCTAGCCCCCAGTTCTCCAGGTTGAAAATCGCCGGGGCGTTCAGCCTCCGCATCTTCTGCACCCATTCCCGGAGGTCGGCGCTGAAATCCAGTACCGGCACGCGCAGCGCGGCCACGCGGGCGTGGAGCGCCGTCTCGCCCTCGGGCGTCCAGCCCGCCCCAGAGCGGTGCTCGATGTGGAACATGCGCATGGGATCGCGCAGAACCGTCTCGGGAATTCCCGCGTGGTGCGCCGCGTAACAGAACAGCGCGTCGAGGTGCACCGGCCAGATGGGGAATTCGGGATAGGCGCGCAGCCGGAACCAGTCGTCGCGCGCCAACAGGGTGAAATCGCCGCTGGCGTTCACGTGCAGGTAGCGGGCGTTGCGCATGCGCGCCGCCTCCGGCGCGGGAGCCTGCAGGGTGGCCGCCCAATCGGTCCCGGACGCCGTCTCCACGACCTCCAGCCGCCAGTCCGCGGAGCCAGCCGGCGCCGTCTCCCACTGCAACCCGTGAACGCGAAGGTGCAGCAAGCGGATTTCCGGGAACAAGGGGATGCCGCGGCCCTGCGCGCGCAGAGTGA